>Ga0256405_10003760_pt1 | contig 30526 bp, 44 predicted proteins | sample RumenRJG_02DNA_FD_189096 | JGI IMG/M metagenome (GOLD analysis project Ga0256405, IMG submission 189096) | Bovine rumen microbial communities from Lethbridge, Alberta, Canada - RJG_02 | ecosystem: Host-associated > Mammals > Digestive system > Stomach > Rumen | place: Canada: Alberta...
TTGGGGTGCATGAACATATATCCGTCTGAATAAACATCCGAGCAATAATATGCTCCCCAATACTCGCCCGCATAAAGGACGATTGAGCCGTGATTTACAACGGTTATCTTCTGCGAAACTGTCTTGTCTACGACCAAGGTTTCTTCATCGTAGATATACTCTCTGTGGTAATGGCACTCGACCGTTACCTCGCCCTCGGTGTCAAAGGTCGAGCCAAGTGCGGGGGTAAAGGTACAATGTGCGAGGTCATCCTTTACGGCATCCATCGGATTTCCGTCTTCATCGGGTACAAGAAAATACCATTGTCCCGCATACATTACAGAATTGAGCGGAACGAACGGATGTGAGAAAACTTGCACTTCTCCATCGCCCGAATCCGCTAACGTGTAATCGTGTCCCGCTCCGAATATGACGAACTTAAGATTATCTATCGCTAAACTCATGCTAAATCGCTCCAAATCAAAGCGTTGTCTGTTACGGTCATGTAGACCTTTGCAACGTGGGTTCCTTTGTCTGTGACTCTAAATCCACACGTTGAGGTATAGGTTCTTTTGCCTTTGGGTGACTTCTCTTCCGTAGTCTCAAATTCGTAAGTCGCTTCATCGTCTACGGTGATTAATACTTTTACCGTTGCCGTTGCGGAAAGATCGCCATCACAAGTGAACATCAATCCCAGGCGCTGAACATCTACCGTCTGCTTCCATTCGATTTCCGCCACCTGGGTTTTAGTGCTTCCTACGTTGAGAGTCGATGTGTTCTCGGTATGAAGAAGCCAGAAGTTTTTTGTTCCGACTTCCTGACCGTTGTTGTAATCAGCTGAAAGACCGGCAACTGTTTTTGAAAACCTGTCCTGAGCTTCTGCAAGGATAGGATTCTCACCGGCGCAGCGGATCTCCATATCACCGTTGAAGTGATAAGTGATCTGTGTGATTGCTCCGTAGTCGTAGGAATCTGCCTGATTGCCCGTGAAGAGAATGACATCTCCGGGATCCAATATCGGTATTACGCCTGCTGCGCTATCGTAGGGAACATAATAAATTCCGTCCCATGTATCGATGATCTCCTGTAGAGCGTCCTGTCTGTTCTGCGCATCTGAGAACTGTAAGAAGGGATTCGTTCCAAGGTCCAGAACTAATCCTCCGGTGTTTGAATTGCTTACATACTCCTGCACTCCTCCGTCTTTGTATACTCCGTAGAGTCCATCGTATGTCGTGCGGAAGTCTGAAAGGTTAGAAGAGTCTCTAAGGAACTCGGAAATCGTCATATCTGATACTGCTGAATAACGGATCAGATAAAGCTTTCCGTCTCTTCCGATTATTGCGTTGCTTCCCAGATATGTAGCTAAATACGAGAGAACATCTCGCATCGTCTTTGCGTCGGTAACAACATCTGCGAATCCTGTTTTCCTTCTTCCGTTGGGGAAGGCTTCTATCTCTTCGGATGTGTGTCCGAGTACGACTCCGCAATCGTTACATATCTGAACAAGCCAACTATAGGGGAGTTGAATCGAATTGTTGATTGAAGGTGAGAAATTCACTTCTGCAAACTTGATCATATTATCACTCGCCGTGATATTAATATGATCTGCCGCCTGCGTTGCACTGATGATGGTATATTCTCCCATCGGGATAACATCAGCTGCATCGACAACGGTGTTTGAGATGGTGATGGTTGCTCCGTAAAGCTCGTATCTTGAAACTCCGGGGAGAATGAGTTCAAGAGACAGACTCGATGCGAATACTGTTCCGAGCTTTAGGGCCTGAGTTGAAATTCTTCTCGTGATGGAGCCGTTATCGTTTGAGATATCGTCTTTCGTGAATGAATAGACCGTACCGCCGACAGTAGTGATCGTTCCGCTCCATCCGAGCTCGACTGAATCTGATGTAATTGCTGCTAAATACTCTGCTGATGCTGAATACATCCCCCTGCTCCTTACATTGACGTGATCTTGAATGAAATGTTCCACTCCGTCGTCGTGCTGGTCTCATATACCAGATCCGCTACGAGGTCTTCTACGATTCCGTAGAAAGTTTCGAGCGCACCTGTTCCGGGATTGTAGTGCTTGACCGTTATGGTTGAACCGCTTGTGTATGCACTGTAGATCGTTGCGTACTCCGATTCGCTTGCGGGCATACTTACGGAGATATTCGGAACGCCCAGCCTCTTGATATATCTCCTGAGCGTCCCGCCTTCGGTCTCTTTTATCCTCTGCTTATTTATAGGCGCATACTGATAAGAATCTTTGTTGATTGTTATCTGTGAACCATTGAAGTATATTTTGATGTTACCCATTTATCTGCCTCCCGACATGAGGTTATATCTTGACTGAGCATTTAAGAGAATCGTGTCAAGTTTCTCCTCTCCGATATACACAGGGATTGTGATCGGAGCTCCGCCACCGTCAACAGCCTGCATCTGCATATCGTTCATGGGAAGCTGAAGAACTGATGTAAGAGTTCCTTCGAGCTGTGTCTTCGAATCCTCAAGCCCTTCGCAGAACAGGTCCATCATATCGGGTGCGTAGGTATGGAAATTCGAGAGGGGACCTTCGTCGGGTTCCGAGAAACCGATGAAATCCTTAATCTTTTCCGCTACTGCCTTGACTGCATCTCCGACAAGGTTGAGGGAGTTCTTGATTCCATCAACGAAGTTCTGAATGAGGTCTTTGCCCCATGTCTTTGCCTGCTCAATCTTCTCCATGATGGAGTCTTTGATAGTCTGGATGATATCTGCGCCCCACTGTGCGACGGTTGTTAATCCGTTTAAGATTCCCTCTCCGAGTGTTGCGATTATCTCAACAGCAGCTTCGAGCAATACAGGTACCGCTCTAACTAATGCCTCCAGTAAGTTCATGATGATAACGGGAGCCTTCTCGATAAGCTTAGGCAACGCATTAATCAAGCCTTCTGCAAGCGCAATGATTATCTGCAATGCTGCTTCGATAAGTCTCACTATCGTATCAGGATCCGTCAGCTTATCGACTATCGTGAGAACGACATCGATGACTGCGGGGATGATCGTCGGCAGATTCTGTATGATGCCATCTGCAAGCGTCATCAGCATATTCAGACCAACTTCGATAAGAGTCGGCAAATTCTCAAGAATGAAGCTTGCGATAGTTCCTACAAGCTGAAGAGCTGCATCGGCCAGAGCGGGAAGATTATCCATGACAGCCTGCGCAAGTGACTGCACGATACTCATTCCAACTTCGAGTATCTTCGGGAAGTTTGCAGTCATCTGCTCAACTATCATGTCTATGCCTTCGGTTATCTTTGCGACTCCCGAATCTCCATCTCCGGTGAAGAGTGCTGAAAGACCATCCATTACACTCGTGATTCCGGGAAGGAAGTTTCCCATCATGTTATTTTTGAGTCCGTTCATGCTCCTCTGCATGGTATCCAGTGCATCCTGGTAATCTGCAGAAGCTCTGACAGCATCGTCAGACATGATCAGTCCAAGGTCTTCTGCTGCCTGTGCAAGTGCCTGAGTCTCTTCGATGCTCTGATTAAACAGAGGTGTGAGGTTCTGTCCGCTTCTTCCGAAGAGGTCATTTGCAAGTGCTGCTCTCTCAGTGGAATCTTCCATCTGCTGAAAGCCTGCGATAACCGCCTCAAAGACTTCTTCGCGTGACATATTACTGATGTCTTCGATGGAGAGTCCTAACGCTTCGAAACGTGCCTGCGCATCTGCGCTTCCGTTCCTGGCATCGTCGAGCTGATTTGTTAAGGTCTTGAGACCCGCCTGCATTGAGTCTATATCGACTCCGGACTGCCCTAAGATGTAGTCCCATTTCTGGAAACCTTCATAGGATAATCCAAGGCGCTGAGACATCTTATCGATGTTATCTCCATAAGCAGCGACCTCACCGGCGGCATCTGCAAAAGCATCGCCCGCCTTAATAGCTGCAGCTCCTACCATTGCGGTAGCAGCTCCGGCAACTGCAAGCCCTTTTCCGAGTCCTCCCACGAAGTTTGAACCCGCTGTTCTGCCTGCGTTACCTACATTCGGAGAAGAAGCAGCCTGCGTTAATTCATTTGTGATCGTCTGCTGTGCGCCTTCCATCGTGGGTACGATGGTCACAACGGCTCTCGCCACTTCGATATTATTAGCCATTTCTTCTCCTCTTTTGTCTCATATTTACGAACATGCCCCGAAGTTGCACCGGTGCAACTGGATCTTTTCCAATCTTGTCACCTTTGTTCTTTAACCTCGGGTACTGTTTGGGCTTCTTTGTTGGTTTCTTGGATCCGAATGCTACCAGGTTAGCGTTAATCATCGCTAACATGTCATAGATATCAGCCAAGATCTGATTTGTTTTGAGTGTCGTGGTCCAGTTGTGCAGTTCGGGTTCTATCTCTCTGGCTAAGTAAGACTCCGGCCCGAGGTTGCTGATAAAAGAAAGTAGAGCGCTCCAACTTAAGGAACGCCCTACATCTCTTAACTCATATCCTTTGCACAATAGATCACACTCTAACGCCTTGTGATGTTCTTTCGAGAACTCCGCAAGGCTTATGATTCCCCCGGCGTTACACCGGTCTCAAGCTTTGAAGTCTCACCCCAAGCTATCAAGATCTGATTGAACTCAGATGCTGTGAGCTTGTTGTAAACATCCTCAGGGATGTAATCCTTCAGAAAGTCTACGAAGAAATCAAGCTTTTCATTGTTGTCTTTTGCTTTCTTGATGGGAAGCAAAACCGCAAGAGGTATTGAACCTGCAAGCGGAATACTGAATGATTTATCATAAGCGTTGACTTTCAACACTTCTTTGGGCTGTTCGAGTGTGATTTCTTTCATGTGCTTATCCCTCTTCTGAAATGAAATGGAGTCCACCTTCCTGCGCGGTGATGGTAGGAGTCCAGTTGATAGTATTCTCAGGAGCGAATGTGATTGCATCTACTGCGGTGATCTGTCCGTTTTCCATTCCTACCGCCATTACATCATCACCATCCTTCATGAGGAAAATGAATGCTTCGGGTGAAGGAAGTGAACCTGCGGAAAGGTCAACATCGATGGTCTTTCCGTGTGATCCTGATGCGGGAGTAACAGTTACATTCGCAGAGCCCACAACAACCTTGAGGCTTTCTTCAGTGGTATCCATGATAGGAACCTGAACAGTCTCGGTGTGCTCGGAAAGGGTTGATCTCTTGATCACGTTCGCCCAGTTGCGGATATTGTTGACTGATTTATCAGTTGTTACGCTGATGCCGTCGTGAGTAACATCACCGATCATTCTCCATGCGCCTACATAATAGGTGATGACGATCTTCTCGCCGCCATCGAGAGTGGTTCCTGCCCAGGTAACGGTTGTTCCGCTTACTGAGTAATCATCAGGATCCTGCTCAACACCATCGATGGTGAATGAAAGGATTGCATTTGCTGACTCGCCAAGGGTGAATGATACCTGTGCGGAAGTTGCGGTGAAGTTGTCTGTGCTGGTTCCGTCACCGTTGTCACCGATGATGTCAGTGGGATAGGTAGGAAGGGATGTTCCTGCGGGTGCATGGAAAGCCATGCCTGTTGCAAGTCCGATTCCAAGTTTCGCGTTGCTCATATTGTATTTACCTCCACGGTTTCATTGTGTGCGATAACACGGAGACGTGCTGTGCACATTGCAAGTTCAGGTCTCACGGGGTCTTTTCCCCATGAACCCAGGTTATTGACCACAGCAAAACTTAATTTGCTTGTCTGGCTTTTAGCGATTTCTACTAAGATGCCTACGGCATTCCTCAGATTGTCGAGTGCTGTTGCGTCCTCTGTCGCTCTTGAATCAAGCGTCACATCGAAGTAGGCGACCGTGTTCTCGGTACTTCCTCCGACAGCTGTTACCAGGATGGAAGGCACTTCGAAATCTGCGGGAAGAGGTCTTACGTATGTCTTAATATAATCACTTAAGACTACTCTGATTTCTTCTTCAACATCTATGTTTCTTTCTATCTTCATGTTACCGCCCTCGATAATGACTTCATCTCAGCTTCATCAGCTGACGCTTTGTAATCCATTGCTACCACTTCTCCGATCCATCTGCCCCCATGTCCGTACTTTGACATCATCGAGCCCAGAAATACATCTGCTTCATAGCCTTCGCTATCAGGATCCGTAAGGTTGCCGTTTGCTTTCAAAGCTATCTTTTCAGCTTCTTCAGAAACAACGCTCTTAACTCCTTCTCCTGTGAGAATTTCCCTGAAGCCTTCGGAATTGAATGTGATAGAAATGTTCGTCATCCGGAATACCTCTTGAGATTGAGCTGGATGTTTGAAACTCTGCCGGTGGGTGATATCCAATTTCTCGGAACACCGTTGATCTCGTATGTCTCGCCATCTACTTCGATGTGATCTCCGGCTTTAACATCCGTTCCGCTCGACACATAAACTGTAAGACCATCAGACAGACCCAACACACGACCATCTTCTGAAAGAGTGGTTGTGGCGGGCTGTACTGAGCATCCGATAACAGTAACGGGATCCGCTGTGTGTTCCCAGTCGGGAACAGTCGAACCTCTGACTGTTTTCGTGCCAGGTCTTATGATTTTGATTGACTGATTGCAAAATGAGACCATTAGAAAACTCCTTCCAGCCTATACGGATGGAGCATTGCGGCATTGTTCTCGATGATACGGTCATAAGAGCCGTTCGTCCAAGAAGAGTTATAGGTAATCGATACTCCGCCTGCTGCCTCGGATGTGACTCCGTAGGACTTCGCAAGTTTTAACGTTACCATGTCTGCTACAAGCTCCTTCAAAGCGTTACCATCTACGACTCCCGCCGTATAAATAACCTCGATCACATCCCTGCGGTTACTGATTGAAACATCATACACAGTCAAGAGACCGTTAGGCTGAAGCGAATAATCCGTTGTTGCTTCTCCTGCGATGGTTACGGATGTGATTCCTGTTACCATCCTCGAAGGGAGCTGAATGAGCAGGTCTCTTCCTGTTATGATGATTCCACGGTTTTTGATGGTCCATGAAATCTTGCAGGACTCCGGTCCAAACAGATGCCATCCACAATAATTCTGCAAAGCAAGTGAAGCCGCTTTGATACTGGGAGTGATACGAGCGTCACCGGTGTATTTTCCCCCGGTATATGTATTAAATTCCGTATCGGTTATCGCTATAGGTAATGCGGTAGCATTTACGAGCGTATATCCCCAGTTCGTCAGCAGACTCATTTCTTGCTTCCTTTCTTATTCTTCGCGGGTGTTACTGCCTTGTTGCTGATCTCTTCGACCGCCTTATTTTCGATCGCTTCTACTGCCTTCTCGACCTTGACAGCTTTCTTCAAAGGTACCGCTCCTTCAGGTGCGTTTCCGTTGAACTGTCTGATTGTTCCGTCAGGCATTCTGTAAAGTTCCATATTGCCTCCTTCTGAAGAAGGGGCGGTTATTCACCGCCCCGTCATTAATTATTCTGCACTGAGCAGGTATACTCCATTGAGGTCCTTAACAGCGCAAGCGATTCTCTCTTCAGCGAGAAGGGTTACTCTGTTGTAAAGAGCATCATCTTCGTTCTGCTCATAGAGTTTAACGTCTACGCCGCCCTTTACCCAAACCTTGACAGCCTGCTTTGCAACTACAAGAGCAGAGCCTGCAGCTACTGCGGTGCTCTCGAAGATGGGAACGCCCCAGATAGCGCTTACGGGATTGTACTGACCGTTGCCATAAGCTCCGGTGAAGTATCCGCCGCCGATGTACTGAAGGTTGCTGTCCTTTGCAGTCTGAAGTGCGAACATGTCAGCAGGGTTGATGATAACTGCGGAAGCATCATAAGCAGATGCGCCCTTGATAGCCTTGATTGCATAGAGGAGACCATCAGCGAAATCAGCAGCGATAGAGGTTGATCCTGAACCATAGGTACCTGCCTGGATTCCGGAAGTTCCTGCTACTGCACCGATGAGGGTTGAATCCTCAACAAGTCCAAGGTGATAGAGGAGAGCGTTCTGAACTTCAGATGCAAGGAAAGGCGCATCGGTAACGATCTCGTCAGTCTCCTTGATGTATGCAGCGATCTTGGAGAGTGCAAGAGTGGTGGGAGCGAACTGGGTGCTGTTCTGAGGCTTCTTAGCGTTCTCAGCAGTAACAGCGGGAGTTCCCTCGTAAGCGCTCTGCATGAAATAGGTGATTGCGTTTCCGCTGATCTGAGCGATTGTGAAGAGGTCTCTTGCTGCTCTTCTGGTAGGCTGAGGTGCTACCTGTCTGTCAATGTCAGCGATGGTTTCTCCGGTAACTACGTCAGTAGCAGCCTTAATGTGAGCGTTTACGCTCCATCCCTTCTGGGAACGGTCAACTTCCTGTGCATTCTTAACGAAAGTGTCGAGTGCGTTCATTTTTACTTCCTCCTGTTTGATGGGTTCTGCGCTTCCGATAGACTTCAGAAGTGCGGTCTTCTCTTCGTCCTTCTTGATCTCAATCTCAAGAGCCTCGATCTCGGACTTAAGTGCTGCTCCCTTCTCAAGAGCGCCTTCTACGTCGTTCTCGATATCGGGTGCAAGTGCTGCGAGCTCTGCCTTCTTGGCATTGAGCATTTCAGTCTTGTTCATGTCTTATTCCTCCATAGATTTGATATAGGTGAGCAGATCATCCTTTTCGGGATTGCTTGCCTTCTGCTCCTCCGGTGCCCCGTTGGCTTTAGACTCGTCCTCTCCCTGATCATCTGCGGTATCTAAAAGCGCCTGCAGAGCGCTAATAGCATCTCTTATAAGCTCTTCATCCTTTGCACTGTTTCTTCTGCCTGCCTTGACCTCTGCATTGTCATCGTTCTTGATCTCGGTGACGATTGCGGTCTGATTTGCAGGAACGGGTACCAATGATACCTCATACAGATCCAGCTTCGTGAGCTTCTGATAAATGCCCTGCTTCTTCTCTTCCTCGGTGGGTGCTTCTGCTCCGAGAACAGAATATGCAAATGAGAACTGCCATACGATTCCCTCTTTGACAAGTTCTCTCTTTTCCTGGGCGGCGGGTGTGTTGAGGAATGAAGCTCTGATCTTCAATCCGTAATCATCTTCCTCAGCTTCAAATACGGCTCCGATAATCTGGTCAAAGTCGTGATTGAAGCAAAGAGGGAAGGGATGACCTGTCGCTTTTCTCTTCTTAAGGGTCTCTTTGAAAGCGCCCTTGATAACGATGTCTCCGTAAGAGTCGGGGGTCTTAGTCCATGTTGACGCATAGCCTTCGACTATTCCGTTCTCATCGGATTTGAGCTCGAATGACTTATATAATCTTTCTTCCACTTTTTCTTACCTCCTTGTGATGGTTATCTCTGTAGTGCAGTTACATCCGCAGGTACCATCGGGACCGAGAATATCATCTCCGGGCCAGTCGGCACCGTTTGAAAATGTCTGATCTACGGGAACCGTTTCTCCCTCCATCATTGCATGCTCTTCGCGGGGATTATCTCCCGTTACCCATGTCTTATACACTTCTGCGGAATAACCCTGATCTTTAGCCTGTCTACACGCTTCACCGATAGCCCAGCAAGCTGCGCCGGTAGCGAGTGACATGCCGAGAAGATTTGCATCTTTATCTTCTCTTACCTCGTAAACGTGATTGATTTCTTCTTCGAGGTCTTCAGGATTGCTCTCGATAACCTTCTCAAGTTTCTGCTTTGTTGCTGCGTTGATTGCTTTTGCTCTTCCTTCAGCAAGTGCTCTGATATAATTCACCGTCTTTCCCGAGTAATACTCGGTGCCGAGCTCCTTGGCTATCTCTTCGCCGTGAGCTACTGAGATGTCAAAGATGACAGGATCGATATCTTCTGCGAGCTCGGTGTTCCATCTTACATCGTCCCACCATTCTTTACCCGCTCCGATCTTCGGGATTATGCTCTTTGCCTGCCTCTTGAAGAACTTGGTTATGACATCGGTTATCTTTTCATCTTCTTCCTCCGTGGCTTTGCCCTTAATATGAACGCTGTCTCTCGACTTCTTTGAGACATATCGCATCTTCTCTGCCTCGTCATCTACGCGAGGATTGTCGATGCCGTTATTGATATTCATGGGAATGATCAACTCGTCTCCTACTTCGGGAGGAAGAGGAGGAAGATCCATATCTGCTCTCGCTTCGTTCCTGGTCATGTAAGGACCGCCAACCGCGCTCTGAAGAATCGATGCTCTCTCTTCGAATGCTCCTTTGAGTTTTTCTGAGAGGTCAAACACAACATAAGTGTTCTCATCAGCTCCAATCATCGGCAGAAGGAAGGTGTTTATCCTCTGCTGAAGCATCTGCAGTGTAGGACCGAGGCAATCAGAATAAAGTGCTCTTGCATTGTCTTTAGCTGATGCGTAGGTCTGCGAGGTTGTATGCCATATAAGCGAAGGATTTACATGATATGCAGCCGCTACATCCTCACGGGACAGCTGTTTAGTCTCTGCATACTGTGCTTCCTTTGCATTGAACTGATAAGGCTTGATCTCCATTCCATCTTCAAGGAGAGGAATCTTGCCGGCGGAGCCGCCGTTTGCTCCCCAACCTTCGCGAAATGCTTCGACCCATTTCTTTTTTGTCTCATCGTCCCATGCTGCTACATCCTTGGGCCTTGTGATATAAGCATTAAATCTGCCCGACGACCTCCATATCTGTGAACGGAATCTGTCAGCCTGGATCTGCTCGCTTAATATCGACTTGAGCGATGAAACAGGGCTGATAAAACCTCCGGGCTCTCCGGGTCTGTAATACTTGAAGAAGGTGAAATCTTCTGCAGGTATCTTGACCGCAGGTGCGTTACCTCTGCCTTTTATCGTGATACTGCTCATTGAGTATGCGGTATCAAACTTAGAATCAACTATCCACGCTCTCGGAATGACTCTTAACTGATTCCCCGATTCATAATCGGGATCAGGAAGATGCCACACAGCGACCGCTCCATTGAGGAAATACTCAATCATCAGAGCGTTTATGAACTCGCATTCCGTCTGATCTGCATTAGGTCTCCAAAGAGTTCTCGCGGCAGGTGATGTCCTGTCTCTTCTTCTCTCATTTTCTCCGTCACGGACATAGACCTTGAGAGGCAACTGAGCCACGCTGTCAGCAAGGAAGCTGACAACCGCCTGAACATTTGCCTGCGATGCGTATAATTCGTTCGGTACCTGCCCCTCAATCGAAGGAACCGCTGCCTGTGACAGCTGTACAACGAGTGAATTATCTTCGCCCATTACTCTTCTTAAAAATCTCTGGATTAACGCCATCTTTTTGCTCCTCATACGAACGCCAATGATGCTCCACTTGCGTAAGACGATTCGTAAACCTTCCCTTTGCTTTCACCTGTTCTCGTTGCTCCCGTAAATGCCATAATGCAAGCATATAAAGGGGCTATATCATCGGGGGACTTTGTACGGTCGGGAAGTTTTACACCGCCCCCTAAATTTCTCAACTGCATTGTTTTCGCAGGTGCATCCATAACAGGCTGAGGCAGATGGAAGATTCTTGTCCCGCCTCTATGTTCCTCGGGAGCTGATGAAGCAATTCCATCCCAAAACCTTCCCCATCCGTTTGTCAGGTCAGGTCCCGAGATTGCTATCCTGTTTACGTTCGGAATCGTGCAGATCTGCTCTGCAAGTCCCGCGACAGGCGCTCCGCGTTCCTGGAAGCACAGATTCATCGGACCTCTTACCGCTCTCTGTCTGAACCAATCAACAGCCCAGTCACAGCCGACTCTTCTCGCTACAACCTCAATATGGTAATTGCCATCCTCTCTGAGTCCGCAGACACCGATGGAAGTCCATCTTCTGTCTCCTGACATGTCGATTCCGTAGAATAAAACCGACTCGGGAGCGATGTTTGATTTCTCATCTACTCCGTTTTCCCACGCTTTATCGGGGAACGGTGCAGGGAGAATCGTTTCAACCTGCTGGCACATCGACTCGGATCTGAACTTGTTCTCCGGTGATGTTGCTCTAAGTGCTAAAAGAGCTCGCATAGTCAAGCGACCATATCCCAACGCGGGATTTGCTTGAGCAAGTGCTTCGGGATCGTCGGTCTTGGCTCCGTCGGGTGCCGACCACTCGAACAGCCCCAAGGTATCGGCATCAACTTCACCGCCGAAATCCTGTGCATCTGTTCCCTCAATGATTGCGACCGCCTGACTACGAAGCTGTCTGAGTACCACCGAATCGGGATCACCCGCGTTCGAAAAGCAGAAGATTATTCCGTTCGGTTTTGCATTTGTTGAAGCCGCAGCGGCTGACCATGTTTCCCAGTCTCTGTGCTCACGAACCTCATCGAGCATAACCATGTCATTTGAATCGCCACGGCCCGCTCTTCTGGTAGGTGCTCCAACCTTATAAACTCTATTTCCCGAAAGCATCAGCCTCTTGCTTCCGTTAGTGCGGGATACTTTTTCAACCACTCCCGCAAGCTCCGGAGTTTCCTCCTGATCTTTGACAGTTGCATCCCAAACTTCCTCTGCCTTATCCAAGGAAAGGGAAGTTCCGAATATGGAACTGACTCCGAGGAAATTCAAGAAAAATGATGCCAATACTTCGCTTAAAACTGTCTTTCCGTTCTGCCTGGATATCAAAAACACAACAGTACGGAATCTAAATCTCCACTTTTTCTCAAGATCGCCTACTATCTCAAGAGCATGGATCAGAGCCCATTCCTGCCAAGGGTATAATTCCTTGTGCAGAATCACATTTGCGTATTCAATAGCCGCAAACCCTAAAGATGTCTTCGGGGTCAGTTTTCTGAGCGGCTTAGTGAATAACCTCGGCTCTGTGTACCCAAGTAGTACCTTTGCTGCTTCTTTTACTTTCATTACTTCGCTATTTTGAACTTCTTCATGAGTGAATCCATGTCAGAAACCTGTGTAGGCGCTTTATTTTCTGTCAGGATCATCTGTAAGCTGTTCAAACTGCTGGCGTAATCACGAACAGTCGCTCTAAACTCCTGAATCTCAGGATTTGCACGAATAATCTTCTCTCCGGTACCGACTTTGACTCGCTGTGCGAGTTTCATCCGCCCGTATTTAGGAATCTCCTTCTCAATCTTTGCCTGAATCGCAAGGACCGCATTCGCCAATGTAACAACCTGCGGTTTGATGTCTTCCCGAACGTTTGAACAAAGTTCTTCAGCAGGGGTCAAAACGTGTGGAAAATCGTCCTTTTTTTCCACTTTTTTTGCAGTTTTTGTTTTTTTGACTGCATTTTTTGCTGAAACCGCCTTCCTTACTGGCTTTCTCGATGATGAAGTTGTGCTTTTTGTGTTCTTACTGCTCGTAGCCATATTGCACCGCCTTTCATGCGCCTTTTGGATGTGTTTTCTTTCAACTAATGCCCCAGAAATCGGCAAGGCGTTCCGACTTTCGCTCCGTCGAGCTATCTGAGGCACTAAAAAAATATTTGACTGTTTCGGGGAGGGAAATCACTGCCGGCGGGTGGAGTGTCGGCGCTCAGAAATTCCCAAGATTTTAACCGCCCTACCACACACGCGACTGCATCCCGAGGGTGTTCTCTCCATTGGTACCGTCACCTCTTGAACGATTGCAATGTTTGTGGCTTGGTGCGACGTTGTTAAGGTCCAGCTCTAACTCTGGAGCCTTAGCCACGGGTACTTTGTGATCGCCTTCCCAACTGTCGGGAGTCGTTGAAGGCGGTGCTGTGTAGTTGATAGGCTGTCCGCACCACCAACATACTGCCTGCGCCTTCCTATCCCTCTCGTATGCTTTTGCCCGGATAGCCCTCCATCGGGAGGAGCTTCTTTTAACGCTCATAGTTTTTGCCAAACAAATAAGACACTCTCGGAGGGGAGTGTCTTATCTGCTTATGAGGGGTACTTATGATCACTTGTCTCACAACATTTTCACGTTACAAGAATAACACTTATTTTTTTCCCTGGTGTGTCGGATTGTCCCAAATTGTTTTTTCTTGTTGCACCGGTGCAACTTCGGGCGATACGCCTGCTGCCTCTCTCGGAGTTTCCTCCTCGTCTATGAGGTCGGGCTTGCATTCCCATTTATCGCATGCCTTGTATCTTATTCCTCTGTGTGTATACTCTTTTCTGTTCCTGCATCTGTTACACGGTCTTGCGTTATCTTCCTGCATTTCATTTCCTCCGTCTTTGAAATATGCGATTAACATCGCTATGATCACCATCACGGTAACACCGTCAATTATAAGCACATCGCAGAACTCTTTCGCTGTCATCGAGACCATCTTCTGAACTCCTCATTCTTTCATCGGCAGTGGATATCCATCGGGCAGGTCCCGGATCAGACTCTTTGTTGCCTTTAACTCTGTTATCTGCTCTTTTGCGAGGCTGTCGTCCTCACACTCCTGCAGCTCGCTTATCTGATTGTTTATCTTCTTGATAAGTCCTTTCCTCAGCTGCGGTGTCAATCTTTTATACTGTGTCATTCTCTATCACCCTGGATTCTTCTGCTTTATCTCCTCTCATATCTGCTCCACAATCGGGACAGTAATTTGAATACTGATAAATCAATTCTCCCGAAACAGACAAAACCTTGTCCATGATGTGACCGCACTCTGAACACTTATAACCGTTTTCAATCTTTATCCATTGCCCCTTGTTGTCTGACTCGGCATCTTTAATGTTGCTAAAATCTATCGTCCACTCCTGCGGAGGATCTATGTGTGCTGAGTATGTCTGTAGGCTTTCTATGTCGTCCTTCTCGATGTAATGGAATCCGGAATCGATTCTGTCTTCGTAATACTTCACTTTTGCTAAAAGGTCCGCTTTCTTGACATATTCTCCGTCAGGATCCACTAACAAATCTCTTGAATCGAGGTAAGCCATGAATGACTGGAAGTTTTTCGGAATCTCGATTCCCTCTTCCTTCTCATGCTTCTCTACCCAACTGTAATAACGCTCGATAACTTTTAGCCTGTCTTTGAAAAGCATTGCTTTTCCCTCCTCTCACTTCTTCCACTCGCCATAACTCAGCAAGAATATGATTACTATGTGCAGCTTTATCCACCGCTTCGATGCCTTGGATAACTTTCGGGGCTCTTCAGCGGTCTTGTTATACGCTTTTACTTCTTTTATCTCGGCCCAAACCTTCTCCCACTTCTTGAAGTACATCACTGCGAGAATAATCAGCCATACATACTTGAACAGCTCTCCCATCTCATACCGCCTTTTCCCCTCAGTGCCCTTCAAACGAAATGAAGATTGATTGCTACGTCGTATACGAACTTGCTCTTGATATGTCCGTATGTGCTCCTCTCTGCGTCTCTCGGATATCTGACATCGTACTGGATGTTGTTCCAGACTCCCTCTCTGTACTCTTCAGGGATGTTCTCCCTTGCTGCATCGATCGCGTTCACGATGTCGATATAATCTGCGTACTTAACCGCAAGTCTGTATGTAGGGTCTCCCGGAGCTCCGCTCGAAGGTCCTCCGTCGCTGTTACCACCGCCCACGGCTATCATGGTTGCAACTTCTTCTTTGACTCTGTGATAATCTCTTATCGTCCAGATCGTCTTGTTATACACCGCTCTTGGAAGGATGTACTTCGTTTTCTTTCTCTGATAGATTCTCACTCCCCGCCTCCTGTCTTGGAATCAGCACTACTCTGTTAAACGGCTCGCCTTTAAGTTCATGCGCCCATGCGTTGAAAGGTCTCAACACCTGGCAATATTTCTCTAACTCCGGAATCTCGTTCTTGTATGTCATCAGCCATACTTGATTTACCTTGTCATCCTCTCGGATCTGTTCGAGGATGTCCGTCCTGTCCTTTGTGACTTCGCTGAAGAAGTAAATGACCTTCTTCGTTCTCTTCAATCCCTTCTTGAAGCTGTCCTCGGTACCGCCGCTGTGCTTTCGGTAGTAGTACATCGGTTGCGTTATCGTTGATACTTTGACCGATGGATCAGCATGAATCCCTAAGTGCCTTGCGAAGTCTTCGTCTTCTGTCGCGTCCTTTTGTTCATTAAAGCGAACATTACCGATGTAGGATCGCTTAAAACATCTTGTGCAGGCCGATATGTTCAAGCATCTGCCATGTTCCGGAATCCGGAACCTTGTCTGCTTCTCTCCGAAGGATTCCCATGAATACTCTATGAGATCACTTCCTTCGGGTATTTTTTGCAAGAGCTGATAAACGAAGTATATCGGGACCATATCGTCTGAATCTATGAACTGGATATAATCGCCTGTCGTGCTCTCGATGCCTAAGTTCCTCGCTGCGCTCTGCCCTTTGTGCTCCGTCCATATATAGCCGAGCCAAGGATAAAACTTCATGAGTAGCGGAGGCTGTTCTGATCCATCATCGATGAGAAGAACTTCTACATCTTCGGTTATCTGAGGCTCTAATACTTCCAAGAGCTTCGCGGTTTCAATCGGCGTGTTGTAGTACGGGATTATGATTGACAGTTTCATGCGTTCATACCTCTCAAGATTTCTTCAAGCTGTCTTGCCTCTTCTTCGTCATCTACATCGCAGGTGTAATCTCTTATAGCCGTGTAATTGAATACGATTCTGTTCAAAGGTGTTCCCTTTATCACCTGCCAGAGCTCCCAAGAGACCGCCTCTCTCTTGAACCTGCCTTCGAGGTCATATCTGTGGCACTCTTCAACCTTGCTGAAGAACAGTTCAGGATCCATTACCTTGAATGCCATTGGCTCTGACCAAGGTTTCATATACTCCTTGGGGAAGGGCGGAGCAGATGCGAAGAACATTATCGAGTCCGTCTCCGTCTCAACTATCTTGCTTATAGCCTCTTCAGAGAAGTACACGTCTCCGAAGATGTATGTCACCGGACTATCAACGGGATAGAACGCTTTCAGCCAACAGTGTCTTTCTTCATGTCCGTAAATGTAATCGTTGTCATGTCTCAGGATCGGAACCCCAAGCCATTCAAACCTGTCATCGTTCGTGCTTATCGCTATATCCTCAGCTCCGCACTCTCTGAGAAGCCTTATCGTCCTCTCTACTATGCACTCGCCGTTAACCTCAATCAGATGCTTCGGTCTATCTCCGTAGGTACCGCCGCACATTATGATGTACCGCATGCCTCTTTTCTCCTCTCATAATCCTTGCAGCCTTTACACGATCTCGGCTTATATCCCGCCTTACCTTTTCCGCACTTGCCGTAACTCTTGGATGTTAAGTCGGGCATTAAACAAAAGTGCTCGCACGATCCGCATTTACCGGAGAGGTTTGTTCTCTTCATCTGCTCTTCTCTCAGATGCTTCTCTCCTGCGAACTTCCAGTTTGCTCTGAGCTGTGCTTCCTGGATCTCGTAATAAGTCGCATTATCGGGAACTCTTATCTCGGCTTTGTAAACTAACATCCCTCTCCTCTCTGTTGCACCGGTGCAACTTATGCTTTAGCTATCTGTCTATATCTTCTCAGGATCGAAAGTGCCTTCTCGATTCCCTTGTTGTAATACTCAACTTTGTCCGACTCGGATTTGCATCCGACCTGTATCATCTCTTGGAACTCTTCGTATGTTCTTTCCTTCTCGTCAAGAAGCTCCTCTTCTACTTGGTCCAGTAACTCATCTGGCATGCCTGCCCCCTTTCCGGGCGGTTGCGCCACCGCCCTGGGTTATTTTCCGTGATATATTTTCCCCTACTCGGAGATGCGCTCATTTGTAATTCTTGCCGAATATCCTCAAGAAGTCCTTATCGGGATATTCTCTTTCAAACGCCTGCTGCCCTTCTTGCTGAAGTTTCCTGCAGGTCTCATAATTCCTGTGAACCGCTTCTTTGCCTTCTGTGTGATGCTCATGACAGAGATACACTTTCAAGCCATAGCGTTCAGAGGTCTTGCGATTCGGTCCCATGAATACGTGATGCTCTTCCAAGTTGTCTCGCTTTTGATAATCTGAATTGAGCATCATGCAGAGGTAACACGTTCCGTCTTCCTTGCTGTGCATTATTGACTTCACGATTCAATCTCCCAACGTGCTTCCTTCTTCACGGTCAGCTTGATTGTTCCCTTCTGGGTCAGCTTGACGGTTGCCTTGTATCCGGTACCGCTGTCTGCGGTGAAACTTACGAGACCACTCTCGGCCATCTGATTGATTCCGAACTTCACAACCTCTTTGAGTTCTTCATGATCTGCTAAGAGCTCGTCCGCATTATCCTGAGCTTTGAGTCTTGATGACTCGATTCTTCTGAGTGACTGAGCTGCTGAGCAGTCGCAAAGCATCATCGCCTTCTTCATCTGCTGAATGTCGCTCATTCCCTCCTCTCCCTCAAATGTCTGTACCTGTCCGCAGAACTTGCAAGGTGCGCTATAATTCATCTCATTTCCTCCTTCAGCTTCTCAACTTCTTCAAGCGCTAATCTCAAATGCTCTTCGCATTGAGTAAAACTGCCGTTTTCGAGTGCTCCAAGTGCTATCTCGATATGCTCTCTTGCTGTCTTGGAATCTATCTCGGGCTTCTCGGCCTGTTCTTCCGTCCCAGGCTCTTCGATGGGTACCGCCTTTACTTCCTCAACGACCTCAGGCTCTTCCTGCTGTCTGTGATACTCTTCGACTTCTTTGACGTACTGATGCTTCTCGGGTTTCTTTTCGGGCTTCTTCTTGGGTTCAACCTTCGGGGCTTCTACCCTTTTCGGTTGCACCGGTGCAACTTCGGGCTTTTCTTCCTCGATGGGCTTGCCGTATGTAAACTCATACGCTGACTTCGCATTGATGAACGTGTTTCCATATTCGTCACCGCTTATCATTGATTCAGCCCAGGCGCTCTTGATCTCATCCCACGAATGACTTGTCTTTGTTTCGCTTCGGGCTATCGTTAAGGCTGCGCCATCATCTTTCACGATGAGGATTATCTTGCCTTCTCCCGGAACTCTCGTCACGTAGGTCATCTGATCGAGGGGCTTGAATATGTCTTTGAGTCCGTCCCATTCGGTATTCTCAGTGAAGAAGTCCCAGATCTTACAGTAGAGCTCCGTATTCTCTTCTGCGATTGCTCTGAGTGTTCTTACAAGCAGTGCATCCGTGGGAGGATTCATTATTGCTTCCATGTTCTCCTCGAAGTGCTCAACATCGCTTTTATTTCTTTCCTCGTCAAGCTGGTCCTTAATCTCCTGGATCTCTGCCTTCGTGTACTCGGGTGAAAGTTCCTCAGTGATGACTTCCGGAATCCTCAGCATGATTGCCAGTTTCGCATATCCGAATCCCTTGTACTGTTCAAGGAGTCTGTCTGAATTGCCTTCCTCGGAGAATCTGTCATTGATCCTGATGAACCTTGAGACCATCGACTTATCAAGTCCGAACTCCCCGTTCGCAAAATCGAGGTAATCTTTATATCCCGAACCTACGAGGATTTCTGTATCTCTTGCGACCTTGAGCAGATAACCGATTCTGACAAATCCCTCTGAGGTCTTTTCCAGCTCTGTCCGGAGTTCCTGTTTGTACTCCGAGTAGTTACGCTGATATATGATTTCTTCCATGTTGCCATCTCCTATGATGCTGTTTTGATTTTCCGCTTCGCTTCTCTGCGCAGCTGTTCAGGATCCAAAGCCTTGACATATTTTCCAAGCCATCTGTCAATCTTCTTTTCTTCGGGCTTCGAATCGTGTATTCCGTACCACTGTTCAATCTCGCCATTCGGTTTGACTTCAACCGTGATAAAAGGTGTGTCAGGTTCTTTGACCGTTCTGAGGAAGAGGATTATCGTTTTCTTCTTTGCGTGTTTTTCCAGATAATCGTCACCACCTACGCAATGATGAAGCATCCTTCCTTCTTCTACGATCTCCGAAGCACTCTTTGCGGGTCTGATCAGGAATGCTCCGCTCTCGTAGTGGTATACCGAATCAGCTCCCTTGAACCTTACTGCGATTGCCTTGAATCTTTCCTCGGCTTCTTTCTTCCTCTTGTCTGCTTCGACCTGATTTCTCTCAATGACTGCTTTGTTGTGCGCATCCTTGAGATTCTTCGGGAAGACGATGATTGAATCGGTCATGTCGTAACCAAGCTCTTCCTTCATCCTCATGTAGTCAAGCCATTCTCCAACAGCTCCGTTTCTGTTTTGCTTCTCGATGTAATTCACAAACTTGCGGAACGTTGTGTGATTCCGGATATAGCTGAGACTGGTTTCGCTCAGGTGATACGATATCAGCGTATTGGTTAATCCTTCGAGGTTTCCGAATTTTCTTTCGAGCCTATAGATTCTCAATGCGCCCGTTTTCTCGATATCCGGTGTCGCTATGAGGTCCTTAAGCCTGCGCTTTTCGATTCCCAGATAATCCCAGGGCTTTTTTGCTCTTCCGTTGAGTCTCATTCCATGCAGACCGTAATAAATCTTTTCGTGGATGATCTGCTTGAGTCCCATCTTGTAGAGTGCTTCGAACCACTTGTTCTCGATATACGCCTGCTGCCAATCTCCAATAGTCAGGTAATAACAAAATCTTGAGTCATGCCCGATCTCCTCTGACAGCGAATACTCCATCACGGTACCCTTCATGTTCTTGTATGTGTCGGGATAAACGAATCCGTGTGAAGGTCTATTATCTGATAATCCCATCGTCGAGAAGCAGTATGTTCCGTTCCAAGTTCCTGCGTCCCATCCCCAAGGATGATAAAACTCTTTGATCAGCTTCTTTTTCATTCCGACAGGGAACCAATATCTCATGCGCTCTGTAAGACTGAATACTTCGTAAGGCTGTTCTTTATCCGGTACCGCCATGAGAGTCGGCCTGAAGAATCTGAGAACATATCCGCCGTTCTTGAGCTTCTGCCCGTACCAAACATCGATATCTTTCCCGATGGAGTTCTTTCTGTTCTTCTTCGATGCAAACGATCCCACCTGTTTACAATGAGGACAGCGCATGTGCACTTTTTCTGCATCGAAGTTCTCTGCATCCACAACCGTCTTTTTCCCGCAGTGGCAGCACTCGATTATTACCTTTCCGTCCTTCCTGGTATAGAACTGTGTCCTTCTCCAGTCGAATTGCTTTTCTACCCACTCCTCAAACTTCTTCGGGATTCTCGGAAGCATAGCGTGAAGTTCTTTCTTCTCTTCGTCCGTCATGTCAGCCCTCCGTGTAATATCTCTTCACGATTTCTCTGACCTTTGCTTCTTCAGGGATGCCGAACTTGACTTCACCGCCGAAATCGATGCCTGCAGCCTCAAGGATTGCATCGTCAACCTTTTCCATCAGCTTCTCGCTCTCTTTGAGGATTGCTCCAAGGGCTCCTGCAAGACTCTTTCCCTTGCTTCTGACTGCAATAGCAAATTCGGGACTCTCTGAGATGCACATCTGGATGTATCTGATCCAGTCATTCATGATTCCGGTAATCTTCATCGCCTCGGTCTCGACTGCTATCTTTCCGAGCGCTGCGGAAGTAGGTGAACAGATTCTGTCCCAACCGCCTGCGATGAAGTCCTCTGCATCGTCAAGATCGATGCCGTTCTCCTTTGCAATCTCTCTGACCGCTTCGATATCTCCCTGATTGAGCTGGTTCTGAGCTGCCTCGTTAATCTCGTCTGCTGAATTGAACTCTCCGTACTTTGTAAAAATGTCTGTCATAAGATACCTCCTCATTGAGTGTTTATGCCGTTTTGGCATTATTGATTAACCAATTTCTGTATTCGTGTGTGACTCCCACCTTTACGGTCACATTCTGCTGTGCGAGTGCGGTACCGATTTCTTCCCACACTTCCGCGTTCTTGATCTTTGTTCCCTTTGCGGACATGTAATCGTTTTCCCGCCACTGAGGGAGCCAGCTCTCAACAGCTGCGCCCAGCCACTGAGAATCAAAGAACAGGTTAAGGTCCGAAGGGAGTGTCATGTGCTTCAGCGCTGATCCAAGGATTCTCATCCACGCCTCGTTTTCGCTTGCCTCGACTGTCTCCTTGAAGGTCTTTGTTACCGGGCCCTGCGGAGTGATCGCCTCCAGGACGTATATCCCGACTCCTTCCTGCTTTTTCGGTCCTTTGATTGTCTGATGGATGTAAATGTTGACTGTCATGTGATCTCCTTATCATGTACCTCTGATACGGATAACCTGTGACGGGGTTTGTCCCGTTGAAGACTGTTTCTTTGATGATCTCCCAGCCCTTTGGAACTGTCGGCGGGTCTTTCCACCGCTTACTAAGGACGAGTTCTCTCTTCGGTTCTGGGATCTTAAGATTTCTCGATCTTGTGTAAGAGGCTCCTTTGTCCGATTCCCCTTTGAGCAGATAGTCCGCAAGCTGTTCATATTCTCCGTCCTCATACAGAGGTGAGTAATATGTCTGTCCGTATTTCCACGACTTCTGAATCAGCTTTGTCACATCCAACCCTTCGGGATTGTTTACGACGATGTGATGATGGACTGCTCCGCGGGATCCCGTCTCTGTGACTCCGATGTACTTGAGCTCGACTCCTGCTTTCTTGAATCCTTTTCTCAGCTCTGAAAGAAACTTTGCTCTTAAGGCATTCGCCATTTCTGCTGTCTCGGGTCTCTCTTCTTTCCGGTAGGTGAGTGTGACATGGAGATCACCTTCTCCGAAGTTTGCCATTATCAGCCTCTGAACCCTTCTTCTCTTGTTCCTCTCGTTCTGAGCCTTTATCTCTGCAGGAGTTCTTTTTCTCTTCCGCTCCCTTGCACATCCGGGAGCTCCATAGTTCCCAGGGATATACTTTTGGATCTCTTTGACCTCTCCAAGATCATAGGTGACTTTTGTGTACATCTTTCTCCTTTAGGTTACGTAAGTTTAATATCCTAATGAACGTATAAAAAAGGCTTAAACGGTCATTTTAAATTTGACTTTTTAACCCCGAGAATGTACAATAATTATGTCAACTTAATTATTGTTTTCTCGGAATCGGATCGCCGGCAAGCGATCCTTTTCTTATATCCAGATTTCATGAATTATGTTTACCTGCATATCCATGAAATTATACTGGGCCTGCTCTTCAGGCATCATCGGAGCGGCAAGGCCGAGCTCCTTCCAATTCTTATGTCTTATCTCCGCAGCTACGTGATACTCTTTCACGGTGCGCAACTCATAAGGTGTGATGAGCCAGTGCTTATGATCTCTTAAGGTTCCCCAAAAGCCTTCATATAAAAGCCCATCATCATCCTTCTGCTTGATCCTGATGATGTCGGGACCGGTCATGAGATTCAGCAGGTCTTCTAAAACCACTCTTCCCATTTAGCTACCTCTTTTCCTATTCCAATCGCGTAACCATATTCCTGATTACATCCCATTGACTTTTCCCAGCCTGGCATCAGAAGCACTACATCACAGGCTCTGATCGTATCGAAGCAGATCTGCATGATCTCATCGTATGTGATGGACTCCGGAAGCTGCTCCGCTATCTTGACCGGATTGATTGCTCTTGCTTGGTCTCCGAACTTCTGATAAACCTTTATTTCTCCGAACTCGAATCTGTCCTTAAAATCCTCGGTACCGGTAATCGGTCCGCTTAAGTAAACATTGAGCATTTTCTTTCTCCTATCTGCTAAAGTAATGGGCTCCATACTGGAAAAGCGGTTCCTTTCCGTTTCGGTACCCGTATTTATTAAAGAAGAGAGCGCCTTGTGAGAAATCTGCTCCTTCAAGGACAAGTGCCATTGCTTCGTGGCATTCCTCAGAGACATCAGGTCTCATTCCTTCTGTATAGAACTGACCCTTTGCGAAGATTACCTCTTCGATGCTGTCTCCGAACCCCGGAGCCTCTACTCTGTTAAGAACCACGTTCATAACCATTACCATCCCCCTGGTTCCTTCGCTCTCAGCTTCGGCAAAGGCTATCTGCTCAAGCAGATCACATTCTTCTGCGGTAAGGTTTCTATAGAAGGGTTCGGGTTCGACCTCTACATAAACCGTCTCGGTTATGATCTCGGGCTCTTTTTCGATGTATACATATTCAATCTGCGGTTCGGGTGCCTGCGCTACCATTGAGTAGTTATGGCTTTTGTAAGAACCGTAAGCAGCTATTCCGACCGCTATTCCGACTATCATGGTGAACAGGTAATTAATTGTGTGTTTCATTGCCTCTCTCTTTCAGATAATCTGTGAACTGTTTCTCCGGTACTCTTGTGAGCTTCCCGATCTTGATGTACTCACCGCCCGAGGCTTTATACTCTTTAATTAGAAGAAATGATGTTGTTCTTCCGACCTTGAAGGTGTTCTGTACATCTTCGGGACTAAGCCAGCTCATTTTGCAGGCAGGAAGTCATTGGGGTTGATTCCTGCAATCTGACATACTGCAAGGAACTCATCTGCTTTTAACTCCTGCTCACATCTGAGGCATCTCGTTAATGCCTGGTAATTAAGATTAGCTTTTGCAGCGAGTGCTTTTATGTTGAGACATCTGTCAGAGACGATCTCGCTGAGTTTCTTTTCTACTTCCATTTGGTTGACCTCTCTTTCCTTAGTAATATTTTGCTAAACTCGGCTGTGATTAATCCGTATTTGCTAATCACAATACGAATAATAACATCTTGCTAAAGGGGTGTCAACACTTTTTTACTAAAATTTGAAATTTTATTTACATCGTGTTAGAATCACATTGAAAGGAGGTGCATATTATGGCTACTTTAAAGGATCAAGAACGTGATAGACTGGCAGCAAGATTGCGAGAGTATAGGAAATTAATCGGAATGTCTCAGCAAGAACTTGCTGAAAAGATAAACACACCTCAGACAACTATCTCCGCATGGGAGCGAGGCGTTACAATGCCTAATGCAAATCAGCTTCCCGAAATTGCTTCCGCTCTTGAGGTTTCGTTTTCAGACCTTTGCGGAATCCCAGATGAAAGAAGCAAAGACAGAGCCCTCATCGATGCTTATCATAGAGCCGATGAAGTCACACAGAAGAACATACGCCTGCTGCTCGGCTTGGGAGGTGATGATCATGTGGATTAATAAGAGCGGATATGCTCAAGAACGTATAAAGGACCCGAATACCGGACTTGATAAGATAATATCGGTTAAGGTGAAAGGAACTTCTGAGAAAGCCCGCATCGATGCTTTCAAGAAACTTCAAGAGAAGATTGACCATCTATCTGATAAAAGGATCCTTTTATCTGAAGCGATAGAGACATACCTGACAGAGATGGAACGGAGCCTTAAACCGTCTTCGTTAAGAAAGTCCCGTATTGAGTTGAACAGCTTCCTCAAGATTGTAGGTGATTCTTATGTGAATAATCTCTCTGCGGGTTATGTCAGAACGAAGCTCTTGAACAGCGGAAAAGGAAACCGCACCTTAAACGGGTACCTGAAGATATTTAAGACCTTCTGGCTGTGGGCTTACCGGAATGATATTGTTGATTCGAGGGAACTCTTCGACAAGCTCTCTAATTTCCAAGATACTCCTAAGCGCGAACGCATCCAGGATAAATACTTAGAGCCTTGGGAACTGCAGAAGCTCCTCGATAATATGGATGTAGAACGATGGATTCTCATGACAAGGCTGCTCGTTGCGAGCGGGCTCCGAATCGGTGAGGTAATCGGGCTCAATAAAAGTGACTTGATAGGATCCTGCATCACGGTCAACCGCACATACGACCCTAACAACAAAGTGCTGACGGATCCGAAAACCTTCTCCTCTCGTCGTGAGGTTTATATTCAAGAAGAACTTCGGGAAGTAATCAACAACATTTTCGATTATGTGAAGAGGCAGGAAGAGATATTCGGGACTCCCTCGGTCATATTCTTCCCGGACCCGTCAGGTGAGAGGCTGAATTACTACTCTTACATGAAATATCTGCGGGAGACTTCTGAAAGAGTCCTCGGCCGAAGAATCACTCCGCATACACTCCGACATACTCACTGCTCAATGCTTGCAGCCAAGGGAATGAACCTTGAGGCGATATCCGCCCGCCTCGGGCATGATGACTCGAAGATAACGAAGGAAATATACCTTCACAGAATGGAAGAACTCAAAGAAAAAGAGAATAGACAGCTCGACAAGATCCGCCTGATGGGATAATAAAAAGAGGTTGCTCAAGCCTATGCTTAAGTAACCTCTTCTTTTATTGATAAATACTCAATGTATAGTGACTCCGACGGGAATTATTCGCCGTTCACAAGAGTTCACTATAAGCCATAGAGTCCGATTTTGCAAGCACTTTTTAATAAGTCCGCTTTTAAGGCTGAAATAGCCTGCTAAACCTTTTGCTCAAGTGAACATAAAAAGAGCCCCCGAAGCCGAAGCTCCGAGGGCAATGTGAGGGGGATTCCAAAACGGCATCCAGTCCCGAAGGACTCATACTATGATAAGCTCCTGATCCACGAATATCTGATTCTTGTTCGGGATGTTATTTGCTTTCACAAGTGCATCTACCGTCGTGTTGTATCTCTTGGCGATGCTCGAAAGGGTGTCTCCCTTCTTAACTATATATGTTTTTGTTCCTTTTCTCTGCTCTGCGACCTGATTGACTCGATTCTGCACTGAGTTATAATCATAACCCGCAGCAGTGAGACGTACTTTTCTTACGATGCCATTGCCCCAAAGACCGGCAAGGACTTCAATCGCAAGCTGTTCGATGCTCTTGCTTGTGGATTCGGGAATAACATAGGTCTGCTTAGGTTGTGACCCTTCATCCGTCCAAGGTATATTGATCCGATCCTGGTCTACGGTTGTTCCTTTTATCTTTGAGCTACGGATATAGTTTGTTGAACCGCCAAACTGCCATATCTCTACAAGAGCGATGCTCTTCAGCTTCGGAGCAGTCTTTGAATACCTTGCGACCCAATGAGGGAATAATACAAGCTGGCTATCATCGAATCTTGAATTAAAGTGCGATTCACTTGTATATATTCCGCAGGCGTAACCTGCATTGATCATAACCTGGCAGAAGGTCTTGATTATCTCGGTCAGGTGTGTGTATCCCTGATTGAGCATTGCACCTTCTACATCATAATATACATGAACGATGTCTTTTCCCTGCAGGTACTGACAAAAGTAGCTTGCTTCCTTGATAGCGTCCTCAGTGGAGAAGGCGTTTCCAAAGTAATAAGCCCCGATATACATCTTATCGGCTTTAGCCTGTGCGTAAAAATCCTCGAAAGAGGGGTCTTTATAATACTTCGGGTTGCCATCTGCACCGCCTGCCTTCAGGATCGCATAACTAAATCCTTCAGCTTTTGCGCTGTTAAGGTCAAAGCCCTTCTGATATCTTGAAACATCGATTCCATATGCAGTAGGACATACCGGAGCGGGTTCTTCCCCATATTCGATATAAGGAAGGATTCCGTTATCCGTCCATGATCTTCCCTGCGGTCCGCCTTTATAAAGGAAGCGTCTGCCCTTATCGTCCACGTAGGTATACTGGACTTTGCTTTCCCAATCTGAGGTACACTCAACAACATTGAACGTATATCCATCTACAACAAAGTCCCCGATATATGCTCCTGCGTGTTCATGTCCTTTGTCACCTATATAGAGATAAGCTCCGACTTTGAGATTTGAGAAATCTTTTGAACGGTCTGTGCACTGCATCAGCAGATGATATCCGTCGCAGTCTCCGGTGATGAAGTTCTTCGGAGGAACATAGGAACCTGTTACTCTTGTATCTTCCCATCCGGGTAATGCGAGAATCGTCTTGATCAGGTTCCAACAGTCCCATGAATATCTGCTTCCGTCATAATATCCGCAATTCTTAGGGAACTTATTGCAGTAATAATTCGGGACATCGTGTGCCTGCTTGAGCTTCGAGATATAATCTGATATATTCATTCTTTTACCTCGTTTTATACGCCACCCATAAGAAGGCGACGCATACTACTATAAACTCAATCATCGTTCTGCTTCTTGAGCTGCTTATAAATCTGATTTGCTCCGGTTGCGGCAAGTCCGGAAACAATTCCCACTGCGATAGCGGTGATGATATCACTCGCAGGGAAGTCGGGCATTCCGATAAGGAAAGCGACTACTCCGAGAACAGCTCCACACGCTCCGCAAAGCACCGGAATATACTTATCGTTAAGAGGTGAGGTCTTAACCGCTATTCCGATGAGATAACAGATAACTGTCAATGCTGCTACGCTTGCTACTCCAAACTCCATAATATTGCTCCTTTCATTTGTCCTTATAAAGTTCTCTGATCTGTATCAACTGATTTATGACTTCTTTGGTGTCATTGCGGATCTTGCTCTTGAACTCTTCGCTCTGGAATACCTCCTTCTCCGTATATTCACCAACAATGTCAACAAGCTTGTTCTGCTTCAGCGAGATATACGCGTCGTTCATAGTCAGATGGTTCTGAGCTATCCAAACGCAGTATTCTATGTAGCAGGCCTGAATGATTACCAATCCGAGCCGCTTATCATAATCCGGAACTACACTCTGCAGCTCATGCTCCATGCTTACCAGGTGCTGCCATACATAATCCTGCTGTTGCCGGATGATGTTTCTTTCACTGTCTCTCGCTCCGATCTTTATCGCCTCGGTATTAACGGAAAAGTTCCCGCCCTTTATCAAAACAAAGACGATGAGAATCGTGATCAGGAGAACTATGAGGACCGTTGAACCGTTCTGGCTGTTAAGAATCTCGCTTATAGCATCCCACATCACTCACTTACCTCGCTTTCGGGTTTCTTCACCTCAACCGCCCTCTCGTACCTCTCGCACTTAACTACCCTACCGTTATCGTCAATCATTTCAGCAACGGCTAAAACTACGTTTGAGTCCCCGACACACGCTCTCATGCTCCCGTAGAGGTTGATTAAGGCGAGGTCAGTAGTGTTAAAGGGTGTAATGGTTCTTTCGTGCTTTTGGTCGGCTGTGGTCTTAAGTATTAAAACATTCATGGCTTGTTCTCCTTAATCTGTAACCTTGGTATATTGAACCGTAAACTCTATCTCCTCAACGGGATTAAAGATATTCGATATCCAATATTCAATCTGCCCGCTTCTGATACTTACATATAAATCACCGCTATTGATAAAGCCGTTAAACTTATCAACGCTTGCGTGGCTATTTCGGTACGCATACCCGTCAAACCCTCTGACGATTGAATCTGCGGGAAGTGATATATGCCCATAAGAACCAATGACAATCCCGCCCGTTAAGGAATAGGTTCTCTGATAGAGTGGCTTATTGTTTGTCCACGTTCCTATCACTTGCTCACTTGTGGAATAGTGAACACCACCGCCACCGCCTGTGACAGTTACCACAGTTTTATTGTTCACGGAATCATCGGTCACACTTGCCCCGATAAACTGTAAGCCCGTGCGACTCGGCATGGCGTTGCCACTTTGGTCAATGATTGTATGACCGCCCGAACCACCGCCACCGCCGATAGCATTATCAATCTTGACCATGTTATCGTTGTGTTCTTCTCTGAACTCTCCGAAATCGTCCGTTGAGTCGGGCATATATAAATTGAGATTTGATGTATATGTTGCCATCGTTCCCCCTTAATTCCATGACGGGACATTGTTCCATTTATCGTCGAAAGCATTTAAACCACTTCCCGATACGTTCCATGACTCCGCACCGCTTGCCGACTTGGAATAAACCGACATCGGGTAATCTTCGTCCTCGACCTCTGCGTGGATATATCTTCGCCCGTCATAGTCCCAATAGTAGTAAGCGTCTTGGTATACCTCTTTTCCGATTTTGGGTGAATAGTATTTGAGAAAGCCCGCAAACATACCGCCCATAGTGGGATTGTTGGAGTAGTCCCAATCGAAATTTGATACATTGAGGATTGAAGCCGTAAAGTAAAACATTTGGTCGAAATACTCTGCCGAGCCTGTGTCCCAATCCGCAAAAGCTGATGTATCAGACAGCCATTGTAAGCCGTAAAAGGCTTCCCTAAAGTCTTGGCAAGCTGAAACGTCCCAAGTTTCCAAACCGTCAGCCGATAAAAGCTGACCGTTATATTTGAAACACCCTCGCATTGTGGTAAGTCCCGAAGTGTCGAAGTTCTCCAAGCCATGCAAGGAAGTAAGCCCGCATTGTTCAAAACAGTTATAAAGTGTTGTGGGTTTGGGTGTCCATAAAAGCAACTCTGCGATAGTTCCGAGCGGTACATGGTAAAATGTGCCGTTCATGTTCTCGACCTTTGAAACGTTCCAATTTTCAAGACCATGTAAGGAAGTTGCTCCGATACCTCGGAATGTGCTTTCAAGGCTGACAACCTCTGATACGTCCCAATCTTTCAGTACGGTCATATCAGTAAGAGAGGAACTTGCAAAGGTATACGAAAGCGATGTTACCTTTGATGTGTCCCATTTCGATATTGCTGACCAATCCGTGATCTGTGAGCAACCGTGAAAGGCATTGGCGAGGGAAGTGACTTTCGATGTGTTCCACTTCTCCAAACCCTTAAGGCTCTTAAGGTTCGTACAACCACTTACAAGGCTTGCAAGGGAAGTGACATTCGAGAAGTCCCACTCGGAAAGCGGTTCAAGGTCATTAAGCTTGTTCCCGCCTACCATGAAGCCACGGATATATGTGACCTTCGAGGTATCGGCATATCTTAACTCGTCTATATCTTCGAGGTCACCGCCAACATCGAGGAACGTGACCGCATTTCCCGCACCTAATGACTCAACTCGCCAATAGAACGAGGAAACCTTTTTAACGGGGTTTCCGCCAAGTCGCACACCATACCACGGCTGACAGTAAGTGACTAAATCGAGGTTGTTCGTGTTCTTGGGGTGCATGAACATATAT
>Ga0256405_10003761_pt1 | contig 30514 bp, 33 predicted proteins | sample RumenRJG_02DNA_FD_189096 | JGI IMG/M metagenome (GOLD analysis project Ga0256405, IMG submission 189096) | Bovine rumen microbial communities from Lethbridge, Alberta, Canada - RJG_02 | ecosystem: Host-associated > Mammals > Digestive system > Stomach > Rumen | place: Canada: Alberta...
TGACAGACATCGTAAATTCACTGGCGTGGATAAGTTCCATAAGGCTGGTTATTACGGTGAACGTGTGAAGGCGTCTTCTGGTGAAACCTGGGCATTGTCCGAATATAATCCTGGTGGGCTTTGTCGAGATCCTCTTGGGATTGGTATCGGTGGAGGTCACTCTATTGATACCGCAGCTACTTTCTTCCAGGTTGCTCCTAAGGCTACTTTGTATATGTTGTATTCTTCCAATGGTAGATATGGTACTGATTATGAATCTAAGTTCTTCCAGTATAGTGCAGAGATTATTGAGAAAGAGAATATTAACAACATGTTTGTTAGTTTGAATACTACCAGACATAAACAGTGGTTTGCTGATTTAGGAACTTGGATGGATAATCATCCTTATTTCAAATGGTTCTGGGCAGCTGGTAATGATTCTACTAAGAAGTATAATCCGATAATGGAAGTTCTGCAGATGTTTGGTGTTGCTGCATATACCTTAATGGTAACTGGTGAGATTGTTCCTGCTTATTATAGTAGTCTATCTCCTTATGTAGACTTTGCTGCTCCTAGTATGATTCGTACGAACATTAAGGCTACTGATCCTAATGATACCAGTGCTCCTAATAGTGGCACTTCCTTCTCTACTCCTTGGCTGTGTGGTATGATGACCTTAGTTGATGACTTCTTCATTGACAAATGTGGTGGTCCTCTTACTAGAGAAGCTATGGAACAGTTTATGAGAGATAACTGTAAGGATATGAAAGATCCTGGATTCGATACTAAGACTGGCTGGGGTGCGGTGATTCTGCCTGATCCGAAGGATATCGATATTGATAAGTACTGGAAGATTGGTAGACCCAATGCTGATCCTGTAACTCCTGTTCCTGGTCCTGGTGTTGATCCTATCCCTGAGGAGGTAATTAGAATGTTAATTGATAAGTATGCAGATCGTGATAAGATTAGCGCATGGGCTGTTGAAGGCGTTGAATGGGCAGTCCAGAATGGTATCATGACTGGTGTTGGCGGAAACAAGTTGGCTCCGGATGCTAGCCTGACTCGTGAGCAGATGTGTGTTATGCTCCAGAGATTTGCCAAGCTTGTAATTAATAATGAATTCAAGTTTGAAGATCTTTAATTAAAACAATCTCCCCTCACATGAGGGGAGATTTATATTTTCATAGATAGGGCTTCTAACGGCTAGCTCCTCCGAAAGGAGGGTTGCATAATGGCAACTATTAAACAGCGAGTACACAGGATGAATGAGTCTGGCACATATGATACTATACATTATGAAACATCTTCATCCTGTGTACTATTAAGTAATGGTAGTTATTTAAGTGATTATGAAAATTATGTAACTGGCAATTCAGTAGCATCACATAATCAGTCTGCTAGTACTATAACATCAGGTACATTAGGATTAGCTAGAGGTGGCACTAATGCAACATCTGGAGCTGCAGCTATTTATCAGTTGACAAATCCAGCTAGTGCATTAGCTTCTACTGGATTAGCATCTGGTGACTATTTGCCTGTACTTGACACTAGCGCATCTACTGGTAAGAAAGTAACACTAGCTAATTTAACAGCGTATTTAAAAGCAACTGGTGAGGTGGGTGGGATATCAAATTATACAGAGAAGAGCACATCTGTTAGTACGGGTACAAATTCTAATGGGGCATATTATAGATATAATATAACTGATGTAAAAATGATAGTCGCAATTCAATATAGTAGTTCTGAAAAGTTTTTATCTTCGATTATCATGGAACGTAACGGCACCACTTTAACTAGTAAATTATTTTACACCCATTCTGGAGCGGCGTCTTCGGCTGAAAATATTCTAGATGAAGCATATAGTGACGGATTTAAATATTTACAGATATCAGGAAATAATCTCGATTTATACTATAGGCATACAACATCTGGTGGATCAAGAGAAACACTTACACGCTATGATGATTTTATGTTTTTAGGATAAAATATACTCCTCCCATATATGGGAGGAGTATATTTATTCTTTTAATCTTTCATAACAAGCTTAAAACTGCGGCCTGAGTTAAGATCAGTAGCTTTCATTCTGTTCAGATCAAACTTCATACGAGTACCATTCTTGCGGGGAAGTAATCCAGGATAGTCTTTCTTAAAGTTCTCGATCTCTTTACCCTTCTTATTGACTGCAGCAAATCGCCAATCTTTCTCAATGTTAAGCGGATCAGTAATGATAACAACATCATACTTACCATCCATGTTAACGTACCTCTCCGCTGGAGTAAAATTTATCTTATCTTTATTCTTCTCCAAAGCTTTCGTAAAAGCTACAGCAAGTTCTTTATCATCTGCACTATCAACATCTTTCAATTTCTTGATACTACCAATGTCATCATCCTCATCGTCGTAATCTTTCTTCTTACCTTTCTTATCTTCTTTATCCTTATCTTTCTTCTTTTTCTTTTTACTATCACCCATATCAAAGATGTCAAAAGATCCACGTAAATACTTAGCACCAAGATTAGATACTTCTCTGGAAACATCTCCCACTTCAGCATCTTTCTTATCTTTCTCTTTCTTGTATTCCAGATCAGAGACTTTATTAGCAATATTAACAACTTCTTTAATCATATCAGCCTTACTCTTCTTGGCTGATAATAAGTTACCCATCTGGTCAGATTTATAACGAGTCTGGTGCCTAGCACCCTTCATAGTTTCTAACTCAGCTTCTAACTCTTTAGAGATTGCATCAAACTCATTGATCATATCATAGTACATTTCTACCATGGGTGAGTATCTAGTCCCATAAGTAGTATCTAACGTCGTTTTGGTATCAGTTGACTTCTTAGACCCCTTCTTTTTGGGTTTATCAACCATTTTTCCGCCGTCTTCTTCCTCATCAGCTTCTCGTTCAGCCTTAACAGAATCAGCATCATTAAATACCATAGCAAGAAGAGATTCCTTTTTCTTCTTTGCTTTCTTTTTAGACATAGATTTCTTAGACTCTTTATAATCATCAGATTTCTTATATTTCTCTTTTTCAGCTTTCTCTTCTTTGAACTTCTTTAACTTAGCCTCTAAAGAAGAAATATCAGTAGTAAGTGAATCAAGCTGAGAATCTGTCTTCTCAGCTGACCAACGAAGATGCATAAACCCATTCTCATCTCGCGGATAATCATCCAATCCAACCATGGAATTATATTTAGCAATGGAAGCTTCTAATTTAGCTTGATCCATCTGTAACCCTCCTTCTGTGGCGGAATATTATACAAATGTCCCGATATTTAATGGTTGATAAAAGCTAGGGCTTCTATTGTGTTACAGTTCACTCGTAGTTCTAACCGCTGGCCAGACCAAATTAGGTCTGTCCAAGGCTTGGTATGGGAATTATAATAATGAAGTTAAAGAAATAGGAGGAGCTTCTGGTAAAACATTAACAGAAAATAATTATAGTTTTAGTATATCTAAGTCTGGTAGTGGTGCTAAACTTATAGCAAACTCAACTAATGAAATTTTTACATCAAATGTAGTTTATTACACTTATTGGTTTGTAGGAAATTATTACTGTACCTCTAAAGAATCATATATACGTTTAGAGCTAAATACATCATCTAGTTATTCAGCGACTAGTGTATACATATTTTATGTTTTTCAGCTTAACAGTAACGATATTACAAGTGTACCATATAACGAAACCCCTGCTGATCATTTAACACATAAACTTTATACTGCTGAATTTAATAATGGTAGCATCAATTGGAAAGATTCATATTTATTATTATATGGTTATCAGTATAGAACATATACTCCTTCAATTAGTGGTACCTTTTATATTACTACTTGGGCTTTTATATAATCGGTGTTTCTAACGGCCAGCTTGATTTCTGGTCTTACAAAGGTCTGGTTAGGTACTCAAAATAATGGAGCCAAAGAGGTCAGTTTCAATGATCATACACATGCTGGAATTCCAGAGATTATATCTGGATCAACTAGTAGTAACAGCACATTTCACACATGTAAAGGTTTAAGTATAATGTATTTAAACATGTATTCTCCTAGTAAATATGCTACTTGTAGCATACAAGTTAACGATACTATTATAGCACAAGCTAACAGTGCAACTTTAACTTTTATTGTAATAGCTATGTCAATTAATAGTACTAGCAACATGTGTTGTATAGCACCAGTCACTACTGGAACTAGCTCAACTGGCCTATATGAATATCAGTTATCTGGTACGACTTTCACTTTTAGTCCCTATGGATCAGGTGCGTATGTTACATATTATATTATATACTTTCCATGTTGGACATAAGTATAATCTATTAAGAAAGGTGGAATCCGTAATGGGTTATACTGCTAAACTTGTTTGTTCTGCTGAACTGGTTAAGGATGGGGAAGCTCAGGTCCTGAAGGCTGAGGATCAGGTTACCGTTAAGTATGCTACTCCCAACGCCGGTGAGGTTGAGGTTACTGGTAAGGTCCTGGGTATCCAGCTGGGTGGTGTTAAGCCCTCTGCTAACCAGTATGGTCCTCTGTTTGATGGCATTGCTACTTCTACTTACAATGCCGACAAGCTGGCCAATTTCCGTGAGGCTACTTCTCATTATGCTCCTGATGCTTTCCTGGTTGAAGTTACCGAGGAAGCTGCTGAGGGTGAAGAGCCTGTCGTTTCCAACGTCTATGTTCCCGTTGACAAGATCGTTGAGCTGACTGTTACTCCTGCTAATGAAGAAGAGTCTGGTAATGACAGCGGTTCTGATCAGAATCCTGATGCTCCTGTCAATCCCTAAATTAATAGATACTAAAAATAATTACCCCTGGGATAATCCCAGGGGTAATTTTATTTCACTAGAATTACTTTACTTTTTTGTTTATATAATGATAATGTATTCTTATTGATGCTCATACATTCACTAGCATCATGTAATAAGTCACTAGTACCAGAGGCCCAGATACAATTATCAGAAGAATTCCCTCTATATAATTTTCTATCTGGTTGTTTATTGGTTCTAACTAACTGATACACAATCATAAACTTCTCACCATTCATGTGATAACCAATCGTCATTCTACGTAAATGGTTTACATAATCTGATACCATGTCTTCTTCATCGATATCATCTTCTTCGTCATCCTCATCCATATCGACAAATACCCCACCGGCCATAGACATATAGCCACCAGAGATTTCACCTTCATGAATATTCCAGAGTTTAGCTAACATAGTGGGAAGTTCATATGGAATTGTAATCGGAACAAGTTCTCTGACTTCAGTACGATCAAATGTAGATACTAAACCATTATAGATATTTAATATGCTACATAAATTAGGGTCATTATCAATTTCATCTAATTCATCTTTTGTTAATACAAAGTTATAATATCTCAGCATTCTATTATGAAGAGCTGCTTTCATCTCATCTGTAAATACTAAAATCTCTTCATTAACACTTCCATAGTCCTCTCGTATACTTCTGATAAATGGATATGGAATTGCATATAACTCATCCTTGGTTAAATTTTTCTTTTCGTTCTTTATTTTAATTTCAAAACTGAAATTATCGATTCCCTCTATTGCTCTAACTTGTTTTTCTACAATAGATAATGGGACTAAAATATCCGATAGTTTACTATACGAATATTTCCATATGGGTTTAACTTGTATACTCATAGTTAATCTACATCCTTATAGTATTCAGAAGCTCTGATCCCATCTGCACCTTGATACTTACCATTATACAGATCATACTCAGTAACTTCCTGGCTTGGAGTTAAGAAATATATCTGTCCGATTTTCATATTGGGTCTGATAATTGTAGGATACGTCGTTTTGATCTGTAATGTCCAGGTACCATTAAATCCAATATCACCAAAATCTGCAAATGCTACACTGATACCTAATCTACCAATAGAAGACTTTGCAGTAAGAATTGGTTCATATAATTTAGTTCCTACTTGTTCTAATGTGCTGATTAAGTATACATGCTCCGGATAGCAAACGATTCCATCAGATGGAATTGTTTTAACTTCAGAAATATACGTACTAGGATCATATGGATCAATGGTTTCATAGTATTCTTCATAATCCTCTATTTCAACCCAATGACCCCACCATTTACCATCTTCATCGGGAATGTCATCTTTCTGATATTCCCAGTGCGTTCCAATTAATCTCTTCTTTTTCATATCTTTATATACTGCGTATTGACTACCAGTATGAATATCATACGAACACGGACCAATACAATTCCTATTATATGGTGTAATAGTAATCTCCGGCTTTTGTCCCTCTTCTACCTCAATTGCATTTTGAATAGCAGTACGAGTAAGAATCGCACCTCCACCTAAGGGAGATTCGTCCATATACATTTTATCAGCCATATAGATAACTACCTCCTTGCTATGTTATCTATATGTCTTTATTAGAATAAAGAAATACTCCCCTCTGGTGAGGGGAGTATTTTCAATTAAATTAATTACTTCTCGTCAAGGCCCATACGGACAATGATTGCTGCAAACTCGTCTCTGCGGAGAGGACGCTCAGGTGCTCCGCCATTAAGAACGCCAGCATCAGTCAGCTTCTTAAATGCGCCTTCTGCCTTGGACCAAGTAGGCTCATCCAAACCAGACATATAAGTGAACGCCTTCATCAGAAGTTCATAAGCTTCCTTATTGGTCATCTTCTCAATCATCTGTGCAATAGTCATATCGAGTTCATCCTCCTTAGTAGTATAGGTCAGATTAATCCAACCATCGGCGGTCTTACCCCAATTGTTACTGGAAACCTGGCTAATATGAACAATGGTACCATACGGATATGCCTTCACAACAGCAAAGCTGGTGCTATAACCCTTACGGCAGTTCAGTCCAATGGTATCAGTAACCTTAACAGAGTAATCAACGTTCTTAACTGTAATAGTCTCAGTGGTAGCAGGCTTAGGTTCAGCACCAGTAGTCTTACCAGGATTTTTGATAACCCAGTAATACTTCACCTGGGACTTAAAGGTAGTATAGTTACCCTGAGTACGAACCAGTCTAGAAGAAGCGGGATCGTTGATATAGATAGTATTACCAACAATCTTCCAAATAACAATGTAGTGACCAGAAGAAGTCCAGGTACCTTTACCCATACAGGCAATGACTAAATCTCCACTATCGACTGCAGCTTTCGCAGTAGCATGATAAGCAGATTTAGAATTACCATAGATAGAGGCACCATTCAACTGTGTGCACTTAAGACCATATCTCTTAAATGCAGGAACGAAATACGAGTAAAATGTACCAGACTTAAGAGCTTTATATCCATTCTTCAGGGCCCAAGCACATTCAGTTTTAGGAGTGACACTTTTATCTGCCCATGTAGCAAGAACCATAGCTGCAGAAGACGGACCACAACCAGATCTACCAATTGTAGTAGATTCACCCTTAACCGAATATGAAACATTAGCCCATCGAGGATCAGTCTGATAATACTGTACAGGCTGAATAGCCATAGACATTACCTCCTTATTGGTTTAATTATAGTAATGTCCTGATAAAGCTAGGGGTTCTAAGCGCTGGCCAGGTCACTTTAGGGACTTCTAAAGCTTGGTATGGTAATTATAATAATAAAGTAACTGAATTAGGCGGTGGATCAGTTAATATAGAAAAACAATTAATTAATATAATATCTGTAAATGATAAATTTGATCATTCGGCAGGTAACTACCAATATGCAAAAGAAATATGTTCAGTAGAGTATACTAAAGAATATACATTTTTATATCTTGTGCTAGATATATATATGACCAATTCATATACATCTGATTGTTCAGCATATACATTTAGTTACGGGTTCGGTTATTTTAGCGCAGTAAACAGTACACCAAACTATACATCTGTGATATTATTTAAAGGGTTAAACAATGCAGATGAATACAGACATCATATATTATATGGAACATCTTTAAATATGCATAACGAAAATCACATTAATAAAGTTAGTCTTGCTGTATGCGGAGCGCAAACCCCCGCTTTTACAATATTCTCAACAGGTGTTTTAAAAGTATATAAATGTAATTTAATTTTATAATACATTAATATGCTATATATTTTAGGTTTGACATTCCTATAATATGTTGACTATAACTCCATATTATAGGTGGTGAGAACCCTTGAAGATATATAACGAACAAACTATGGAGAATATCCATATTGACCTAGATACATCCAATGTAAGTTTTCTTAAGGTAAGTGCCATTCTACAAGCATCTGGCGTAAAGAACTATTGTTTTTTCCTTCAGCTTAACGATAAAGGATTAAAAGGTGTAGACCCATATGATCCTGATTTATCTACTGAGATGAAATTCAGGGTTTTCCGTGAGTGTGCTACTAACCGTTGGTATTTCTATCGTGAAGTATTCCGTGTTGAGGAAAAGGGTGCTGCTGTCGGTGTAGGCGGTGGTACTAGTTTTAAACTTAACCGTGGTAACTTGGCATACCTTTGGGCAAACTCATTAAATATTTCATCTTATCTAATTATGCCTCGTCAGACTGGTAAAACTGTTGCAGCTATTGCAGATTGTGTGTGGGTATATCAGTTTGTCAGAAACTCTTCTATCTTACATTTTAATAAACAGCAAACTGACTCTAATGATAATATCAGAAAGATCCAGAATGCCATTGCAATGCTTCCTATGTATTTACAGCATTCTGCTACTGATAACTTAACTGCATCAGATAAACGTAAAGTTAAGAATAACGAAAAGAATATTCGTAACGTTATCAACTCTACCATTGAGGCTATGGCTTCTGCTGGTAACGAAGCAAAGGCTGACTCTATGGCTCGTGGTCGTACTGCGAACAAAATCTGGTACGATGAGATGGCGTTTATTTTCTTTAACTCTGCGATTTATACTGCTGCTACGCCTGCGTATGCAAAAGCTGCTGCAGTTGCTGCCAAGAATGGAATTCCATATGGAATCTCTATTACCACAACACCTGGTGACTTAGCTACACCTCATGGTGAATGGGCATACCAGATGATGGAATCTTGTATTAAGTTTGATGAGCATATGTACGATATGAAGAGGAAGAAACTCTTTGATATCGTAGAAAATACACCAGATAAGACAAACTTCTTATTCATTCAATTTAATCACTTACAGCTTGGTGAAACTGATGAATGGTTCCAAGAAGCTGCTAAGAAGATGAATAATCCATTAAAGGTTCGTCGAGAATACTTACTTGAGTGGATTAACTCTAATGGTAATTCTCCATTTGATCCGGATGATCTGGAACTCATCTTTGAGATGAGTAAGATGAATGAATCTAAGGCTGAGACATATAAGATTAATAAGTATTATAATCTAGTAGTATATGATGAATACAAAGGAAAGAAGCCTGTTATTATTGGCGTCGACGTTTCTGGTGGCCTAGGCCGTGATAACACTGCAGTAGTTGTAGTAAATCCAGAAACATTACTGCCTATGGCTTTCTTTAAATCGAATATGATTCCATCGGATCATTTGAAGAAATTACTAGTTACATTAGTAAATAAACGATACCCACATTGTATATTGACAATCGAAAACAACTCTGTTGGTAAACCATTACTGGATGAACTCAGAGATACTTCAATTAGTAGAGTCTTATATAAAGAAAAGAAAAAGAAACAAATTGATCAAGGTCCGAATAACTTCACCCGGAAACGTCACAGAGAAGTTATGGAGTATGGTCACAACACGAACCCAACCACTCGTGCACAGATGATGGAAATGTTGGAGAGTATTGTTCATAACTCTCACCAACATATGGCATATCCGGAATTACATAATGAATTGAAATTCCTGGAACTGAAGAATGGTCGTATTGATCATAATAGTGCTACTCACGATGACTGCATCATGGCATATATGGGAGCACTATGGATTGTTCGTTATGGTACTGGTTTGAAAGGTAGAGGAATCTACTATACCATCCAGGAGAAGTTGGAAGATGAAGATCAATATCGTTCCGGTAATGCTGCAGTATTAGATACTGCGCGTAGAATGGTATTGAATAAACACAAAGATAATGATGATGCTGCAGCTGATGAGTTAGTTGAATATATGAGAAGCGATTTACATATAGATGATAGTGGATCATTAGCAGCACAAGAACGGAAACAATACTTCGATGAACTTGATCGAATTGAAGGAATTACGGATTACGATGATGAATATGAAGAAGCTGTAGAAAAAATTGATGATAGTACACAGAGGTTGATTTTACAGAACTATTATAATATGCTAAAGAATACAAGTGGAGTTAGCCCAATTGAGGGATTATTGATGCCTGAGAATATTGCTTTAGGACGTGAAGAAGAACTTGATTGGAGTAATTTGTATAGTATGCATTAACATAATTATAATACATTATTGGAATCCTGTCGTTTCATATAAACTCCTCCATAACAATACTACCACGGCTGTTTATCGGTCGTGGTAGTATTGTTCTAAAAAATAATTATTAAGATAAAAAATATCTCCCCTAGGTTAACCTAGGGGAGATTTAAGTTTACCATCATCAATTAATCTTTTAGTGTGCCAGTCTATCCAGTCTCTGCAATTGATATATGGTAAAGTTTCAGATCCACAAAACATATACCCAGAATATTTTGTATTTACTGCTAATTTACCATTAATGCAATTATAGTGATACTTATACCAATCAGCATACTTTATCATAATCTTATGAAGAGGCCGATCAGAATACATAAGATCACGGTTAAATCGCTTAACACCTTCAATGAAATTAGTATAGAGAATACCGTTATTCTCATTAGAGAACTTATAAATATTAAGTCTATACCAATCTGAATCGATATCTTTAAGCAAGGATTGTCGATCATTTACAAATTGGTTCAGTTTAATATATGCAGAGACCCAACTGTCAGTAAACTCTAAGATAAAATCATTTTTATCTACTGTGCCATTTTCATCGTGTTCAATGCTACCAGCAACCAAATATGCATATCCAGTATCATATTTGGGTATTTCTAGATATTTAATATATTGCTCAACGGGAGGATCATATGGTTGTAATCTAACCGCTTCGATATTCAAATATCCATATTCATCTGGCGGGTTAAAATATTGAAAATATTCCACATACATAATTAATCAATCACCACATCTTTAAGTAAAGCGTCCAACTCCTTCTGTGTCATCGGAGCCACGGACGCTTTACTATAATTCTTAGTTTTCATGTTCTGTTTAATTTCTTCGATAATGTCTTTCTGAACATTCTCATCATCGCTATAGTAATATTTAATTAATAAGGCCTGATTGTCATATACAAAATTTCTTGCATAATCCTTAATCTCTTTATCAAGTTTCTCCAATTGATCTTTAAATATATCATCTTCGCTAGCATGAATTCCATCAGCAGCACTATATGCAGAGTTTTTAACAATCAGAGGCTTTCCAGACGTGCTTCTTCTTTTCTTACTAAATTTAACACTGTTTCCTTCGTATCGTTCTTTTCCTTCATATGATCCATATTTATCTCTGATTAAAATACTATACCACTTACCATTATCACCATGCTTATTATCAATAGCATTAATCTGCATATGGTTCTCAAGTAAACTATCTTCAGCTATCAACTCAAATTCTATTGCAGATTCCTCAATATTACCCATCATAGTCATTAATTTACTAAGTTCGTTCTCAGTCATTTTTTCTCACCTCCTTTTTATTGATGTCAAATATATAATATGTATTTAGTATAAAAACGCTCTTAAATTGATAGGGGTTCTAACCGCTGGTTCAACCTTATATGGTGTAAATAAAGCTTGGTTTGGTGGATATAATGGTAATATTAATGAAATTGTAACTAGTGGTATTACAAAACAGTTAATATTTAATGATACTGTAACTAAAACTGGTACAGATTCATATTCTGGAAAAGGCACAAAATCTATTACTCTTTCGACAGGAGAATCCTCAAGTTCATATATTACTGCACCTTATATAGACATAAGCATGCAGGCTGATTTATTTATAATAAATGTAGATTATATTATATTACTAGAAAAGACGGATACTGCTGGCTCTTCATTTTCTACGGCGCTAAAATATAGTAATTACTACAACGAAGTATCGCTTGGTTCACTTAATCTTACTAATACAATAATAAATACGACCGGAACAATAAAAGAACTTGGACAAAATTCAACAGCAGATATAAATAATTCTTATATAGCAATTCCAGTTCCTGGAAATTATGGCACCAGTCTCAGAACGTTTAATGGTAATATAACCTTAACATTAACTTCATCTACTAGTAGTGCATCAATTAATTTTAATTACAACTGCACATTTACATTTAAAATATATGCTATATATTTTTAAATTAATAATATAACAAAAATAAAAGGAGATAAAAAGAAACCAGAGCTAGTGAACTGGTTTCGTTGGAGAATTATTTAAACTCTCCTCGTAGATACCTTTGCACGGCATCATACACTTTAAGATTATAATCATCAATCACAGGCCCATTTTGGTTGTTGGAAACGAGTTCCCAGTGAGCCTTATCAAGACCGAGCATTATAACCTCGTCGGGTGTAAGCAGCCTTAACATTGGCGTCATCTCCTTTCAAATGAATTTCCCTCCCCGGTGGTGCGGGGAGGGATTTTCTTTACATTTGCGCAAATGTTCAAAAGGAGATACTAGCTTTTCATTTATATAATATGTATTTGAAATATAAACATATACAGAACCAGGGGTTCTAAAACCGAGCCTCGTAGTAGGTTTATCCAAATTCTACTGTAATCAGAAAGAAGTAGCATTTAAGGAGGATTTAGAAATGACTGCTAAACTTTGTGCAACAATGAGAGTGAATATTCACGTCACTTACTCAAGTAACGTGGATTCAATAGTATATACTGAGGTTACCCTCCCAGATAAGTTCGTAGGGTGCGATTATATTGAGACTGTATCATGTTGCAGTACTAGTGGCAACCAATCCGGTACTATTGTATTTGCAAACTCATACTGTTATGCTGGTTGCACATCTACTATGCTAATGACCAGATCAGGCGGTGATTTACAACAGATTGCAATGAAACTTTCTACTGACGGATCTATTTTTATGTATAATTCTCGGCATAGCAGTGGTTTTACTGACTATATCATGGTTCTCGGCTACAAGTTCCAGTAATAACATAGTAATAAAAAAAGAACGGAGCTGTGAACCCCGTCCTTTTTTACTGAGCAGATTAGCTAATAGCTAATCTCATTCTGGTATTGAATAACTTCTGTTCGTTAATTGAGGTCGTCGGTACATAATTGTCGAGTTCTTCCTCTTCGGGGATATCCATACCGGGATACCAAGGAAGTCCACGCATCATGCGTTCGATCAAAATCAACGGAGGCCATTCGTGACCAACATTGTATGGGATGACCATACTATCACCTCCTTTCAGGAGACGTAAACAACCCCACCCGTAATGGGTGGGGTTGTTTCATTACTATAATATATTTCAATAACAAACATGGTACAATGCAGGACATGCCCAAAAAGTTCGATTTTCTAACCGCTGGCCAGACCCTATTTGGACTTAGCAAACTCTTTTATGGAGATATAAATAATGCAGTTCAAGAAATAGGAGGTGGAGGTATGGCTAATATTAAACTTGTAACTATGGCTCCGTCTAAAATGTCAGAGGATAATAAATATAATAACTATCATCAAACTTTATACGGTGATTATACTGATATGGGTGAAGCATATTCAGCATATATTGTAATATTAGTATCTGGAAACATCTGGTTTTATAGTGCTTCATATTATAGTAAATATGCACTTGTAAATGGAAAGCTTCTGTATATGGGCACAAATAATAATAATATATTACTGTACGATGGCAATACAAGCCAACAAAGTGGTATGTATGGGAGATTATATATTAGCACAAACAATAATTTAATAAGGTTCTATTATGAAAAAGAAGGTATGGCTGTATTTATCAAAAATAGTGATCCGCTATACGCACTATGTATTGGGTTATAAATACCACTAGCCTTTCTAACCGCTAGCTTGATCTCAGGTTTAACCAAAGCATGGATAGGAACTAAAAATAACGGAACTAAAGAAATATCTTTTTCTGACCATACTCATACTGCTAGTCAAATTAGTGGATTACCATCTGGTGTTACAAAATATTCAGGAAACTCTTTTACAATACCAGGCAATGGTATATATTTTGTTTATGTATCAGGTAGTACAAGTTTTTATATATCTGGCTCAAATGGTAATGTTGTTGTCACATATACGATTGGCTCGGGTTCTAATTCGAGTAGAGTCGTATATTCTTCCACCACTACTTCTGTGGTGCCTATGGTAAGTACAGGTGGTAGTGGGGCAACGAATTATAATTCAGCTGTTATCCTTTTTGTATTTAATAGTAATGGTTATGGATATAGTCCATATGGCGGATATGGGTCAAGTATGGAGAATAGATACAATATAGGTTTTAGTTTATATAACCCTACGACAATTAAAAATAGTAAATATAGTTCATCTTATGCTGATATGAAAGTTGCATATATTTTATTCTAATAAATTCCCTCCTCTTAATTGAGGAGGGATTCTTTTTCAATTTCAACTAAAACATTAATAAACAGATCTCACGTACATATTATAGTACTGAGTTCTATTAGGAGGTGGTATTATTTGAGCAAAACTAAAGGACGATTAAACATATTGAACCGTGATACATATAGACGGTTCCAGCCGAGTCCGATCCTGGACTTTAAAATGGATAGACGAATCACACAGGTTCGTCTTCGTAGAATTAGTCATGATGAGGTTTACCAGAAATTGAAAGAAAAAGGACTTCAGATTGATATCTCGAATCCCGAAATTCTTGTAAATGGTAAACGCCCTATCGATGGAATTTTCTCACCACTCTTCGGAGCTGATACAACTGAGGAGATTCCAATTTATTCCTGCGACTGCCGGAAACTTACCGGTGGTGCAAACTTAGGCAGACTCTGTCCTGACTGTGGTACCCGTTGTAGATCTATCGATGCAGATTTAACACTCTGTGGATATATCGATATTGCTCCACATCATGTACTTACATTCCATGGATGGACACAGTTCTGCAAGATCTTCAAAGAAGCAACAATGAAAGACATCATTACCTCTACAAAACGTATTAATGTGAAAGGTAAGATTGTCGATGATGGGAAAGCCACTATTATGTCTTTATATGATGATTATGAAGACAAATATGAAGAACCCATTGGCTTACCTAAGAAGTATATATTTACATCTAAAATTCCTGTATATACTGCCAGACTCAGACCACTAATGAGAACTGGTGTAAAGATGACAATTTTAGATGTAAATAAACGTTATCTCTCTATTATCCATGCACGAAATATCTTAACAGCTGCACCTGTTATGAAACTCCAACGGGGAATAGAGATACAAAGAACCTTAAACCAAATTCAGCAAGATCTGAATGACATATATGACCATGTTCAGGAACAGCTGAATGAGAAGAAAGGTACGATCAGAAAATCTCTGATTGCTGGTAGAGTAGACTATTCCGCCAGAGTTGTTATCGCTCTTGGAACGGATCTGCAACCGCATGAGGTTGATGTACCTTATTCTCTTATGATGGTCCTATATGAAGAAGAGATTGTGAATTATCTATCTCATCTGGAAGGAATTAGTATTTCTAAAGCTATTGATATAGTAGAGGAAAACTATGCACATCGAGATGAAAGATTGGTTAAGATTATTAATCAATTTCTGAAATCTAAGGAAGGTGTGTGGGCTATCATCAATCGGAATCCGACGATTTCTGAATCTAGTATCTTGTATGTACGGATCAGAAAAATTCACGACGATCCAACTGATGTTACGATGCATATGCCTCCTGATATCTTAGCCCTCCTGGCTGCAGACTGGCTGATCACAGTTGAGGCCTGCTTTGGGAGTAATCCCTCAAAAGAAAAACATCGTGAACGCCTAACAAGCGGTGTGAGCTACTGCAAAGCTTGCTAACGGTAAGAGTTAGATAAGGATGGTCTAGGCGTGGCCTGCCTAGATATACCAAACATCACGAATACACTCTCTAAGAGATCTTGATGCCAATAATGGCTAGATTGTAATACCGTGCTCCAAACTAGATTAGGAATGATCTAGGAGTAAAGTGTAGAGACTAATTATTAGGACTATGGTTGCGGCTATAGTTCGAAGCGCGATGCCCCTGAGAGTAACGGAACCCAGGGTGATGATATAGTCCAAACATAACATCACTTGAATCCAAAATATTTAGCAGCTTCTGCAACTTCATTAACAGCTGCTTCATATTTATAATAAGCATTTGCAGCACGAACCTCAGATCTTGGACGGCTTTTAATATTTAATTTAGCATCCCTGATTTTGGCTAGCTGCTTTTCACGTAAAATAGGATCAGCATAAATTAGATAGTATCGTTTTAGTGCTAGCGAGCCTCGCTTAACCGTATGTGATGCAATATCTTTAGGTACACCATATTGGTCGCCCCAACTTTTAGCGCCACCCAAATAAAGTATACTACTACCAGTCTTTGTATCATATTCAAATATAGGCTTGGCTCTACGGAGTTTTTCGGATGTAGATTGTTCTCTACTACCATCATAATTCGCAATAATGGGCTCATGTCCAGGAGATAAATTATATCCAATAGATGGATCATCTGAATTATATTTACTTATCAATTCTGCCTCTTTAGCAAGACGTGCATTCTTATCACGCATGCTATCAGAAGAATCTAGAATAGTAAATTCGAAATTCTCTATACCATATTTGCGCATATCTAAAACTAATTGTCGCTTAGTTTCCTTATAATTAGAAGTGGAATTAACGGCCCATTTATATTTAGACCATCTTGTGCGAATATCTTTAGATTCTCCAATATAGATTAAACCATTAATATTATTGCGAATCATATAAATTCCAGGAACTTTATTACGTGCCATAGTATACACCTCCATAAATATTATATTTATGTTAAGTGTATCATTTTGTACAGTGATGTGTTTATCGATGGTGATCAGTTAACTCTATTGAGTTGCAAAGATCCTATGTTCCATAAGTATTTCCTTACCATGTGTCCGACGTATACTTTTATTGATCGTGCAAATGGTAAATTCAATGGAGCTATGGACTTTAAACGTGAGTATTCCGCCCTGGTTGCAGCAGGGTGGGAAATTGATCAGGCTTACGATAGATATCTGAAGGATCCCGATGAGGATTCTTATGATCATCTTGTAAAGCTTGGTCTTGTGGATCACGAAGAAAATCGTGATACTATGAAACAACGGAATGAGTTAATTTCTTATATGGTGCAACATCTTGATAAGAAGAATTTATTCCGTAAACGTTTCGTAAATGATATTATGGATCTTTCGTATGATTTATACGAAGGAATGTGGAAGTAACATCTGATATACTACCCCTGGGTTAATTCCCAGGGGTAGTTACTTTTATGGAGGTAATACTATGAAAAATAATAAGATTATATCAATCCAGAATAACTTACAGCAACCAGAAGAAATAATATGGAATATGATCCAATCTAATCAATTGGCTAAGGATATGTTTATCATTACAGTGAAAGAAGGTAGACCTATATATGGATGTGACGTAAAGAAACGTAATCCATTAATCAAACGTTTTCGTAATATGGCATATGCTGTTATTCATGAAGCCACTGGATTATCAATCAAAGAAATATACCATGAAGATAGAGTTAAGAAGAATAGATACATGAAAGATCTTCTTATGTTTATAATGACTGATCTTGCGGAGTATTATCAGCCTGCAATAATAGCTAACTATTTAAATATGCCTGATACATTGGAAAATAGTGAGGAGGAGGAATAAGAATATGAAAACAATTCGAGATGTAATCAATGAGCTTACTGAGATGCTTGCTACCTTTGGCGATCTTCCAGTGTTTATTACAGAAGCAAATGAACCTGGTAAACCATTAACTCCGATCAATGGTATTGTAGCACTGGAAGCTGGAATTGCAGATGAGGTAGTTGATGAAGGAACGGATAACGAGCATTATCATTGGACTAACGACGAATATGATACCGCATGTATCTTTAGTACATCTGAACCAAAAGACATAATAAACCGAATCTATAATAATCTGTAACTGAACATAATGATACAGATTAACATTAGAAGGTGATAACTAATGCCAGGTAGCATGCTTCGGTATACCTTAGGAAAGACAATGATCAAATATGAAGCACTTGATGAGTTATTCAATGGTGTGCACATTGAACCTGATCAGGTAGTTGTTCATATTGATGCTTGGCATGTATTTAATAGATTCTTCAGACCACAGGAGTTAGTCTTCTTTACTTCTGCTCCTGAAGATGTCTTAGTGAAAGATATCGTTATTGGGTTCATCAATATTATCGGCCATTATCGAAAATACATAGCAGCTAAATTGCATAAAGATAATGTATTTCTGATATACTTCAATCCAGGTAGAAGTGCATATCATATGCAGTACGATAAAGATTATAAAGCTAATATCGTATCAAAGTTATTTAATACATCACATAAAGATTATATCATCGTGAATGATGTATTAATTAAAGCTATGAAGATGCTGATGGATATGGTAACTCGAATTGAGAAAGTATACTGGATCCACAATTTTGGGATTGATACTCCTTCGGCTATTTGTTATACTATGAATACTCCGGCATATCGAGATTCATTTCATATCCTATTTAGCCGAGAAGAACAATTAGCTGAGTTGATTTCTAAAAACTGTATACAACTACTACAACGTAAAAGTGGAACACATGAATTACTTACAACAAATAATTTCACTGAAAATATACTTCATAAGTATGCAAAGAAAGGGGTTACGAAGCATCTAACTCCGAAATCGTTAAAATTCTACTTTGCGCTGAATGGTTGCTCAGACACTGGAGAAAACCGGTTAACATTTGGGTTTCCATATAGTACAATGACTCGATTGGATACATTGTATGAAAATGGATCCATCAATGATGATTCATCTATTCAGAATGTGATAGAAGAATTATGCATATTGGAGAAACCATATTCAGCATTTGCTAAGAAGTTAAAGAAGAATGAAGAATATGTTATAAACAGATACAAGATGTATGACTTATGGTTAGCTGCAAGAAGTATCTCTAAAACTGCAGTAGGTCATATGTTTCATACACATTTTGATCTGTATGATCAAGAAGCATTGGAAAAGCTAAATGAATATCTGATAGCTATTGATGAAACCAATGATATCATCAGTTTAGAAAATCTGAATATGACCAAAGCAGTGAAATGGAACTAAAAAATAACTCCCTGAAATATGGGAGTTATTTTTTTTATATGAAATCAACTTTACTATAAATGAGGTGATATAAAATGGCTGAACGCATTTATACATATAGATATACTCCATATAATATAACAATTACGTTAGATCAAAACTATACGATAGACGATGGCAGTATTAGTTACCTGTACATTATTCATGACTATGAACAGCGCAGGCTTCCTATCATTAAGATGCATATTGATCTGGAAGCTGAAACAATCGAGAAGATGTATAAATATAAAGATACAAATGGTCGTATTAAATTTTCTGTTAAGGAAGAACAGATTGATTCCGATGAGACGATAATAAATACTCGAATTTACTTGGATTATGTATTTAGTTATATCCCAGCAAAAGATCAGAATGAGTATTTAACATCTAAAGATATTGAGACTGAATCAGTGGCAGATGAAATGAGCAAGTATCAATCCTTTGAATGTTATCTGATTGATATGGATGCAGTAAATTGGTTTACCAAACAGATTTCAGTTAATTTCCACAATGCCAGTAAACCAGCAATTTTACATGCTCTGTTAGAAATGAGAGATATTCCATATGGAAAAGTAATTGCAACTCCTCCACAAGATTATAGTACTGTAACAAATGCAGTATTCCCATATGGTGATCTTATTGGAAATATTATGCTACTGAATCATAAATATGGAATATATAGTTTTACTCCTACCGTATATTATGACCTACACTATTTATATTGCATTAACAGATTAAATCCGAACATTGTACTGAATCAACATATGGATTTTGGTGAAACATTACTTCTGTTATACAACTCCACAAATGTTTTACGTGAAGCTGAGGGATCTTATGATGATCTACAAGCAAATACCCATGTAATTAATATTAAGCAGGATCCAGTTATTACAGATGCGCAACAGAAGAAAACATCTTCTAAGTTCTCCACTGTTACTACAATAGATAAACGTGGACGAGTTTCTAAACAAACTGCAGAGATTAGTAAGAATAAAGTATCTAAAGTTTCTTCCAGTAGAGACACCTCCAGTGCTATGGCATATGCATATGCGTATAATAACTTAACACAAGATCAACTTATGAACGATAACTTAGCAAAAGGTAGAACCATTGATATTATCGTCAATAATATTAACCTTGGTGCATTACGTCCATATAAACGATATTCATTCCAAGTTGATACACAATTTGTAAATATGGATTTGAATAATAAAACGTTTCGTTTACGTGGTTGGGGAGTTCTTATTACTCGAGATGGTGGCAGATCTACTAAAGCACACTATATTCATACCGTTAGTATCAGTCTATTTGAACAGACAATATCTTAAGATAAATACACCCAGGGATTTTCCCTGGGTGTATTTTTTATAAAATAGAATTGAATATATACTATATATTTGATATCAAATATAAGGAGGTACGGAAAATAATGATATTATACATTAGTGAAAACCATTTACCATATAGTGTTGGTATAATTGATTATTATGTAGACTACAGACTAGATCTGGATTATAGCAATACGCAACTATATAATAGTTTGAATGTATCACACGCATTTGAGATTCAAGATGATAAATTGGTATATCATAAATTTATAGATGGAATAGAGTTTGGTATACCTCTTATCATGGAGAGGGAATCTCCCGTAATCTATTTTGCGACACTGAAACATGGAAAATATCCAGTAAGTTTAGTAAGATATAATTTTGGATACACAAAAGAATCTACAATACAACCTATTATTGATTCTCTTAACACACATACACATGAATCGCTATTAGTAAATGGTATTGATTTGGAAGTTCATGAAATCAGATTTGATTCAGAAAATACTATAGCAATATACCATCGGTATCGATATGATGACGTTTCTGATACTGATGAGAAACTGCAGTATATGTACATATATTGTATAGACCACAATAATATGTGGAGAGGATATTTAAATTGGCCAAACCACATTGAAATACCCAATCTACACATCAATGATAAAGTAGTAAAAATATTCGATAATCTTGATGATGCATATGATAATATCAGATCTAAGGACACTACAGTTTATACTGTAGTTGATATTATACCAGAAACTAATGTTATTTCTGCATATGTTGTAGATAATGGAAATATAACTGGAGTCGGACGTGAAGACGATTTTATCGGATTATACAAGAAAGTAGAATAAGATAAATACACCCAGGGAAAATCCCTGGGTGTATTTTTTTTATAATCTGAATTTATCAATCTCTTCAACCTTCTTTAATGGTTGAGACTGTTTTGTTGCAGTCTTATTGTTAATAGCAGCAAAGGTTCCTGCTACTTCTAATAACTTAACTAAAAGTTCTCTATCGACATCAATTTTCTCTTTGATAATAGTAAGCTTAGCGGAAAAGGCTGTGCTATATACAGTTACTAATCCAGTAAGCATTCTATTGATTTCAAGATTAACTGTAGAGAACCGTCGAAGCTCTTCTCGTTCAAAGGCATACATTTCAGGCTTCTTCATCATTGAAATAGCATGAGTAAAAGAGATCTTCTTATTCGGTTTACGTACATCAAATACACTTTGTAAAGATTTATAATCTTTCTGATATTGAGCTTTGGTCGTCTTTAATTCTTTAATTGCGCTCTTTGCATCATCCACAATGTTGTTAATAATATCATTTATATTTTTAGGAGTTAATCCAATTGTCTTAGATACTCCTCTGAGTGTATCTTGTGTATGTTTCCTGGTCTCATTCTCTAAACTATTAACATTCAATTTCTTTCCAAGATAAGATTGTGTGAATTCTTGTAATGCTTTATCTACTTGAACATTCAGATACTCATCTTTAGATAATTGAGAAACATCAACATCTGCATATCCCCTAGCTTCAGAGACTGGACGATACCAGTCTAATTTAATATTCAATTCTCTTGGGAATTTATCTCTCTGTTTAGGATATTGATATGTATGATATGTAATAGGTGTATTAGATTTCTCATACATTTGAATAATTACAGATTTATATTTTTCTGCAAGTTTAGCATAGTTAAGAATAAAGTTATTCAAATATGAATTTAAAGATTCTGTATATTTTTCTAATAAATATAATGATCTGTCTAAATAAGATATGACCATTGAGTCGGAATTGTTTCTTGCAATATCTACAATAGATGGATCAATAACCCCTTCATCAATTGCAGTATAGCAAGACTCAAGAATATCCATAGGGACGTATATGCTATCATCGATAAGATGTTCTGGGATAAATTTTGATAGACGCATGGTGGTAACCCACCTCCTGAGCATGTTATTTATTATTAAAATGTTCAAATTATTTAAAATAACTAGGATTTCTAACGGCTGGCCTGGTCTCTGGGTTAACTAAGGCTTGGATCGGTACACAAACTAATGGCACTAAAGAGGTTAGTTTTAGTGACCATACACATTCTGGATTTTCAAATAAAATCTTATATAAAGGAAATTATACTGAAACTTCAGGATACTGGATCAGCAAAACACTATGCACAATGTCTGAATCTGATTATATATCGGGCATGATAACTTTATACGCACCTAACGGATCGGCATATATATCTATACGTGGCAAATCTATTCAGTCATCTTCTGATGTGTCATCTTCTGATGTGTGGTTTGCAAGCATATCTAATTCTTTAGTGTATTATACTGACAATAATATGTATTTGTTTACAAACTTAGATATGGATAATAATAAATTATCTTTATCTGTAAAGTATGCAACTATATCATATAAAATTATACATTTTGTGTAAATATAAAAATAACCCCTTCCATATGGAAGGGGTTATTAATTTAGCCGTTTAAATTGTCGTATAATGAATTTAGCCGTTTAATTCATTAATTATCAGTCTTTCTTAGCACCGCCAATAGCCTTAGTAACAGCGGTCATATACTCAGAGCACATCTCTCTGATGTAACCCAGGTTACGAGACTGCAAACCATCAATAATGCTCTTAATGTTGGTAAGCATACCCATCATGCCGTTAATCTTAGACTTGGAGTATGCCTGATACTTATTGATGTATTCAGTAGGAGCCTTCTTAGCATGAGCTTTAGCTCTAGCGTCGTCGCTCTTCTTTACATAACCTCCGCTTTCCTTATCTTTCTTATAAACGGTGGAATCGGGGGGAGTGTTAACAATTCCGGTAACTGCATATGGCTGGCTATCGTCATTATTGTTAATCTTACCACGAACGACGCTATCTTTACCGCTAATCTTAGTAAGCTTATCCGCCTCACCTTCCCATGCAGTGCGAAGCTTCTCTAAGCGATCGATATAGTCGGTATAGGTCTTCTCCATAGCTTCACGAGCCTTGGCAGCACCTTCAACGAAGGAAACCTTATCATCGACAGAACCAATCTTCTGATCGTTCTTATCGCTACCACGAACCTTCTTATCAAGAGCGGGCCAAATGTTGCTAATCTCATCACCGGATCCACCAAACTTGGCAATAACCTTAGCCGTGGCCTGCTTGATATACTTCTCGTTAGCTTCTTTAATCTTATCCATCTCCTTATCGAGATCCTCGATAGCCTTAGAAATGGAAGAATCGCCAGAGTCAGCATTCTCAAGACTATGATTATAGTCAATAAGATTATCAGCCTTGATTACAGCACCAGGGCCAGCATCGTTCTCCTGCTCCTTGATAACCTCGTTAACGGTATTGGTAATACCAGACATAACAAGGTTCGTATCCCACTTGTGAAGCTGAACCGTAACGTCGCTCATATTGACACCCTTGTCGCGGGCAGCCTTAATACGAGGCTTAACAAGCTCAACCCACTTGTTGGTCTTTCCGAACATCTTAGCCCAGAATTCCTTCATACGATTAAGGATAGCCTTAGCGCCAGCAATAATCTTCTGGAAGAAGGTCTTGACAGCCTGGCCGATATTCTTGATGATGCTCTCAGACATAGGACCAACCATATCAGGATTGGTCATAGCAGCCTCAAAGAGAATCTCATCGGACTCACTAGCAAACTTAGCGAACTCTGCAGACTCGTTGTAAATCTCATAATTCACAAACTCAACAGACTCGCAAATATTCATGGTTTCAGGAATATCCATAGGGGCAATATTAGTACCACCACTATGATTATATTCAGCAGATTCGTTCACAGCACGAACAAGATCAAAAACAGAAATCATAACTGTTATTCCTCCTTATGTTCTTTTTAATAGTTAATATAAATTAACTATTAAAAATCGAAGTCGTAGAGATCATCAGTGCCCTCAAAATCCTCATTCTTCTTCTCAACCTTACCGGTGATCATCATAACGAACATTCTCTTAGCCTGATTCTCTCTATCCTCATGATACTTAGTGGCAATTGCTTTAACAGCCTGAACGACACCAAGAGCTTCCGTGTACAGCGCAAAATACTTATTGATATAATCAATAACTTCGCTCTGACCCTTAATCTCTTTATCATCGTTCTTTTCAGCCATCTTATCATGCTGCTCAGCATAACCTTCTTTGATGGTTTCGATGGCCTTGGAGATCGATTCCTGATCGTCGTTGATCTTCTTGTTAAGTGCCTCGTAGCTAGACAGATCTTCCTTCAGAGCCTTCTGATTGAGGAGAATATCCTTAACAGCATTCAGGGTGAAGATGCCCTTACCAAGCTGCAGGTCCTTCTTCTCGCCATAGATCTTCTTAACAAGATCGCTCTTCCAAGAACCTTCAGACAGACCAGTGATACCAGTAACAGCCTGAGCGACATCTCTCTGTCTCTTGTCAGAAGTCTCATCGCTAACCTTCTTGATCTCAGCACTCTTAGGAGCTGCCATGTTAGGAGTCGGCTTGGGAATATTCTTGTTAACAAAATCAGCATTCACGTTAACGGTGAACGGAACCTCGTTCTTGAACTCATAGCCATTGAAGACGAGCTTCTTGGAGCCCAGATTTTTCAGGCCCTCAGCATTCTGATAACGGTGCCAAAGCTGCTCACCGCTCTTAGTACGACGGTCGATGTTGAGCTTAATCTTAGCAATGATGGACTGGACCCACTTCTTAATGCGGGTGAAGAACGCCTTAATACGATCAAGCAGGCTCTGCTTGCTTGCTTCGTTAATAGCAGCCTGGCTATATTCAACACCCTCAGTGATGCTACGATACATATTGTGAACAATATTATCATTCTCAGTCTTAATGGTATTAGCATTCTCAGCCAGACTCATCATGCAGTCATTTGCAGACGCCTGAATGCATTCCACCAGACCCATGTAGGGGTACTCATCAACGTACTCTTTACCAAAGAAGCCATTGGTATTCTCTACCATGCTTCTAAAGTAAGACATGTTAATCATGAGGAATTCCTCCTTTAAATCATAGAGTTTTGTTGCTTTCTAGAAAATAACAAAAATAAATGCATTTAAGTGGTATAAGGTATTTCAAAACGATTTATGGGGTATATGGGCATAGGGGAATACCCATTATAGAATTGTTCATTTATTTTTGTTTAAAAGCTGTTTATTATGTTTTAAGTTCTGACTTAACAGAACGTACATAATCTTCATAACAATTGCGAACATCCATGCACCGTTTTATTTGATACGCTTTACAACTAAGGTCAATCATACCTACGTAAAACATGTCCATGATTGCAACAATTGCATTTCGGACAACATCAACATATCTCATTCTAGCTTCTTCATACTCCATATCAGGAGCATCGATAATCAGTTCATTAAGAGACACTTTGATGTAACGAAGCTGTCTAGACGCATGCTTAATAAACATGTGTTTGGTTTCAATCTCAGGCCGACAAGGCCTCTCGTTAGAGTTGTTAGAATACACACTATTGATCACATCATTAATATGACGACTAGCAATAGATGTACGTTCCATTCTGATTCTGGTAGCATCATCAAACAATGCATCAAATAACTCTTCAATGGTATTGAAAGCATTCAGCATATCGTTAGGATCCCAACGACAAATATCAGCAAGCTGATCAATAGAGATTGTAACTTTCTTACCATACCCAAGAGTATCGATAACGTTGATAAGCTTATCGATCTGATAATCGCTAATAAGATCAAGGGATGTAATATTACAACCAATTTCGCTATATCCTCTCCGGATAAGTTCATTCTTATTCTTATTAATGATACCAAGATTTTGAACAATAGGTTCTAATGTAAACTCATCATGATCTGCAGCATGATACATTGCAGACATCTTAACTTCACAGATACGAAGTTTGTCAACAATCTCAGAGGCAAAGTCAGATAACTGTTCCAGATTTACAACCATTGCCCGTACATCTTCAGGAGGAGTCATATAACTATAGAAAGTCTTGATTCTCTCATAGTAAGGTCTCATCTTATTATAAATCTTAAGAACAGGATCATATCCTTTTTCTTCCTTCAATGCTTGCTGAACTGGAGCAACATCCTGAGCAGGAACATTCTCATCATACTCAGAAGCATCTTCGCACACTATAAAAGCCCCATCTTTCAGGAGCGTCTGATTATAAAACATAACCGAATCCTCCTTTAGATCAGTAATCCTGCACCAGAAGTCTCCGGGTTAGGATACATAATATTAGGGCTATTCTTATCAATCTTTAAGGAAGCATCTTCCTTACGAACTTGCTGATTTTTCAGTGCTTCAACACTATCAACTTTGATCGCAATTCTATTCTTCCACTTTTCCAGTTTATCAACAATTCTCTTTTGACGAGCGATAATCTTCTTATCGCCTCTACGACCTTCCAGAGATTCAATATTAGCTCTGACTAAGTCAGCTTGCGTGTTAAGCATATCAGCAATCTTAACTCTGCTAAAATAGACAGAGTAAATAATATTTCTGATAAGGTAGATAATTCTAGGCGCAAAAACAATTACACCAACAATAGATGCAGCAACTGCAATTGCAGTAATACTCTCAGTCATAGCATTACGAGTACTGGGCTTAGCCATCTCATTTAACAGCTTAGTGAAAGTATTAATATCATTTGCAGCCGCAACGATATTCTTAATGTGAATATGTTTAATAGATCCAGGAATCTCATCAAACAGAACTTCACACTCAGCATCTTTCTCAGATGTAACAAACCGAATAGTATTACTTACCATAATACCAATAGCATAAATCAGAGCTGCTACCAAAGACGTATACATCAGCTGAGCTAAACCATTACCCTGCTTATACAACGTGGTATACAGAGAGCTGTTAGCAATCAAATGATCCCGTACAATAAAACACGAATTGATGACTTCAAGATATTTCTTTGCTCCTTCATCGGGAGAGCTCTCATATACATTACGAAGCATTCTGAGATTCTCATCAATCATGCCAATGTATTTGAACTTCTTGTAATCACCAGCAGTACGTTCAATCTCACCAAAATCAATGGAGTTATACTTATCAGTAATAAACTTCATCATATTAGTGAGAGCTTCATCTGCAACTCTAACTTGGTTAGCTTCATCAAGTAAGGTGAAAGTCACCTTATCAACTTCAATACCAGCTTCAGTTAAAGCTTTATACATATTCAGTCTAGGCATAACTTTCACCTCCTCTTATCTGGACATCGCCCTATACAGGCTAATTAACTCTCTTTGGCTATCCTTGGCTTCCCTCTCGAGCATCGGGAATGTATAAGTCTGGAAACCATAGTCGTGCCCATCATAGACAACATAGACTAATTCCTCAGCCTGATCAACGACAACAAAACCAAGAAGGAACTGATCATCCATAATCATCTTAACATGGGCGGAGTCCATAACGTCCACACCATATTCAGCCTTAATGAAATCAACTTCATTCTTAGTCATAACCAAAGTTCCATTCGGAGTATATTCTGTCATCAGATACGGAACTCTGATCTTAGCCATACGTCTACGCTGTTTCAGTGCAGAGGTCCATTTACCAGCATTGGTTCTAGTATTTAGAGCATCATCTCTAAGCTCTTTGAATCCAAAAAGTAAATCACTCAGAGATTTCTCTTCACCAGAAACAAACTTGACAAACTTGAGGAACTTACGCTTATTGATGATCGTGTTGTACAAGTTTGTAATCAATTCCTTAGATTCAACTCTGTGAACAAACGCCTTGATTCCTACAAGCACATCACGATTAACAACCTCTTCAGATCTATCGCCTTCGACAATAAATCCAACAGTAGCCTTAGCAAAGAACGGAACAGCATCATTAGCTTTCTGCATATCCATCTTAGTAAAGACTTCTTTATCGAAAGTAGTACTATTATAGGTTGCTATATTAAGGTTAGGTCCATCCGTACCGGTCTCAGGAACATATACAGTATCATCCTGGCTTTTAGCTTCATCCAGATACTCAAAGGTTTCAGAGTCAGGCTTGGTTAAAGCTTCAGTGATGACACGATCGATGTAATCAAGATTATCCATCTCAATCTGACCGAACAGATCAGCAGATTCAGAAATCCCCTTAGACTTCTTCAGTTGAGCACGACGCTTCTCAACAAGCTTAAGTTTCTTATTGATCAGTTTGATATACTCACCATACTGTTTCATGAAAGCCTTAGGATTACTAATCTTCATCTTATTGAAAGTAATCTGAAGTTTAGACTTAGATCCAGATTTCTGATTCTCATTATACTTCTTCTTATATCTATTCAGATACTTAACGTACTTAGACTTAGCTGTATTCAACTTAGACTCAATGGTACGAAGTTTAGACAGAGAAGAACAGGACAGAATCTTATTATCAGAAACAGATTCCAGAGAGAACTTCAGAGAATCGATAGCTTCTTTGACATTACCTTCATTGATAATACCAGCAGATTCAGTAACTACAACATCAGTAATATCATCTGCAAAATCTTCATTTGCTCTTCTACGAGTTTCATCAGCAAGACGCTTGGCTTCTGCTTGATCCTTCTTACCTTTACTGATAAGTTTATCGGTATCGCTATTAATCTGCTCAAACTGTTTTCTAAAATCTTCTGCACTCTCATTAACTCTATTCTTAGGAAGATACTGAGCGATAGGATTCTTCTTGCTGATTTTCATATTGATCTTAAATTTAGTCATTGCAGCATCGATCTTCTTAGCCAATGCTTTTCTATCCTTTTCAGGACAATGACCAAACATCTTCACTGCAAGCTTGACATGCTTAGCATCATGAAGAGGGAACTTTCTTTCCTTGGGAAGACCAAAAGCAGAATCAGGAAGCTTATTTCTCTCCTTTGCGGGGAGAGCAGCTTCCAACATAGATTCATCAAATCCTTCAATCTCTTCATCTTCAAGATCAAGTTCAATATCATTACCATCGCCATACATCAGAGCATATTCTTCTTCAGACAGTTCAGGATCATTATCTTCCTCATCATTGTCATCAAAATTGAACATCTCTTCAGTAGCTTCACCGAGGAATCCCCAGGTATTAAGTTCCTCCATACGAGCATGATATCTTTCCTGGATAGCTCTGGTCTTAGGATCAACAGCATCCTCATTAAACATATCATTTAGAGAAACTTCTTCAGCGATAACTTTAATCAAATCTTCACCAGAAGATTTGGATCTCTGCCAGCATTCATATAAATAATCCTGAGCAGCTTTAACAGCTTCATCATCGGTAGCATTTTCCCGAAGGAATTTATCTGCTGCCCAGTTTACATTATTGGTAGTTTTAACACCAATGTTCTGATGGAACTGCTGAAGATAATTTTCAATCGATGCTTTATCATCTGCAGATACCCTATGGAAAGGCATTAATCCGATACAAGCAACAACGAAAGAAGCATACGATCTTTCGAGCATCTTAAGAACCATACCAGCTTCTTCTGGCATCAGTTGATCAGAAACAATCGTCGGAAAATAAAAAATAGAATTGGAACTATATGAAGAAATAGAACGAATTCTACTCTTATTCAAGTTGATATTCCGTTTCAAACCTCTGCCAGCATTGCTGTCTTCAGCTGCAGATAACACATCGAAAATCTCTCGAATCATGTTGTCAGAGCACCACCTTTCTGTGTTATTTGCAATGTATGCATTATATTAAATGTTGTCCTGATATAACATATCGTAGAAAAAGAAAACAATTAAAGAATGGATAAATCCCCTGGGACCGAAGCCCCAGGGGATATTTTTAATTACCTATCTACAAGGTCCCAAACCAAAGCAAATTCTTCCAATC
>Ga0256405_10003762_pt1 | contig 30507 bp, 22 predicted proteins | sample RumenRJG_02DNA_FD_189096 | JGI IMG/M metagenome (GOLD analysis project Ga0256405, IMG submission 189096) | Bovine rumen microbial communities from Lethbridge, Alberta, Canada - RJG_02 | ecosystem: Host-associated > Mammals > Digestive system > Stomach > Rumen | place: Canada: Alberta...
GAGCTTCAGGGATTCAAAATCCTCAAGGAAGAGAGCTCGGCCGCAGGCGTAAGGCGTATCAAAGCTGTCGTCGGCAAGTTCGACTGAAAATAATGAGGGCGGAAGCCCTCACATTTCTTTGTTTTTTGCACGGATTCGATGGATATTACAGCCTGAGCTGTTCGAATCAATGAAAGATAAGATGAGTGGACTAGGCACGATTTTTAGACATTCGCCGAGCCAGATTTCCAATCATTTTCCTTTTTTTGACAAATAGATGACAAATTTCGTCAAACTCGCTTTTTAATATCATTATATTCGTTTTTTATATTCATTTAAATGTCAAATTATAATTTTAAACTTCAAAAACTAGGTTTTAATTTTCATTTAAACATTAAAAAATATAGAAGATACGTTCGTGAATGATAATTACTGTACAGAAAAAAATCAACTGGTACAATGAATCATGTTTTATGAATCTGATATCAGAATCACGGCCCTAGAACCGTCGGAGGTATAACATAGACCCCATCCGGACGGCGGTATGCGGCTTCGATCATACCACATATGACGCACATGAAGACCGAAGGTCTTCCATTCTCTTGAGAGCGTATCTTCCTATCAATACTAAGCAGTGAATTAGCCCCTTCGTCTATCTCGTGTGCACCCGTCTTTATTTCGAAAGCCCCCCAACGTCCGTCAGGGAGTTCTACGATCGCATCGATCTCGTTGCCGTCCCCGTCCCGATAATGCCATACCTTTCCGTCATTGACTTCTGCATATACCCTGAGATCGTGCACACACAGCGATTCGAAGAGATATCCGAAGGTCTTGAGATCCCCAAGATATGATTCTGTCCCCATCCCCATAGCCGCTGCCACCAATGACGGATCTGTGAGATGTCTTACGGGTGTCTTCCCGACCCTCACCGATGATCTCATGTTCGGATTGAAAGCAGGTTGGAAGGCGGTGAAATGCAACCTCTCCAATACTGAAAGATAATCATCCAGTGTATTCTCGGATATCTGCTGATCATCCGGATTCTCTACCATATCCCTGCGAAGGACGGCTTTGGAAGCCACGGTGCTCTCGTTACGTGCAAGAGAACGGATGAGACGCAGCATCTTTGACGGATTTCTGGATACGCCATCAAAGGAAATGTCCTGATTTGTGAGGGTCTCTATGTATCCTTTGGCAACCTCCAACGACTCATCAGCGGTCATACCGATGGTCCCAGGCCACCCCCCGTGAACTGTGTACTCTATCACATCTGTAAGTCTGATTCCTCCGGTACGGAATGAGAATGACGGTTTTTCGAACATTCCGAGGACCGAGACCCTACCGTCAGAAACACCCCTTTCAAGAAGTGTCATCGTGTCCATACGGACATTTTTGATGCGTCCTGTTCCGGAATGGATGTATTCATCCCTTTTGGGAGTTGCGGAACCAGTCAGTACGAACAACCCTTTTTTCGCAGACTCATCCACTTTATACCTTACCGCATCCCATATCGACGGTACATCCTGCCATTCATCGATAAGCTGGGGATGGTCATCTTCGAAGATCAAAGTGGGGTCGGTCATTGCCAATCTACGATTCTGGTAGTTCCCTCTGGGATCGGCGACCAGAAAGGCACTGTTGCAGCAATTGTAAGCTGTCCATGTCTTTCCGCACCATTTAGGCCCTGTGATATGTATCGCACCGAAAATGGACAGATATTTCAAAATACTGTCATCTATGAGTCTTTTCCGGTAACCTTCCTTTTTCAGGGTCATCATCATGCACTTGATTCGTTAGTATTTAATATTGATGATTTTTCGGTAATTCTACTGATGTGTTTTCTGAAATTTTATTGATGATTTTTCGGACATGCTGTTTGATTGATTCTATCAGCCCCATCTCTCTCAAAAGAATCTAGATTTTGAATCCGTTTCAAAAAGAATTAAATAACCCTTTTCCAAAGCCTGAAAAACGTTTTTCAAAGCAGTTTTACGTTTTCAATGAAAAATATCTGAATATTCCCCGAATTCCAATTATTTCCTAAAACAGGAAATGACCACTTCTTAGCCAGACATGAGAAAAACAGAGGAGTGGACTGGGCGCGATTTTTAGACATTCAGCGAGCCAGTTTTCCAATCATTTTCCTATTTTCAGAAAAAACAAGTAAAATGAACTGTGAATACTAAGATTTCGGTTTTATTTCATATGAAATTTTTTCACAGTTTCCTTTTATCTTCCTCTTTGATTATCTTAACACAGCCGTCGATTTTTTTACTTCGTTGCTATCTCCAAATCTAAAGATCTGTTGTCTCTCAAAAAAAATGAAGATGGCCATAATACCTTACCCGATTGCAGACGTTTCATACTCGAACAATGACGCTATTATTCTCATTCAACCTTGAAATCAGATAATGTCAAAACAGATCCAGGTATTACTGAAAGATCGCCTGCCTTGTGACCTGACTTTCTAATAATGTATATCTTGCCCCTTATCCCTTAGATGACACCAAATTTAACATTAGATTCCTACAGATGAAAATTGAACGTTATCTTAGGTTGATTGTCTTGTGAATATCAACCAAATCCATTCGGTCTTAAATGTTACAATAACCAATATAGGTGACAAGACTTCTCTTGGATATCAACGATATCGAATGATAATTAATAGGCAGTCGGTCGAATAATCCAATTATCACATATCGTCATTTCAAAAACGGTTATCAGACAGTTATCTATCAGCAACTAGTCACAAAGATGATACGTATGTGCCAGGATTGAGAATTCAATTATTCATGATCATTCCGCAATCAGGGAAATAATATCGATTCCTTTCGAAACCATTGTTTTTCAGAATTGTCCGACGGGATGAAATTGAATGAATTAATTTACTTAACTATCCATTGAATTACATATATGTTTATATTAGGAAATGAAAAATGTCAAGCTTAGGGGGACGGCGGATGCCATGTAAAGGCCGTTCTTCGTTCCGGGGAAACGATGACAGGAGACAGGGCGAGGAAAGGGCCGATGCCGAGATTCGGCATCGAACATCTGGTCTATACGATGATGGTCCTCCGCGGAGGGGCGAGGATATCACGTCACGTTCTCGCCGAAAGACTGGACCTGGGAGAAGGCAGCGTCAGATCTGTGATCCGCCAATTGAAGGGGATCGGCATGGTCGACGTATCCAGAAGAGGTGTCGTACTGACCGCCAAAGGTGAATCCTTCCTGGATGACCTCGGACTGCTGTTCATACCCGTCGTTTCTGCGAAAGGCAAAGGTGTGTTCCTGGTGGCCACGGTGGTCAAAGGGGGCGCCGACAGGATGGGGAACGGTATGGATCCGCTGTATGCCGCCATAAGGGCGGGTGCAGAGGATGTATCGGTGTATGTGATCAGGAACGGTGTGATGCCCGTACAGGAGTACATGCCGGATTTCGAGAACGGAAGATTCGACGTCTCCCTCTGCGACGATGCCGGAGAGGGTGATGCCATCGTCCTGTGCGGTTCCCCCTCCGAAAGGACGGCCAGACTGGCAGCCGTCGCGGCATGCATGAGAGGGACGCAGCATCAGTTGGGGGAGACATGAGGAAGAAGGACATCGACAGACCCCATTATGAATGCACCAGATGCGGACACGGCTGGTACGGCAGGTCGGAGAAGAGGCCGCCGTTCTGTCCCAAGTGCAGGTCCAAGATGTGGGACCAGCCGAAGCCAAGGAAGTTCACCTGCCACACGTGCGGGCATGTGTGGGAATGCAGAGGGGATGAACCCCCTCAAAGATGTCCAGTATGCAGGTCGGTGAAATGGAACGCGCCCAGATACAGACTCCAGTGTCTCAGATGCGGCTACAGGTGGGTACCGAGGAACTGCAGTTCACCGGACGATGTCAAGATATGTCCCAAATGCAAGTCCGCGAAATGGAACAGAATCCCCAACGTCTCCAGATGCTCCAAATGCGGTGTGTTCTTTATCGATAACGGTGCGGAGAAATCATCCAGATGTCCCAAGTGCAGATCCAAGAGGGGAACGGTGACGTTCAGATGTCCGTTCTGTAATTCCGAATGGGCATCCAAGAAGGATACCTGGACCGTCTGTCCCGTATGCGGAACACCACATCCGGAGATCGGCGGCAATGATATAGTTGAGATGTGGAGGAAGGAAAGCCGTTCGCTGAAGTATTCCACGAACGAGGGCACTGCGGTGGTGTACCTGTGGGAGAACGGGAAACCGGTATCGGCGAAGTATCTCAGCGAGGTACTGCAGAAGACCGACAGGAACATCGATCAGATGGTAAGGGCGATAGGTGTGCCTGAATACGAGGGGATGTGGACCCATATAGCGAACTGGCTCTATGATGAGAGAGATGTCTATCTGGGGAATGTGGAATACTTCGTCAACCGTCTGGGGCTGTCGAAGGAGGATGCAACGGTGCTCGCAATACATTTCACAGGCATGGGGCCTGAAGCCATCTCGATGAAACTGGACATTCCGTACGAGAGGGTGAGGGAATCCTTCGACAGGATCATGGCGGCATACGAGAACGGAGGGATAGTGGTGGACGATACAATATACACCGACGATCCCGTTTCGAAATACTGATTGTGTCGTGATACGTAGCCGGTCATCATTCGTTTTTACTTATCGTTACAGTGGGTTACACTTACCTTTATTATCGCAAGTTGGAGTAATCATCCAACTAACTATCGGAGATGATAGAAATGCAAAAGATGATGAAAAATACGATGGCATTGTTAGCCGTCGTTGCGCTAGTCAGCGCGGTCTTCGTCGGATTGTCATTCTTCCAGGATGATACATCCGCAGAGATCGCCAACGGAACATGCGGTACCGCGGGTCACGAGGGCGAAGTTACCTGGGTGCTGAGTGATGATAACGTACTGACCATATCAGGAAACGGAGCGATGGCGGATTATACGGAAGTAATGGGCGATGCAACGGCACAGCCCTGGTCCGAGTACAGGGCGCAGATAAGGGGTGTGTACATAGGCGCAGGTATAACGCACATCGGTAACTATGCATTCGCCGGTCTGACAGGGACCACGGGTCCGATATACAAGATGGATTTCGAGAATGGGTCTGCCGTGACTTCGATAGGCAGCCATGCGTTCAGCGACTCGCCGCTCTTCTCGATGATCAACAAGCCCAGTAATTTCCCCAGCCAGTACGTGACGGTCGGCGATTATGCCTTCAGCGGCGTCGACATGAATGGCAACTCGATAAAAATCCCGGACACTGCGACCACGATAGGCGACCATGCCTTTGACTCACAGAAGGTCAGTGAAATAGGCAGCAACGTGAGCTCCATCGGTTCCTACGCGATCAAAGTGGGATCGAAAGTCACATTCAAGGGAGGCATCCCGACCACCATGGGCGAGAATGCACTTGTGGCCTCCGGAACGGTTTCCATCATGGTCCCCTCCGCGGAGGGGATGACCCCCGAAACGGTGCGTGCCATCTATCCCAACTCTGTTCTGATAGCTCAAAATCCGGTCACTATGGAAGTAAAGGTCATCGGTGCCGCCCACGATGCCCCCTCGGAGATAGACCTTCAGTGGGACAGTAATCCGCCGTGGACCGGGACCGTGAAGAAGGTCGAATACGTCAATATCGAGAAGATCAGGGGTCAGACCCTTGATGCTCAGATGGCGGTCCGGTTCTCCGGGAGGGATGCAAGATTCAACATCAATATCTTTGAATCCGTGGTAATAGACGGACAGGAACAGTTGGTGCCCATAGGGGACAAGGGTGTGAAGGGCTATACGGATCAGAACGGCGACCTGCGCGTGTACTACATCCCCAGCACAGTCACGTCACTGGGCGCCGATGATTTCCCCGGCGTGACCAACTTCGTTTTCAACGGAAGCGGTCAGACGACACTGAAGTCACTGACCATCCCCAGCAATGCGACGGTCATATATGTATTCGATTTCAGAGGGATCGAGTACTTCAAGATTAATGCGCCTTTGGAAACGAATCCGAGCATTTCCGTGTCATGGTCGTACGGCAGTTCGGTTATGACGGCAGGAAGGACCAACCAATACTGCACTGCAATTAAGACCTATGACATCTCGGAGACGAGATTCACCACTTTCGTTGGTGATATCGGCAACGCTACGGAAGAGATAAGGCTCCCGTCCACGATCACAACAATCGAGGACAGTATGTTCATGGATTTATCGTCATTGAAATCCATCAATCTGGAGAATGTGACGACCATAGAAGAATCAGCGTTCTCAAATTGTACATCCCTGGAAACGGTCGATCTGTCCAGTGTTACATCTGTCGGACTAATGGCATTCTATTCCTGTACGGGTCTGAAAGCGGTTACGGTATCTGATGACTGCACTTACATCGGCGATGATGCATTCTACGGCACATCACTGAGAGCATTCAGGATACCGCAGAATATCACAATAGATACCAACGTATGGGGTAATGCACCGATCGAGACATTCGAATTGGCCGGAGGATATACAGGTTCCAATAAGATTGTTGAAGGGGTATTGTTCACGGATAATGGGGCGACCCTGGTCGCCGTTCCCTTTGGTCTTGACTTCTATGAGGTGCCTGATAACGTCACAACATTGGCTTACTCATCGATGACAAGTTGTTCATTGAAGAACTTGGTGATCGGTTCTTCAGTGACTTCGATAGGAGATTATGCATTCTGTGAGAACACGTCCTTAATAACGATTTATTGGGTCGTCGGCGATGGTGTTGTAATTGGTAGTGATGCATTCTCAGACATGACTGGTCTGACAAAGGTATACTATGAGGGTGAGACGAATCCTGCAACCTTGGATGCTTCACTCGCAGGGCTGACCGTTAACGTCACCGGTGCAGCAAACCAATTCACCATCACCTTCAACACCAACGGCGGCAGTGAGATCGATCAGATAGCATTCGATGTCTACCTGACAGAGACCGAAGCGATGCCCACACCTGTGAAGGCAGGTTCGGTCTTCTGCGGATGGTACAACGATGCACTGCTGACGTCCTACGCAGGATCTTCCATTCCTATGGGAACCATCGGCAGTAAGACATTCTACGCCAAATGGGCACTGCCGACCGACTTCGTCGATGGCGCATCGGTCATAGCGTTCTCCGGTTCTTCGGCCGTGATCAGGATCGATGCTGCGTCGGTGCCTTCAGGTGATGTCATAGTCAGATATTCCGAGTACATCGATATCGCAGAAGGAAAGGTCCTATTCCCGTTCATGACTGGATCAGTGTCGGTAGGCGAAGGTGTCGACACCGTTGCATTCATCAACGGGGACGGTAAAGCGATCGAATCTGCATCGGTAACGTTCCGTTACACGATCGGAGCTGTGGCATTCTACACACCGCTCAGCTACGCCAACGCACCTGCGAATGAGGCCAAGGCCGATATCACTATCGACAGCGGTCTTTCGCTGAATTTCGACGGTAAAGCGATCACCAGCGGTACGGTTGTAGAATATGGCAGCTACGAAGTGGAGATCACCGGAGGCCAGACGGTCGCCCTAAACGGTATTGTATGGACCAACGGCGACAGGTTCTTCTACTGCGGACAGAAGCTGGTCATAACGAAGGTAGCCTGATCGGAGCGTGAATCTATGAACGGCCAGAAATGGATCGCAGCCCTCATTGTGGTGGCAGTATCCGTATCCTGCATCTGTTTCGCCATGTCAGCGGAGCTTGCAGGTGCGGATACACCGCTGAAGGAAGGTTACGGTTCACGCGACGGTGTGACTGTCGCATACATCGATTCGGAGACCCCGTCATACGGAATAATGACCATAGTCCTGGATACAAGTCCTGCCGCAGATTCACTCACAGTAAGGATCGACGGCGGCGACTCTTCAGCACCGATCCCGGTACCTGGAAATCTGAGAATGGAATTCGCCGTTCCTGAGTTAACACTTGGTGACCATTCGGTCAGGGTATCGTGGACAGGATTCGTCACTGATGTTACCGTTTCGGTCATCCGCCAAGGGGAATCGGGTGTCACCGGTGTAGTTCTCAATAAAACGTCCGACACCGTTCTCCCCGGAACGGTGTTCGACATCACGGCAGAACTTCAGCCGACCGGTGCAGCAGGATTCGTGTCATGGTCATCAGATAATCCCGGAGTGGCAACTGTCTCCAACGGAAGAGTGACCGCCATGGCTGTCGGTACCGCGGTGATCACCGCATCATGTAACGGACACTCGGCCACATGCACGGTCACAGTGAAGAGCGGTTCTTCGGCACCGGTCAATACTGAAGAGGTCATCGAAGGAGGCACTGTCACAAGGACGGGTACGGTCATCAGTTTCGATGACGGAACATCGAAATCGGAGATAACGGAGGTCACTGAAACCACTGCACTGGTAAAGAATCTGGATATCGTCTCCGAGACCGATACAGCAGGAAGGACGGTCTCCAACGAATCTGGTACCGTGACGATCAAGGATTCCGGCGTCACACTGGACATTGTGAAGTCATCTGTATCTTCGGGCACATCGGTGGTCGAAAGCAATCTTTCCCTGACGGTATCCGATTCCGGGATCACCACTTCTGCTTCGGAAGTAAGGTCAGCTGACGGAAAGGTGACAAAGTCATCGGTCACATCTGTAGTACAGGAACCGGCGATATCCGACGGAAAATCTTCAGTGACTGTGGATGCAGCATCGATAGGTAAGGTCCGCGATCAGATCGCCGCTGTTTCCACTCAGATTGATGATCTGAAACCGGTGATGGAGATATCAGCGAAGACCACTTCATCCACTACGGACTCATCTGTCAATGTACCGTCAGCAGCATTGAAAGATCTGGCAGAAGCTACAGGTGCTCAGGTCAGACTCACGACCGATGTTGCCAGGATGGATTTCAGCAGCGGTGCGATAAAGAGTATCTGTTCTGCAGGCAGTTCGGATGTGAGATTCGATTCGAAAATCACAGACAAAAACGGTCTGACGGAAGAACAGAGAAAGCTGGTGGGAGAGAACAGCGCGTTCACCCTTTCTGTCTCAGTCGGCGATAGCACCGTTTCCGACTTCGGGCAGGGCAATAAGGCCACAGTATCGTTGCCCTATGTCCTGAAGGACGGGGAATCCGGGTCTGATGTCAAGGTCTGGTGTCTGACCGAGAACGGTCTGGAGCAGTTCCAGTGTACTTACGGGGACGGGTTTGCGACTTTCAGTACAGGCCACTTTTCCGTATGGGTCGTCGGGATGGAGACTCCGTCAGATGACGGCAGTTCGAACAACACACAATATTGGATAATAGCTGCGGCCGCAGCAGGAATCATAGTGGTCGGGTTGATCGGCTGGTTGATTGTGAAGCACAAACATTGAACGGGGCATTTCGCCCCCTCTTTCCATTTTTTGATGTGAAAGGATGAGAAGACGTACGGGATTCCTGCTGTTGATAGCGATAATCGCATTATTATCAGTCGGTATCCTATACTCAACATCCGAGGCTGATACCGGGACCTGCGGTGATGGTCTTACATGGACGTATGATGCACACGTTCTGTCAATTACAGGTAACGGGAGGATGGACGATTACAACCTGGGGGATTCACCATGGGCTGCATTCTCCGATGAAATTACCGAAGTGAATATATCCGAAGGTGTATCTAAGATCGGAAAGAATGCATTCCGCGGGACCATGATCAGGGAAATGAATGTCCCGGATTCTGTTGAATCAATCGGAATAGGTGCATTCACCGGTTGTACTGAACTCAGAAGCGTGAGACTGGGTTCGAGTCTCTTAACGGTGAGTGCTGACTGTTTTGATACATGCCCTGATCTGGATACTGTTGTCGTTTCTGAGAACAACAGATATCTGTTCAGTCACAGCAACATCGTCTATCTGACATTGAACAATACTCCGTATATCGTCCCTCTTGGCATCAAAACGGTTGAGATCCCCGGCAGTATAGGCGCCAATGCGATAACTTCCGGCGAGGGCGGCACCTTCTTCAAATGTACCAAACTGTACAAAATTACCGTCTCTTCTGACAATACAGAACTCCGTGCTTACAATGGTGTCCTTTTCAGCAAGAACCTCTCGGTCATAAAGACCGTTCCCCGTGCCAAAGCGGGAAGTTTCATCATCCCCGACAATACAACATACGGCTCATTTGTGGGTTCTCAGATTTCAAGGCTTACATTAGGTGCAGGTATGAAGGACATAAGTGATGGTTCTTTGGTCCTGGGCACGAGTTCATGTCTGAATGAATATCTAAAAGACGTCAATTTCGGAAGATATGTGACCGATATGGAAAACGAGGGTGCATGGTACGGTTCCTTCAATCTTCTGAGGTACTGTCCCGCCATCGAATCGGTAACCGCTGACGGCAATACACACTATCACAGCGACGGCAATAGTTTGTATACGGACGACGGGAGAATGATCTATTCCATCCCTACTGTCGTCGATTCCGTCGTTCCCGACGGGGTGGTCAGAGTGGAGATGTATGCCTTCAGGGACTGCCTCTCATTGGAGACGGTGGTGTTCCCCGATTCGTTGGTCACTTTGAGTGATTCATCATTTTACAATTGTCCGTCATTGACAAGCATCGGTTTCGGTTCAGGTCTAAATTGCAGATTATCTAATTCGATATTCAGCGGATGCAGTTCTCTGACGGAGATCAACATCACAGGCAACAGCAATTATCACACGCGTTCCGACGGGGCTGTGTACAGGACGGAGAACGAGAAGGAGATACTGAGCTATGTACCGATCAATCATACAGCATTCACGGTAACAGACGATATCCGCCTGATAGACAGAAATGCATTCGAGAACAATTCCAAGGTAGAGAGCATCACTTTAAGCAATACATTGGAGTCAATCGCAGAGGGCCAATTCAGAGGGTGCGGATCGCTTTCCAATATATCGATACCTTCTACCGTTACATCTTTAGGGGGCCTCTCTTTCTACGGCACTGCTGTCACCAATGTGGTAATCCCATCAGGAGTTACAAATGTAGGGGTATCCGCATTCTACGGCTGCAGATCATTGACGGAAGTCATATTCGAAGGCAGTAGCACGGTCATCAGCAATTCTGCCTTCAGTAACTGTTCGTCCCTCGTCTCTGTTACACTGCCGTCATCATTGAATTCCATCGAGGCCACGACATTCTCAGGATGTGCATCCATGGAATCGATCGATATTCCTGACTCAGTGACGAACATCGGGAACTCTGCATTCACGGGATGTTCTGCTTTACAAAGCATCGTGCTCCCTGAATCATTGGAGGCAATGGGAACAAGTGCATTCAGGGGTTGCACATCAGTGAAGAGCATAGTCATCAAAGGTACACTCACTTCGATTCCCAGCTACGCCTTCTATAATTGCGGAAAGAATTCTCTGGTAAAGATGGATGTGATAATACCTTCCGGAATCACGATCATCGAAGAATATGCGTTCTATTCAGCAGGCATCAGGGGATTGACATTCCCTGCGAATCCTGTGACTGTCGAAGGCTTTGCATTTGCTCAGTGTCCCTTGGAAGGAACACTTGACCTGTCATCAGTGGTATTCATCGGAAGCGGAGCATTCGGTTCCTCGACGATGGCAGGCATTGTATTCTCTGATGAACTGACGACAATAGACAGTTCTGCATTCCAATACTGTAATTCCATCATCGAGATATCGATATCATCGCAATTGGAGACCCTCGGTAATCATGCATTCTACGGATGTGCATCACTTACGACCGTCAGTATGGATGCGCCCGAAGCGACTATAGGAGCTTATGCATTCTACGGATGCACAGCATTGTCATCGGCGGACATGGCCGTTAAGCACATCGGGCAATCGGTATTCTCAGGTGATGATTCATTGACGGATGTTGTGATGCGCGGGACAGAGACTCTGGGCAATTCGGTCTTCCATTCCTGTGATTCGCTGAGGACGGTTGCCCTGTCATCGGAATTGAGGAAGGTGGGCTATGAATGCTTCACCAGTTGTCCATCCATTCAGAGCATCACCGTTCCGTCTGACAATGCCCGTTTCTCAACGGACGGAAGATGTCTCATGTATGATCAGGGGAAGGAATTGGTGGTATATTACCGCGGGAACAGCTCATCATCATACGTTATTCCCGAATCGGTCAAGTCTTTCTGGACGAATGCCTTCACTTATTCCTTACATCTGACCAGACTGGTGTGCGGGGCCTCTTTGTCATCTTCTGAGATGGATTTCAACAATTTCGAAGGCTGTTCGATACTGTCGGTCATAGAGGTCAGCGAGTCGAATAAGACCATGAAATCACTGGACGGTGTCGTCTATTCCAAGGATGGGACGATGCTCATCTATGCACCCCCGGCGGTTACCAAGTGTGCCTTTGACGGAAAAACAGAAGTTGTGAGATCCAGGGCATTCTACGGATGCGATAAACTGGTCTCGCTGAAGTTCTCAGCGCATCTGACAGATATAGGGGCTAGCGCATTCTACGGATGCACATCGATAACGTCGATTAATATCCAGTCAGTCACGTCTATTGGAGCCGGTGCATTCAAAGGATGTACATCGCTGTCGCGCATCGTTCTGGCAGAGACAGGGACGATATCCTTCGGCAAGGATTGTTTTGACCTCGGGAGGGATTCGGTGACGGTTTGTTCTGCATTCGAGGATGGTTTCCTCGATCAGTATCTGGGGATGACAAAGGCCAATTATGTCAGTCTGGAAGTGGACACACGTTCAGACATCGAGAAGGTCAGGGACAATACACCGTTCATAGCCGGAGGCATTCTGGCCGTATCTGTTGTCCTGGTAGTCGCGGAATTGATAATCCGCAGAAGAAGGTGAGACGATCAACCGTACAACATTGGTAAAGAGAGTTAGAGGAGAAGGATACGATGTCTGACATTCCTGCAATCAGCGTAAAGGGTCTGACAAAGCGTTTTGCAGATTTTACTGCGGTCAAAGACCTTTCGATGACTGTGCATAAAGGAGAATTCATGGGTTTGCTGGGTCCGAATGGAGCAGGGAAGAGTACCACGCTCAAATGTGTGACGGGGCTGATAATGCCTACCGAAGGTACCATCGAAATAAACGGCGTGGATTACAAGGATCATAAGGCAGCCATGAGATCCGTCGGTTGTGTGGTAGAGACTCCGGAGACCTATCCGACGTTCACTCCGGCCGAACTAATGGAGTATGTGGGGAGGACATACGGTCTGGATGACAGGGAGATCGCTGTACGTTCCAGGGATGTTCTAGAACAGGTCAAACTATGGGAGTGGAGAAACAAACGTGTAGGGAAATTCTCCAAAGGTATGCGTCAAAGGGCGATGCTGGCACAGGCGATGTTGCCCAATCCGGAGATCCTGATATTGGATGAACCAACATCGGGTCTTGATCCTAGGGGTATGATAGAGATGAGGCAGGTCCTTTCTGAGCTTAAATCATATGGGAGGACCCTTCTGATCAGCACTCATATGCTGAAGGAGGTATCGGAACTATGCAGTTCGGTCACGATGATCAATCGCGGACGGACGATTGCAAGCGGTGATGTTAATGCGCTTATCAGAGAGTATGTTGCAAGGATGGAAGGCCGTATACAGATCTCTATGAAGTTCCGCCGTCCTATGACGGACGGATTCGTCAGAGACATCTCGTCGGCCCCGGGAGTGGAATCATCCAACAGGATGGGTGATTATGAGATAAGACTGGATTTCAAAGGTTCCGATGATGATCAGACCCATTTGGTGGATGTGGTCTGCAGTCACGGTATCGGACTGATGTCCATGACCGAGAGCGGAATGGACATCGAACGTCTTTATATGGAACTGACAAAGGGGATGGAGAGCATAAAATGACCTTTCTCAGAAAGATTTCGGATTTCATCGACCCAGGCGACGGGATGCTTCAGGATTCGGACTACCCGGAAGACATGGGACGTAACGACACATACGAGCTGAGGCCGAGTGCGGGGCAGTTCCTTAACGTCTATCTGACCCAGATGAAACTGTTTTCCAAGGATGTCACTACGTATGCCATGTACCTTTTCGTTCTGGCGATTCCGCTGATAGCATTCTCCGGCATATTGGACGGGTTCGTCTTCGAAACATATCTGGAAAGGATAGGTGATACAGGGGAGACATATGCGGCCCTTTGTCTGGGATTGCTGTCGCTGATGATGGCCCTTATAGCCAGTGCCATATGCGGGAACATAATACCCAATGAATTCAGGTCAAGGACCGCATATCTGAATTTGCCGTTCCCGCAGTCAAGAGGTGTGTTCTTCTTCGGCAAGTTCCTTGCCGGACTTACAGTAGTGATTTCAATAGTCATAGCCGCCCTTTCAGCCGTGATATTCATAGCCAGCTGGAAGTATGGTACCATGAGCAGTACCGCGGTCATACAGGCATCCGCGGTCGCCTTGGCAGGAACGTTCGCTTTCTGTGCGACCGCATACGGCATCAGTGCTTTCCTGAGCAGAAGCTCAACCATGCTTCCTTTCATCATAATATTCATGATACTGCCGATGATAGGGCTGTTGCTATCGAATCTGGGCGGTGTATCACAGTACATCGGATACATACCCTGTTTCTCAGGAGATGTGGCGCTCAATTGTCTGGGTTCCCATTATTCTGTATCGACTAGTTACCTGTTCTCCGACATCGATATGCTGTCGACTTGCAAACCTGCCATCTCGGTTGGCGCATCCATACTGTGGGGCATCATTTTCCTGCTCATAGGTTTCAATAGGATCTCAAGGAGGGAGATGTGATGTCATCGCGTTCATTGGCATTATTGTCCGTCGCGATCCTTCTAGTTGCGGGTGTATCGTTCTTTGCTGAATCGGCGGAAGCATCATCGAAGACTGTCGAGAATAAGAGGGTCATCATCACCAACATATACGGTTCCGAATTCGTGAGTCTCGGTTCTCTTGATGAGAGCGAACACCGTAATTCAGGCATCTACTTCTTCATTGAAGGTTCGGAGAGGCATGAGATTTTCAAGAAATATCTGGATGGTTCCATCAAGTTCATCCCGAATGATGATTGGAGTATCATCAGACAGGGCTCAGATGTCCATGCTTATTTCTTCGACAGCAATGTCTATCAAGAATGGCACACACTTGTGACATTCGAGGACGATCAGGGCGAGATCAGATTCAAGAGTGTCCAGTTTAGGATCGAACGTCCTATTGACAGTCTTAACTATTTCTTCCTGGCAGACTCGACGGCTCATATCCAATGGATGAATATGGAATCCGTTGCGGTATCTGCATTCTTCAATGATGCGGAGATCAAAGGAAAGGAGATGAGGATACCCATAGAGAAAAACGGTGCATATTCTCTGAAATTCGTGGCATCATCTAATGCCGAAACAGAGATAGCCACGACCGTGTCCTACACGGTCGAGGGATATGACGACTCCAGCAGCATGGCTGTAGGGACTGTATTTTGGGTTATTTTTTTGTTATCTTTGGCTGTGGTAGTCTTATTACGCAGAGGTCCGAGATGGTCAGGTAAGGGGGGATTAGAATGATAAGAATTGATAGAGCAGTCATAATTGCCACGGTCATGGTTGTCCTGCTGTCCGCTGTTGTACCGGTATCTGTTACGACCACTGCACCTAAGGCAGAGGAAGTCACCAAGAGCACGGAAGCATTCGAATCGATCAACTTCTATGTTTATTTCAACGATTGGAATCCGAACAATAATCTCCCAGAGGGACGGACACCGTTGAAAGGTTCCGGTTCGACACTTGCATCCGTCATTACCTCCGCTTTCGAATCGTCCGAGGATTATAAAGTGGAATTGCTTCCTACTGGAGCTGTAGCCGCAGTGAATGACGTCATTCCGGAAAAGGGAAAGATGTGGGTCATATATCAGTGGCTTCCACCCGAAGGATGGACTCCGGTGACTCCCGGGCCTTTGGCGGATGTGACAATGGTCGAGAACACATCATATCTCATAGCTGTGTCTGAGTATAGGGAATCCTCCAACAAGACGGTGTATGAACCTCCGGATGTGAGGGGCCCCGTATCTGAAGCGGTTTTCTATCTTCAATGCAGCGATGAATATGATATAAAACCGCAGCAGCTCGGTGAAGGCGAGATTGGAGAGGATTTGCTGGAGAAACTGCACCGGGGATTGTATATCACTGGTCAGGGTTCATCGATCTCGGAGGCGTTCGCGGACGCATGCAAGAAATCATTCTCTTGGGAAGGGCCAACATACGAGAGTGGCGCTCTGATATTGAAAGTTCCCGATTCCAGATCCGCAGGTCTAACGGAAGATCAGAAGATAGGCTTGGAGATGGGTATCGGGGGAGAATCGGGGACCATACCTGGATGGCTTGGAATATTTATGGGGCTCAAGGATGTGAATGTGGATAATTTCTACATCTACTGGAATCAATACAGTTGGTCAGATGCCGAATACAAATGGAATTACAACGGTTTCTGCCTTGGATATTATGATCCAGGCGTTATAAAGTATGTAGGATTGGTCTATACATCAGGAAGTGCGATGGATCCGGGCGATCATACACCTTTGGACGGCATAGATCCGCATGATTATGTACCAGAGTGAAATCGATGCAGCCCAAATCCGTCAAGTATCTGGCATCCGCCGTCATCCTCGTGCTGGTAGTGACGGCCCTGCCCTTCATCGGTCTCACCGAGAGGACACCGGATACGAGACAGGGCGTAGTCATCGATTTCGGATACTGGGAGGCGTCATGGACCGACATGGTATTCTCCTCCGACAGGAATGCGGTCGACGTCCTGGAGGAAGCCTGCAGGATCAGAGGATACACCAATCCCGTCTATCTGTCGGACGGTTCCGTCTATTCCGTCAACGACCAGGCCAATCTTCCCAACGCGAATTGGAATCTCTACCTTCTGAGGGATTCCGGCTGGACCGCCGAGCCGGAGATCCGTTCCGCCGATATCTCAGGCGAGAAGGTGGTCTGCTGGGCCAGGGCATCCGTGTCAGATGCCGCCGTACCCGCAGCGGACGCTTCTGGACATACATTCTACAGCTATGCCGATGAAGGGAAATCACTCGCCACAGGGAAGGACATCCGCATTGCCACTCTTGCTCCCTCCGTCACCGAGATCGTCTGTTCCGTTGGCGGCATCGATTATCTCATCGGTACTGACAGCTACAGCAATTACCCTTTATCCGTCGTGAAGGGGAAGGATGAAGGAAGGATTGCTTCAACGGGCGGTTACATCGATCCCAATTACGAGAGGATCATCAGCCTCAATCCTGACATCGTGTTCTGCGACGGTTCCGTCGGAGAACAGGTCAGCATAGCGGACAGACTCCGCAAATCAGGTATCAATTGTGTGATACTCTTCGGCAACACAGACATCTCAACATTATACGATAACATCTGGGTGGCCGCATCCGCCATAGGATTCCCGGAAAGGGCCAATTCCGTGATATCTGACTTAAGGTCTACGATTACCGACGTCTCAGGCATAGCAGGCAATACGGGGAAGCGGACATTCGTATCGCTTTCATCGGACCCGTCGCCGTGGACATCGGGCAGGGATACCTTCATGTCCGATGTCATCTCCTCCGTGGGGGGAAGGAACGTGTTCGATTCCCAGTCATCGTCATGGTTCATGGTGTCCAAGGAGCAGATTTACGCTAAACAGCCTGATGTGATCATAATAATCTACGAGAACAAGGACCTGAACACTCAGGCGGATTACGAAAGGATCGTAGGTTCCCTGGATCCCCTGTGGAAGGACACCCCTGCCTATATCAGCGGGGACATCTACATATTCTCGGGTTCCTCGGCGGATGTACTCTCGCGCGCAGGGCCAAGACTGTCGGAGGCCGCCGAACTGGTCGCGAAGATCTTCAATCCTTCAGCGTTCACCGAGAAGGATTCTCAGGACATCATACCGAAGTTCTTCGGTGACGATTACCGTCATTATCTGAGATACCAGGGGGAGACATCATAAGGAGACCTTTCATACTCATAGCGGCGCTGATAGTGATCCTTGCCGTCATTCCCGTTTATTCAGATGCTTCGGAGCCCCCGAAGATGCTCTTCGACATGGGCAACGGTTCGGTCGTCTGGTCATCCATGGGAGAGGGGACCGTGGGTTCGGTCACAATCTCATCAGCATCATCCGCCGGCCTGGAAGCGGTGTTCTCCGGGGATTCCCTCGAATCCGTAGGCACCACCAGGGTGCACGATGTCGGTACACAGACCTGCAGGTGGTTCCTCTACGAGTGGGACGGCAGATGGGTACCAAGCGCACTTCTTCCGTCGGATACTTGTCCGGACAGATGTCTCGCGTGGGGATTCTATCCATCATCGGATATCGTACCTTCGGTCACGCCCGACCATCCGTCGGCGTGGACATCCTTCCGCGGCGATGCGGTATCCAAAGGCAGTTCCGATTCCTATGGTGTCAGAGAAGCGACATCACCTGTGGAGTGGTATACATCATACACGACAGGCGGAGTCGACAGCAGCATAGTGGCTGCCGGAGGCCTGCTCTATCATACGACGGGCGGCGTGTTCGGGACATCGGGCGAGAAAGCGACTCCCTGGGTCTATTGTCTCGATGCCTCCGGCGGAACCATCGTGTGGAAATACAAGCTGTCATACGGAATAGGCTACGAGGTCACCACACCTGTGATAGTGGGCGATATGCTGATAGTCGTCTCCACCGACGGTTCTGTGTATTGCTTCGACCGTTTCGGGAACGGTTCCGGAGAAGGCGTACTGTTGCATTCGATGAAGATGGAATCCCACTATCCGACAGATGAGAACGGCGACATCGTATGGAGAGGACGCACGTTCATGACCGGTGCCACCTCGCCCGTGTACGATTCCGGTGCACTGTACTTCGGCCATTCCGACGGAAGGATCCTCTGTTATTCGGTGGACAGGACGCATTTCGAACAGCTGTGGGAATATACGCCGTCCTCGATGGTCACCGCGGGGGTGTACGAGGGCGAAAGGGGCTGTTTCTACTATCATCCGCCGATGATAACCGATGTGGATTTCGGGGGCACCGTGAAGAGGGTGCTTTACATCGGCAGCTATGAAGGTTATGCGTATGCGATAAACGCCTCCACCGGGGAAAGGATATGGACGGAGAGGATCATCGATCTCGATGAACACAACATCCCCCATAAGGGCACGCCTGGATCCGTATCATCCATAGTCCCGATACCTGACGGAAGGCTCCTAATATCATGCACCGACGGGGGCATGTCCTGCATGACCGGATACACGGTATGTGTAGATGCGACCACCGGAAGGGCCGGGAGTTCTGACAACCATTGGAAACTGGATGTGATGTGCACACAGCCCACGGTTTCAGATGACGGTTTCTCATGCTATGTCTCCGGTTCGGTCGGAGGACAGGACAAACTGACGATGTACGACGGCGGCGAGATCGATGTCAGGCCAATGGTATGCAAGTTCGGTTTCGACGGCAGGGTCAGGTGGGTATCCCATGATCAGTCTGGCGAAATACATGATTATTCGCTGGTGAAGGCCCCCCTCACCCTGGCGGACGGTGTGCTCTACATGATGGACTATTCGGCGGGCACCCTGTATCCTTCCGGGGGATGTGCCCACGCCATCGACGAGGGCACGGGCGAACACATATGGAGCGTCAGGCTGACACCGTACTCATCCGGCTCATATTCTATGTCCATGCCGACCGTGATCGGCGGCAAGGTCTACGTCGCCAACGACTACGGTGCGGTGTACTGCATCTCCGATACACCCGGACAGAGGTATGACGGGGGCAGCGAGAAGGAGAGGATCAACGATCTCAATCATTGGTCGTGGTATCTGCTGATCGGTATAACGGTCGCGGCCACGATATTATTCGTAAGGAAATACAGGTGATGCAATGGCAGGCAGGAAGTGGATACGTGACGGTTTCCGTTCGCTGAAGGACGATATGGAACGTCAGGACGAGAGTGACGTGGATACCAAGAAGATACGTTTCAGGATGATAGTGGTCTTCGGACTGTTCCTGTCGCTGGTGGTATTCCTCATATCGATATCGATCTCATCAGGAGGCATAATCTCGGTGTCCGATGCCATCGCCGCACTGTTCTCGTCCATATCCAAGGGCGGCAACGACCTCAACACCACCGAGATGTACATCTACCATTCCAGACTGCCGAGGGCACTCGCCGCCGTCGCAGTGGGAGCGGGACTCGCAGTGGCAGGATGCATGTACCAGGCGGTCATAAGGAACCCTCTCGTCGACCCTTACATCACCGGGGTGTCATCGGGAGCGGGCTGTCTTGCCATAGCGACCGTAGCACTGGGAATAAGCATTCCGTTCATAGGTTCCAATTCACTGTACATCATACCGACAGCGGCGATAGTCGGAGGCATAGCGGCTTTCGCTATCACGATGACGGTGGCCGAAGGCTCCGGAGGTTCCGCCACCAACTACATCCTTGCCGGTGTCATCGTAGGATTCGCATTCACATCGGTGCAGACAATCTTCCTTTCGCTGGCCAAGGACAACATAACGGACACGATGTGGTGGCTGTTCGGTTCCTTCGCCAACATGACGTGGGAGAATGCGTGGATCGTCTTCATACCCGCTATGGGCCTCTCTCTGCTCTCAGTGGTCTGGGCAAGGGAATTCAACCTGTTCATGATGGGAGAGGAACAGGCACAGCAGCTCGGTCTCAATGTCAGGAGATTCAAGAGACTGGTGATGGTACTCGCTTCAGTACTGACCGCCGTCTGCGTTGCATTCGTCGGCATAATAGGATTCGTCGGTCTCGTGGTGCCTCATCTGTGCAGGATCGCCCTAGGTTCGGATCACAGGCTGGTGATGCCCGCATCCATCGTCCTGGGGGCATGTCTCATGCTCATCGCCGATCTCATCGCCAGGACGGTCCTTTCGCCCATGGAGCTTCCCGTGGGTGCGATAACGGCGATGATCGGCACGCCTGTGTTCGCTTACATGCTCATGAGGAGGGGGCGCAGATATGACGGATGATGTATTCCTTGACATACCGTCCCCCAAGGACAGGATATTATCGCAGAACAGGCAGGAGCACAGTCTGCTGGAGATAAAGGATCTGAAGATATCGTTCAACGATTCCGAAATACTGCACGGTATAGACCTCTCTTTGGAGAAGGGGCTTCTCGTCGGACTGATAGGACCTAACGGATGCGGGAAATCCACGATGATGAAGTGCATCTCCAGAATCCATCAGGGCTGGACCGGGAGCGTCAGAGTGGACGGTCAGGACGTCTCGTCGATGCAGCCGTCAGGTCTTGCGAAGATAATCGCCAATGTGCCTGCGGAAGCGGGACAGACATTCGGTATGACGGTATCGGAGATGGTCATGCTGGGGAGATATCCATTCGCCGAACGCATATGGTGGGAATCGAGGGAGGACGAGAAGAAGGTCAACGATGCCCTGGAGACGTTCGGTCTGACACCACTTCGCAGGAAGGAGGTCGCTTTATTGTCGTCGGGAGAGAGGCAGCGTGCACTGATCGCCAAAGCATATGTCCAGGAACCCAAGCTCATGCTCGTCGATGAACCCACGTCACACCTGGACATGAAGTACAAGCTGCAGGTCATGAGATATCTGAAGGGTCTGTCCGACAGGAACATGACCGTCATCGTCGCCGAGCATGACATATCACTGATGGCCAGGTACTGCGACGTCTGCATAATAATGAAGGAAGGGCGCATAATCACCGTCGGGGAACCCAAGAAGATAATCACCGAGGACCTCATCAGGGAGGTGTACGAGGTGGATTCCAGAGTGGGGCTGGATGCGGACGGGGAGATCTACGTGCTCCCGAAGGACTACATAGGGGATGAATGAAGTGAGGAAGTGGGTGCCGGTATTGATCATAACGATGATGCTGGCACTTACGGTGCAGATCGGATCATCAGACGCATCTGCGGATATCTCCGAATTCACCACATATGAAGGTCACACATATGGATACACCACCCACTTCAACGACCCCAACTACGATTATCCCGGGGATACATACTGGTCGGCCATAGCATCTTTCAGCGGGGACAGCGTTCTCCCTCTTCTGATACAGTCATCCCTCGAAGGATACCCTGTCTTCAGGATAGAGGAGAATGCGATCAGGGAATCCAACGCAAGCGTCATCATAATCCCGGAGAGGGTGAAGGACATCTGTGCCGGAGCGTTCTCGGACTGTCCGAATTTGACCGATGTGTATTTCATGGGTCTGAAGCCTGAGATTGCAGCAGGTTCCTTCCCCGGAGGGGTAACATTCCATTGCCTCCAGGCATACGAGGCAAGCTGGGGAGGTACCGCCGTAACGGTCACCGAGACTGAGAGCGCATCATTCAGGTACATGACCGTTGACGGGAAGGTATACGTCACCGGCCATGTACCGGGAAACCCGGAGGTTTCCATACCGAAGACGATCGACGAGACCGAGGTCAGATGCGTGATGCCGTGGGCATTCTACGGCAACGAGGAGATAACCTCTGTGTCCATATCATCCGTCTCGGTGGAGGAGAGGACATTCATGTATTGTTCCAATCTCAGTACACTGACGCTCTCCGATGATGTGAGGTACATCGACAACGAGGCATTCCGCAAATGCGGATCATTGGGGAACGTGTCGCTGAAGAATGTCGAGTACATAGGGTTCGAGACGTTCAGGGATTGTTCCTCATTCACGTCGATAACAATACCCGATTCCGTGACAACACTCGGCGAAGGTTCATTCTACATCTGTTCGTCGGCCAAGACGATCCGTGTCGGCAAGGGCGTGAAGGATCTGGAACCCAGGACGTTCGGCTACTGCAGCGCCCTGGAGGACATCATCCTCCCGGATATCGGGAGCATAGGCGGTTCATGTTTCATCAACGATACCTCCCTTAAGGAATTCCAGATGCCCGATACGGTGACGGATGTCGGGGATTCCGCGTTCAGCGGATGCAGGTCGATGTACATGATACACATCTCATCAGGTATCAGGTCGGTAGGCGATTCCGCGTTCAGCGGATGCAGATCCCTGTCGGACATCACGCTGCCGGATTCCCTGGAGAGACTGGGATCTTCCGCGTTCAGAGACTGCAGGTCACTGCAATACGCGTACTTCAAAGGCGATATGCCCGAGATGGGTTCCGATGTGTTCTCAGGCACACCTTTCTCATTCGTGGTGAAATACGACAGCACCCATTCCGCATCCTGGGTCGATTATTCGCAGACCGATAAGGAGGAGATCAAGGGCGGCGATTCGATCGATCCTCTGATGATTGCGGCTATTGTTGCAGCAGCAGTTGTGTTATTGGTCATAATAGTTATTTTTAAGAAACATCACTGAACCCTCATTCGAATCTGACAAATGGATGGTGTTGTGTTCTTTCATTATAATTGTCATTTGATTCATTTATTATATTCATTTAAATGTCATTTTTGAATTTTAAAATTCAATAAATAGATTTTAATATTCATTTGAACATTAAAAAGTATGGAAGATACTTTCGTGAAGGATGGTTACTGTACCAGAAAAGAATCAATGACATTCGAATCGAAGAAGTGTCTGAATAAATTACCGAAAAGTTTCTGGGAGACATATTCATCATTTGCAAACACCCAAGGTGGCATCATTGTAATGGGTTTTGTGGAAGAAGGGGACAGGTTAAGACTGAACGGCATCGAGAATCCCGACTCGGTAGTCAAGGATCTCTGGGATCTCCTACACGACAGGACCAAAGTGAGTGTCAATCTTCTGACTGAAAATGATGTCACAATAATGAATCATGAAGGTCTCAGTTACATAGTTGTCAGAATACCACGTGCTGACAGGCATCAGAAGCCGGTATACATCAACGGCGATCTTGATAACGGAACATATCGCCGCAACAGTGAGGGGGACTATCATTGTACCGTTCCGGAAATATTGGAGATGGGGAGGGATTCCACTGACAGTTCTACGGATCAGAGGATAGTGGAGAAGAGCGGAATCCAGGATATCAATATCGACACTCTCAACGGCTACAGGAATCTTCTTCGTTCCAATATCCCGACACATCCGTGGCTCGAAGAGTCCGATGAGGAGTTCCTGAGACTTGTAGGGGCCGCAGAGATTGAAGAAGGGGAATTCAAACTGACAATAGCTGGCCTGCTGATGTTCGGCAATGATTACAGAATAACCCGTACAATCCCCGATTACCATCTGGATTACAGGAGATACGACAGGGGGGAGGAATGGGTCGATAGATTCAATTCGGATTCGGGGCTCTGGTCAGGGAACATTTTCGATTTCTATATGGGTGTGTCTAACAGGATAATGAATGCGAACGACCATCCGTTCATACTTGACGGTGACAGACGTAAGGACGATACCGATATGATCAAGGCACAAAGAGAGATGGTGCTCAACGGTCTGGTGCATGCTGATTATCTCGGAAAGGGCGGCATAGTGATTGTTTCCAAGAGGGACAGTCTGACCGTCCGCAATCCCGGTAATTTCCGCATATCTCCGGAGAAAGCCGTCAGGGGCGGATACAGCGATGCACGCAATCCGACGCTGATGAAGATGTTCACCCTGGTGGGTTTCGTGGAGCGTTCAGGAAGCGGGATATATCGCATATTCCGCACATGCAGGACTATGAACCTCCCAGTTCCCGATATGACTGAGGAATACGATCCCACTTGTGTCGTGTTCACGATGGGACTGAAGGGTTCCGACAGGTTGGATTCGAAGATAATCCAGCTGATGATCCAGGATGACAGGATCGGCACAGAAAAGATGTCAGAACTGCTGGGTGTATCCAAGAGTACAGTGTCAAGGGAGATCGGCAGGATGAAGACCGAAGGCAAAATATCCAGAGCAGGAGGGACGAGAGGCCGTTGGGTGGTAGCGGATTCTGAAGATGTTAACAAATATTCATCTCTTTGAATCCTACAAAATAATCAAATGCCACAATGTATCAGACTATTTCTGTCCGATGCTTAGATTACGGACCCAACACTGTCGGAGGTACGACATAGACCCCGTCCGGACGGCGGTATGCGGCTTCGGTCATACCGCATATGACACACATGAAGACAGGGGGTCTCCCATTCTCCTGAGAACGTATCTTCTTATCCATGTCAAGAAGTGAATCGGCCCCTTCGTCTATCTCGTGTCCCCCCTAACTAACTTAACTCTCTAACTCAAATGACCACTTTCACAAATGGTCTGTAAACAGATTGGATTGTTATTACGCTGAATACAGGTCGTTTAATCGATTACATTCTGTTTACACATCGTTTACATTCAGGAATACTTGACGGGCTGTTTGATTGGTTCTATCAGCTCCATCTCTCTCCAAAGATCCTCAATGTCAAATCCATTCTTTGCCTCATAATCAAGGATATACCATGCAGCAGCCACTCTCATGAACTCCTGAGCATTGCGATACTTCAGCGATCCGGAATTGAAGTTAGTTACTTCATTCAAAAGGGTGACAGGGATACGGAACGATAGATTCTCCTTCTCGGAGCCCGATGAATCATTCATCTCATTGAGCAATGCGGCATATTCATCAGAGATCTTCTTCAGGAAGGATTGATACTTCGATTTGTCCCCGGAGCATTTTGGTGCATAGGCACAGGCCCTTGCATAGATCATGTCCATGAACAACCTGGTCGCATGCAGCACCGTGTCTGCCCTGTTGGAAAAACCTTCATCCACCATCACCCTAACCAATCGGACCTCCATCTCATCGCTGACTCTCAGCGTGAATGGCTTGGTCTCGACCTGCGTTCCACTATCCTTTGCCAGAGCATACCCACCTGTCCTTGGAGGACGTAATAAAAATTGCAAATACATTATTTATTGCTATCTCACACACAGCCACACACGCACACGCGGTTGTTACTCTAGGCCTCACCACCCCGTACAAGAGATATATATAAGGGCTGAAGAGGGGTGTGTAATGACAGCTGACAACCTATACTGGATGAAGCCGTAGGTTACTACATTCCTTATCTGATTTTCCACCCGTATGAGTTATTGCAACGATTTCCGGAAGCGTGTTTCCTCTCGATTCTCAAAGAACCGATGATGGCTCCGAACAATGATACCAGCAATCCGATGAGAGTCCCCAGGAACCATACGGAACCCTTTGCTATCCCGATGATGAAACCTTTCGTTATCCTAAGCCATAGTCTGTCTTGTACTGTGACCGTCCTGTCTGTTCTGACATACTCGGATCCTCCTCTGGAGCTCTGGATTAACTCGGAATAATAGATCATCGCGTTATAGAAGAATACCTTGCGGCTCTTGATGAGTCCTCTCTTGACCAGCTTGTCGATGACTTCCGATTGTGCCTTGCTTATGATGCATCTGATCTCCTGTTCATCTCTGTTCTTCTCACGATCTTCTGACAGAAGACAGTGCCTTTTATAGCCCTCTACCGCACGGTCGCATGCTGCTTTCACTTGTTCCTTGGAATACAACTCCAGTCTTTCGGCATCCTTCTTGAGACGATCCTCCATGTTCTTCGTCCGGACCTCAAGCTCCTTCTCAACGATCCTCTTGCATTCCTCGTATGTGAACAATCTCTTTCCGTCTTCGGTCGTATATTTCCCTCTTCCGTCAGACATCATCGTCACACACCCTGAGGCTCGCGCACGCATACGGGCGCGTAGGCGTACGCATTATGCGCGCCCGCGCACACGCACATACGATATATATGCCAATGACAGACGGTTTCTTGTGATACTTTCTGTCGGTTTTTATCTAATGAGGGTCTCGATTTGTCAGACACATGAAGCACCTACACCTAAATAATCGGTCAAACACTATAAAAATGTTATTTACAATAATTATTGTAAATGAAATAATTAAATATCCAGAACAGGATTAAGCGTATGACAAGGGTAGGACAAGCATCGGTCAGAAGGGAAATAAACATGAAAAAAGAGGAACACAGACTATCAACACGCATTTCCGACAAATGCTCGGAAGACATGGATAAAATGATCGAGAAAGGATTCGCCATGAATCGCTCCGATTTCATCAGGGATGCACTCAGAGAACACATCAGAAGATGTTCTAAGAAAAGGGTGGGATGATGAATCCGGAAAAGGATGCTGTCGTATCGGCCAGAATCAGCCCCTCTCTCAAGGGGAAGATCAGATCTCTGATTGACGGAAAGGACCTGAAGACTGAGAGCGATGTCGTCAACAGAGCATTGATCCTCTACATCGAATCAGATGAATGCAAAAGGAGGACCTCTCTATGAACTATCTCAAGGAGATCTACTCCTTCTTCGAGGTCGCTCTTGACAAGAAAGGAGCGAGATTCCTGACCTTGGTCGGGAAGGATAGCTGCTGTATTCTGACCAAGGAGAATACCGAACTGGATCCGAAAGATGACATTGAACTTCTGAAATTCCTCAATTGCGATGCGTGGGAACTGCCGAATGACTTCAGGAAATGCATGGGAGAAGAAGATCTCATTAATCTGGACCTCAGACAAGTCATATCTGACTGCGGAAATATGGTCCGCGACCTTATCGAGAGCAACGTTTTCCTTGCCGACAGGAGATATTACAGCATCTGCACCCTCCTGATAATCATCAGCTACTTCTCTGAGGAATGCGACGTGTTTCCCCGTCTCCTGATTACCGGAAATACCACTGGGGGAAAATCGAGGATGCAGAAGATGTTCAAATATCTGGCATATCGTGCCATAAAGTTAGGGAACACCACTTATTCCTCGAGCTTCCGCATCATCGATCTCTTCGAACCCACGGCGATATTTGAAGAACTCCAAGACTACAGTACGGATAATCGCAGGGATATCCTGAACCTCTGTAAACTGGGATTTGAGAAGGAAGACCGCATAACGAGGACAAACCCCAATACCCTGGAACCCGAATTCTTCAACACTCATTCGCTGATGATCCTTAGCACCAGGAAGAATGGAATAATACCTGACGATGTGGCCAACCGCTCCTTCATCCTGAAGATGACAACCAATGTGAATAGGACATATCAGAGACGCAAGAAGGACAAAACGATCTGGCAGCTTGCAAGGACCTCACTGTACAATATGAAACTCGTTTACATATTGCAGAAGAAGTATCATGAGAACAACAAGACCGAACAATTCGATCTGTCGGATTTTATTGAGGAAAGCGGCGAATTCCTTCTCGGAGACGGGGTGCTGAAGGTCCCGAAGGGAATAGATGATGACAGCGATACGATTGATTGCAATCTCAGAGACAGACCTCTGGATATCGCCCTTACGCTATACCCGTTCGCAAGGATCCTCGGTTGTGTCGATGACCTCATATCAATATTGGAAGAGAAGATGGAATACAACCTTGAGAAACAGATCATATCGGACAACGGTAAGATTTTCAATGCCTGGCTGTCCATCGTCATCGAGCGCGGATATCACTCTAAGAAAGAATTCCTGGAATCAGCGATGAAGGTCTCTACCAAGGAAATCTGCGAGAGATATATCGAAATGGAAAGGGATGAAGGGAATCTCACCCTGGATTATGATCTCCCTAAGACGAAGGATATACGCCCTGTCATGGAGGATCTCGGTTTCGAACTCCGTTTCGGCACAGGTAACAGAACATACCCCAAGGACAATCTAACTTTCAGAACTAACTTGGAGTCTGGATTACGTATATACTGTGAAAGAGACGTAATAGCCAGATATGAAAAACTGCCCGAGTCCGATTCGAAAATAGTTAGAGAGTTAGTTAAGAAGGGGGTAAGGGCCTAATGCCTTCTGCAAAGTATCTCATAAATGAGAAAATCGAGGAGTATCTCCTCCCCCTCAAACGTGGAGGTCGCAAGGAGACGACCATCAGAGACTACAGGAAGTCCCTGCAACGTCAACTCAACTATCTGGCTGAAAACGGCTACAACTATTCTCCGAAAAAGATCGGTAGAGAAGAGGTCGAGTTCATGATAAAAACACATTGGATCGACTCTCCGAAATACAATCACAACAGGCGTTCCCTCTTCAAGAGCTATCTGGATTACTTCGGGAACCACATCATGATCGAATACCCCGAACCTATTGGTTCATCGGAACGTATCAATGTGCATTGGCTGGAAGATTACGAGGCTGCCAACCTTTACAATCTCGATATGCCGCCGATCATCAAGATGATCATCCATCTCGAACTGAAACTCGGACTGAGGAGGTATGACCTCCTCAATCTGAAACTGGCGGACATCGGAATATGCACCATCAACGTCCTGGGTAAAGGGAACAAATACCGTACCGTCCCATTCGTGAAAGATACCCCCCAGGTCATAGATGCATACATGGCATACCGTGACGAACTGACCGGAAGAGACCGCGATCTCCAGAAACCGTTTCTTCTGATAAAACGCGGGAACAGCATCAAATGTCCAGGAAAGACCTTCGTTGACAAGTATGTGAAGATAATGTGCAAAAGAGCTGGTGTCGAGCAGACAATCTGCAACCACACTCTCAGACGCACATGCGGGAGATTATGGTGGAGATCTGGTGTAGACATAGGCACCATATCGACACTGTTCGGTCATTCTGATCAGAAAACCACGATGAAATACCTCGGAATCAGTCTCGATGATCTCCAAAACGGTGCAAACAAATTCGATAGCTATTTCGAATCCATTTCAAAAAGAGTTAAATAACCCTTTTCCAAAGCCTGAAAAACGTTTTTCAAAGCGGTTTTACGTTTTCAATGAAAAATATCTGGATATCCTCCGAATTCCATCAATTTCCTAAAAACAGGAAATGACCACTTCTTAGCCAGACATGAGAAAAACAGAGGAGTGGACTGGGCGCGATTTGAACGCGCGACTTCTTGCTTGCAAAGCAAGCGATCTTCCAGCTGATCTACCAGCCCAACAATCTCTGAGATATAGAAATCCGATATATAGTTTATGGTCTGGCACTGATTCAGATCTGGTTCTTCCTGTAATCGTATCTTCCGTCGCGGAGTCTGGCCATCATGGTCTCCCTTACCTTTCCGATGTCGGACTGTGGCATGTAACCGCTGCAGCATGCACTGCCGTCCTTTGTCGTCGCAAGAAACGATACCCAGCATTTCGCAAGACCTACGCGCCTTGAGATAGGACCTGATATCTCGACCGTCGTCTGCACCCTGTCGTACTGGACTATTGTGGTGACCCTGTCGACGACACCTGTGACGAATACGAACTTGTCGTCACCGAAATGATAACCGATCACACGCATCGCTATGATGCATCCGACCATGTTCATGAGAACGAATATCGACCCCAACACGATCGCGCCGATGATGATGGTCATGAATGCCGCCTGACCAATACCGTCTTCGACACTGGCACGTGAACCGAACATGGCGATGCATAACGCAGCAACGATGGCCGCTGCTATCGCGGAATAGACGGATGCCTTGAAGAACAGGGGCACACGCGCCTCCTTCGGCTGTCTGGTCCTCTCATCATCGACAATGAACTCGGGCAGAAGCTTCTCCATTATCCTGCGGTTGTTCGCATCCGATGTCATCAGACATAATGTGGGGGTGGCATCATTGGCCATGGCATTGATGCCTACGACC
>Ga0256405_10003763_pt1 | contig 30502 bp, 29 predicted proteins | sample RumenRJG_02DNA_FD_189096 | JGI IMG/M metagenome (GOLD analysis project Ga0256405, IMG submission 189096) | Bovine rumen microbial communities from Lethbridge, Alberta, Canada - RJG_02 | ecosystem: Host-associated > Mammals > Digestive system > Stomach > Rumen | place: Canada: Alberta...
ACCAGTGCGTCGATGTCTACAAATACCACATCTCGCCGCGCGTCTTTCTTCCATTCGTCCATGACAACACCCCCGCTCCTATTGTACCAGAAGCGAGGGCGTTTGGGTAGTTTTTTGACAGACTGAAGGGGGGAACTTTTTCAAAGTTCCCCCCTTTTTGTGCCGTCAACCGAAATACCGTCTGTACAGGTTGAGCATCAGCGGGTCCAACTCCCGCCTGAGGTCAATCTCATGATCGCGGATATACTTCTCCACACTTTCCTTCTGGCGCTCAAAGCCCCGGGTGTGCTGAAGACCATACTGGATGTGCAGCCTCGTCAGACTTTCGATCTCCCGGTTCAGGCCCTGAATGATCGTTTCCCGTTCCATACATCCCTCCTGTTCACTCATTCTGTTCATACCCGATCGTCCGCGGCGGGCGGCCTGACCTCCCTCCGCAGACGCATTTTCTCATTTTTTGTTATTTTATCATACCAATCGCGATTTGCTCAACATGGCATAATTTACGAAATTTGGTATTTCATTCTGTATAAGTATCCAGTAGAACAAATTTTTTAATCTATTTTCCTGACTTTTTCCGTCCGGTTCCATATAAATCCAGTAATCGTTTCCCTGCATCATTTTCGATTGTTTATTCCCGCCGTTGACAGCTCTCGCCGGAAACGGTAAAATAAGCTAAAGAAAACAAACGGAGGAACACCACATGGACAGGCAAACTTGGGATTCGACCTTCCGTTCCCGTTTTGAACGGCACGAACAGGAGCTGCATGCGCTCTTCCTCTCCCTGTACCCCGGTGACGGGCAGGACTATGAGCCCTTCGTGGAGATGCTGAGGCGCTGCTATGAGGCGCGGCCGGACGCCATGCGCGCCCTGGACACGCAGCGGCTTGCAAGCCCCCGCTGGTATCGGGGCCATGATCTGGTGGGCATGCTCATGTACGTCAACGCCTTTGCCGGCACTCTGCAGGGGGTGCGGGACAAGCTGGATTATGTCCAGGCTTGCGGCGTCAACTACCTGCATCTGATGCCCCTGCTGGAGAGCCCCGAGGGCAGGAGCGACGGCGGCTATGCCGTGGCCGACTTTCGGAAGGTGCAGCCGGCGCTGGGCACCATGGAGGATCTGGCCGCCCTGGCAGATGACTGTCACCGGCGCGGCATCGCGGTCTGTCTCGACTTTGTGATGAACCACACCAGCGAGGATCACGAGTGGGCCCGCCGCGCGAGAACCGGCGAAAAGGAATATCAGGAGCGCTACTTCTTCTATGACGGCTGGGACATCCCCCGGGAGTTTGAGCGCACGGTGCCACAGGTCTTTCCCACCACCGCCCCCGGCAACTTCAGCTGGTGCGGTGAGGCGGGGAAGGTGGTCATGACCACCTTCTACCCCTACCAGTGGGATCTGAACTACGCCAACCCCGCGGTCTTCCGGGACATGACGGAGAACATGCTCTTTCTGTGCAACAAGGGCGTGGATATCATCCGGCTGGACGCGGTGCCCTACATCTGGAAGCAGCTCGGGACCAACTGCCGAAACCTCCCCCAGGTGCACACCCTGGTTCGCATCATGCGCATGGTCTGCGAGATCGTCTGCCCCGGCACCCTGCTGCTGGGCGAGGTGGTCATGGAGCCCAGCAAGGTGGTTCCCTACTTCGGCAGCGTGGAAAAGCCCGAGTGCCACCTGCTCTACAACGTGACCACCATGGCCAGCACCTGGCACACCGTGGCCACCCGGGACGTGCGGCTGCTGCAGCATCAGCTGGGCCAGGTTTTCACCCTGCCCGGGGAGTACACCTTCCTCAACTATCTGCGCTGCCACGACGATATCGGCTGGGGTCTGGACTACGCCTTCCTCAACCGCTTCGGTGTTGACGAGGCCTCCCACAAGCACTATCTCAACGACTATCTGACCGGCAACTGGTACGGCAGCCCCGCCCGCGGCGAGCTGTACAACAACGACCCCAGACTGCAGGACGCCCGTCTCTGCGGCACCACCGCCTCCCTCTGCGGGGTGGAGGCTGCCCAGATGGAACACAACGGCTACAAGCTGGAATGGGCCCTGCGGCTGGACATCATGCTGCACGCCTACATGTTCACGCTCAGCGGCATCCCGGTGCTCTACAGCGGCGACGAGATCGGCCAGCAGAACGACTACAGCTATCACGGCGATCCGCTGAAGGCCGACGACAGCCGCTACCTCCACCGGGGGAACCTGGACTGGGCCGCGGCGGAGAAGCGGGACGACCCCAACACCGTGCCCGGGCGCATCTTCCCCGCCCTGCGGCAGCTGGAAACCCTGCGGCACGATCACCGGGTCTTCGACGCGGGGGCGGACGTGTGGCTGCTGCTGACCGGGGACGATTCCGTGCTCGGCATCGGCCGCTACTACAAGGGCGAGAAACTGGCGGCGCTGTTCAACTTCTCCGACGGGGAGCGGCGCGTGCCGGTGAACACCCCCGGCAGCTTCACCGATCTGATGACCGGTGAGACCGTGGACAAGACCGGCGTACTGCTGCCGCCCGGCGGCTTTGTCTGGCTGATCTGCGAATTCAACAGCGAGAGCTGATACGATTTCAAACCACGAGGGGGAGAATTTCGGATGCAAGAGAAACACTTTGACGTCATCGCCCTGGGCGAGCTGCTGGTGGACTTTACCCAGAACGGGCTGAGCGAGCAGGGCAATCTGCTCTTTGAGGCCAATCCCGGCGGAGCGCCGGCCAATGTGCTGGCCATGCTGCGCAAGCTGGGCAAAAACTGCGCCTTTATCGGCAAGGTGGGCCGCGACAGCTTCGGCGACATGCTGGAGCGCACCGTGCGGGAGGCCGGCATCGATACCCGCGGCCTAAAGCGCGATCCGGAGATCCCTACGACGCTGGCGGTGGTGCACACCTTCCCCAACGGAGACCGGGATTTCAGCTTCTACCGCAAGCCCGGCGCGGACATCATGCTGCAGCCCGGGGAGCTGGACGAAGCGCTGCTGCAGGACTGCCGCATTTTCCACTTCGGCACCCTGTCCCTGACGGACGAGCCCTGCCGCGCCGCCACAGAGAAGGCCTACACCCTTGCCAAGGAGGCCGGGGCCTGGATCTCCTTTGACCCGAACCTCCGTCCCCCGCTCTGGAAGTGCGAGGACGACGCCAGGGCCGCCATTGAGTGGGGCCTGGAGCGCTGCGATATTCTGAAAATCGCCGACAATGAGCTGGAGTTCATGACCGGCGAGACGGACTTTGACAGGGGCGCCGCCATTCTGCGCAGCCGCTTCCCCCGCATCCGCATCTTCAATGTCACCGCCGGGAGCGCGGGCAGCTACGCCTACTACGGCCAGAGCCGGGTCTTTGTCCCCGCCTGCGCCCGCGGCGGCGTCATTGAGACCACCGGTGCCGGAGACACCTTCTGCGCGAGCGTTCTCAACTTTGCCCTGGAGCACGGGCTCGACGGGCTGTCGGAAGCAGACCTTGCCGACATGCTCCGCTTTGCCAACACCGCCGCCTGGTTCGTCACCACCAAAAAGGGCGCCATCCGCTCCATGCCGGAGCGCGCGCAGGTGGAGGCGCTGCTGGCCGAGGGCTGATTCCCCGCAATACCGCGCCGCCCGCTTTTGCAGGCGGCGCTTTCCTGTTTAAACCTCACATCCGCCCTCCCGAAGGAGGGCGGATGTCTGTTCCCGGCGGGTTTAAGCTCGCTTGCTGTTGAGCCACAGCAGATACATGGCAAGCCAGAGGTTGATGTTTTGCGGTGAGATCAGCAACATCAGCCCATACAGCGCGATCTGTTTGACGGGGCTGCCGTTCTCTCCGGCGGCCTGCATGCCTCCCAGCACGGCGAAGAACAACGTCAGGCACAGGATGAGCGCAACAAGCAGAAGCAGGATTCTCTTCTGCGTTTTGGGAATCAGCAGCGCGTCATGACGCTCGTTTCTTTTGTTTCGCAGATACTCTCCTACATACTTTACATTCAACATGGTCAGCGCGCAATATGCAACGAAATAAAGGGCCATTGCAGCGGCCATCTGAAACCACCCCTTCCATCCGTTCTTACTGCCGCCGCGCGGCGCTCACCTTCTGGTGCGCGCCACGCGGTGGGCGATGTTCTGCCACAGGTGGGTGACAATGCCGAAGTCTCTTTTCAGGGACTGCGGCAGGGAGGGGATCTGGTCATAGAGGATCTCCCAGTACTCATAGCGGTCCCCGCCGAAATCCAGGATCTCGACGGTATGGGCGCGGCTCCCGCTGCGGCGCGCCTCCCGGATCCCGGTGACCACTCCGTCCACCCGGGCCTGATGGCCGTTTTGGCCGAGCACCGTCACGCGCACATGATCGCCGATGCCGGGAGCTGCGCCCTCATCCAGATACACCGTCATGTTGTGTTCGGTCAGTTCGGTGGTGATGCCGGCGGAGGAGCCCTCGCCGCCATACAGCACGTCCAGGGTCACGGGGATGAAGTCCCGCACCTTCACGGGCTCCGTGTCGTCGTCGCGCCCGTCCACCAGGAAGATGGAGAGGATCAGGAAGTACAGATTGCGCACCAGCCAGAACAGCAGGATCAGCAGGCTGATCGCGTGCGCCCTGTCCAGGATCAGAAGGACACGGACGATGCCGATCACCGACAGCAGAGCCAGGATCAGAAACGGCAGCATGGACCGGATGTCGGCGCTATGCTTTTGCGCCTTCCGTGTCTTGTCCGTCACCTTGAAGGCGGACAGGCTGATGCCCAGAGATTCCTTGATGATCGGGATCAGCAGGTGCGGCATGACGCTGGTCTCATAGATGCCGCTCCACTTGTTCGAGATGGTTTTCTTGCTGCAGAGCTTCAGGCTCACGTCCTGCATGAGATACATGGGCAGCCAGAAGACCAGCAGCTCCAGCCAGTTGCACTTGAAAACCGGCAGGGCAAACACGGCAAACAGCAGCGGTGAGAGGATATAGATCAGGTTTTTGATCGGGGAGTACCAGTAGATCACTGTCCTCCAGGATGTGCCAGTCCACCAGCACATACATGTCGGCCGCCACCGCCGCGTCAATACCTTTCCGCAGCAGCGTCAGGCTCTCCTCCGCATAGCCGCCGCAGTATTGGGAGGAATACATGGCCAGGCGGATGAGGTTCCCGTTCCATTCCGTTGAGACGCGCCGAAAAAGGGTTTCGCTGACAAACTCCGGAAACCAGGTGAGCCCGTGGGTGCTCACGCCGCGCAGCACCACAGTCTGCCCCGCTTCGTCCGCAAGCGTCGTCCCCTCCACATGCAGCCTCCCGTTGACGGACGGACGCGCCGTGAGCGTCGTCTCCGCCCTGGCCGCTTCTTCCCGCTCCGGTGCGGCCGCCTCCGAGAAGGCCGCCAGGACGGGCAGGAAAAGCATCAGGCACAAAAGAAGAGCTATCGTTTTTTTCATCGCAGCCGTGCGCCTCCGTGTCTTGTGCAAGTATTCGGCGGGCCCGGAACCCCGGGCTCTGTTTTCGCCTTTCACCGCGCGTGAGCGGCAGATTCTGCCAGTTCATGACTTTCTCTTACTATACGCGCAGACCGCGAAAGAGTCAAACGAAAATGCCGGGATCTCCCGCGCCTGTTTGGCGCACCCCGGCACATCGCAGAAACGGAAGCGGCTCAGTTGGCCATTTTTTACCATCCGCCGTGTTCTTCGTACCAGTCCTCGGCGTCTTCATAATCGTCAAAATCGTCGTAGTACCAGTCGTAGAAATCCTCCGGATGGCTGAAGCCCGAGACGTCCGGTGTGGGAGCTACACTTTTTCTTGGGCTGGGTCTGGGCGTCGATCTGACCTTCTCGGAATAGGTCACCTTAACGATTTTGCTGGTTGTCTTCTCGACCCAGATCGTGTACGTCCTTGTCGAGGTGTCATACTGATATTTCGTCGTTTGGACTTTGTCTCCGTCCCTGGTGATAAACGACGTGGTATCGATACCCTTCCACTGCCACGAACTCGGTACTGTTGTGACAATCATGCCGACATATGGCGCCACGTTTGCGGGGCGCGGTGAAGCCAAGCTTGGTCTTGAAGTCGGCGCAGCCGTTGGGGCGGCCGTAATCCTCGCCGGCTCCGGCTTGCGGGAGAACACGTCATAACCCAGGGAAAAAAGGGTGAGAACGACGAGGAAAACAATCCAGAATCGCTTGTCCTTCAGCATTTCCTGTTCTCCTTTCAGCCGTCGATATATGATCCTTGTGTTTTGTTTTCCTTGACTCTGTATCTTCACATGATACTTTGCGGAAGGTGCCCTATCTGACGCAAGGCCAACCCGAAATTCTCTGTCTTTATATCTGGTTTTCGTATCAGGCGTTTTTCACCTTTTTCAGACGCAGCAGGATCAGCAGCGCGAGCAGACCGCCGAGCAGTGCGGTCAGGGCTTGCGGCCAGGAGAACATGATTGAGAGCGCCGCGGCTTGCTTGGCCGGGACGCCCGCGGCCCGGATCACGACCGGGACCAGCAGCCAGAGAAAGCCGCATTTCAAAAGCGCGGCGATCCCGACGTTCAGCCAATCGGGCAGCTTCCCGCGCAGCAGCCCGAAGATGGCGCAGAGAAGGGCGTTCCCGCAGGCCACCACCGGCACCACCGGCAGGATCGGGCCGATGCCGAGGAAGAGGGCGAGGATCGAGCTGGCGAGCCCGATCACGACGCCGGACCAGAGCCCGACCGCACCGGTGAACACAAAGAGCACGCAGTTGACAAGGCTCCCAGTCAGAAGCTGCTTGCCGGTGAAGGGACCGATGACCGTGAAGCCGGCGGGGAGGACGTTGCCCAGCAGCTGAGCCAAGATCACAAGCGCGATCCCCATGGCGGTACAGGTCAAAAAACGGACGGTTTTGTCTCTCATTCTTCAGCTTCCTTCAGCCGTTCGGCCACCGGGCTCTCCCCGGCGCTGAGTGTCTGCGCGGCAGCTGCATAGCGCTTGACCGCCGCAGTCGCCTGCAGGACAGGGGTGATGGTCCCCGCGCCGGCGACACAGCCGCCCGGGCAGGCCATGCCCTCGAGCAGGTAGCCGTCGCGCTGGCCCTTCTTCGCGGCCAGAAGCATGGTCCGGCAGGCCTTGAGCCCGTCGCCGAACTCGGTTTTGACCTCACGCTCCGGGTCAAGACGGGAGATATACTCCTTCACTGCGCCCGCGACGCCGCCCACGATCGCAAAGCCGCGGCCGGCCGCCGTACCGGTTTTGAAATCCTCATCGCCCTCGTCGGGCTTGAGCGCGGAAAAGTCGATTTCCTTTGCTGTGAACATGCCGTTGAGTTCCTCAAAGGTCAGGACAAAGTCCACGTCCGAGCGCACGGAACTCCGGCTCGCCTCCAGCTTCTTGGCGGCGCAGGGCCCGACAAAGACGATCCGGGCGTCGGGGTTGTCGCGCTTGACAATCCGCGCGGTGATCACCATGGGTGTGAGCGCCATGGAGATATTGTCCTTGAACTCCGGGAAGAGCTTCTTGGCCATCACGCTCCAGGCCGGGCAGCAGGAGGTGCCCATCCAGGGGATATTCTTCGGCACGTTCTCCAGGAAGTCCTCGGCCTCCTGGATGGTGCACAGATCCGCGCCGATCGCGACCTCGACCACGTCGGCAAAGCCGAGGAGGCGCATGGCCTTCTTGAGCGTGGCCGGCGTCGCACCCTTGAACTGGCTGACAAAGGCCGGGGCGACGATCGCGATGACGCGCGTCCCGCTCTTGATGGCCTGAATCAGCTGGAAGATCTGGCTCTTGTCGGCGATCGCGCCAAAGGGGCAGTTGACAAGACACATGCCGCAGGAGACGCATTTGTCGTAGTCGATCTTCGCCCGTCCCAGCTCGTCCGAACCAATGGCGTCCATCCCGCAGGCAGAGGCGCAGGGCCGCTCCATCCGGCTGATCGCGTCGTAGGGGCACTGGTTGAGGCAGCGGCCGCACTTGATGCACTTCTCCTGGTCGATGTGCGAGCGGTGATCCTCCCCGATGTAGATCGCGTGCTTGGGGCAGACGTTCATGCAGGGGCGGGACACGCAGCCCTGGCAGTTGGAGGAGATGCGGATCTCCTTCTCCGGGCAGGCGTTGCAGGCGAAGGGGATGATGTTGACCAGCGGCGGCTCGTAATATTTCTCGGGCACGCTGGCCTCCTCGATGCCCTTGCTGGCCAGGCCGAACTCGGCCGCCGAGCGCATCGGCAGTCCGCAGGCCAGACGCAGCCGCTCCACCACCACGGCGCGCTCGCGGAACACATTGTCGCGGTATTTGGGTGTCTCACTCGGTACAATTTTGTAGGGGATCTCGTCGATCCGGGAGTAGTCCCCTCCCTCATAGGCCAGTCTTGCCACCTCGGCAAAGACTTCCCGGCGGAGATCATCGATGGCACTGTGTACGCCTCGCATGGAAAACCTCACCTTTCTGTACTATGTTTCTGATGATATCGAACATCCTCAAGCGGGTCAGTATTATAATTGTATCAAATATACTATGATTTGAAAACCGGCAAAATTTAAAAAATCTCTGCCCGCTTTCCGCCCCGGCATCAGGCCCGCAGTCTGCCGGGAATGGACAGGGAGCGGCGCTGTTTTCGCATATCTGGGATATTGTGAAAACACCTATTTTATGCTACTATTTTTGTTAAGCAGATAAGCGGAGCCGGATGAACGATAAGGAAAAAGGCACGGACAGCTTTAGCAGACCCGGACGAAGGGAGTTCTTTATGCGTTGGGAAAACGATGAAAAAGACAGGGATATCATAAAAGAACAGGCCGCAACGATCCGTCTCTTTACCGATCTTACAAAGGCGGGAAGCTGGGTCATCAACTATGCGACGGACGGCTCTGTGGCATCCGCGCAATGGGGCGATGGCTTCCGCAGACTGATGGGTTACAGCGACCAAAACGATTTTCCGAATGAAATGGAATCCTTTTTGCGGGGCATTTACCCGGAAGACAGGGATGCTGTAATCGGGAGTATGACCGCCGGTGTTTTTGATGAAAACATCATGAGCACAACGGGCTCGGATTTCCGCTTTTGCAGAAAGGACGGCGCGATCCGGTGGTTTCGCAGCCGCGGCATCCTGTCCAGGGATTCCGAAGGCAGGCCGACACAGTTCAGAGGCGTGACCATCGATATCACCCAGGCGAAGGAACACGACGCTCTGCACACTGCACTTCAGAACGAAGCAGCATCTCTCAACACCATTCATGAAATGCTGGGATCCGGCAAATGGACCATGGATTTTGATGAAGCCGGCATGATGGTCAAAGTCAACTGGAGCGACGAATTCCGAAGGATGCTCGGTTATCATGGGACGGAAGACTTTCCCGACGTGCTGGAATCCTGGTCCAAGCTGCTGCATCCCGACGACAGAGACCGCGTTCTGGATGCGTTTAACGAGACAATCTCCGACTATACCGGCCAAAAGACCTATGACGTTGAGTATCGGCTCCTGACGAAAAACAGAGGGTATCGCTGGTATCGGGCTGTCGGCAAACCCACCCGCCGTCCGGACGGCTCGCCTATCACTTATGTAGGTGTGTTCATAGACATCACCGAACAAAAGGATATGATGCGGGAACTGGCGGAGCAGCGGGAATCGCTGAGTCTTGCACTGGAAGAGGCCAATCAGGCCAACAAGGCAAAGACGGCTTTCCTGGCTAATATGAGCCATGAGATCCGCACGCCGATGAATGCGATCATCGGGTTGGATCGAATTGTGTTGAGTGATCCCGGCATATCTGAAACGACGCGGGAGCATCTTGAGAAGATCGGACTGTCAGCCCAGCATCTGCTCAGCATCATCAACGACATTCTCGACATGAGCCGCATCGAATCCGGTCGTGTGACCGTGAAGAATGAAGAGTTTTCTTTCGCAAATACGATGGCCCAGGTCAATACGATGATAAGCGGCCAGTGCAGGGACAAGGGCGTTGCGTATGAATGTCATGTGAATGGCACGGTCGATGATACTTATATCGGCGATGACATGAAGCTGCGGCAGGTTATGATCAACATTCTTGGGAACGCAGTCAAGTTTACACCGCCAGGCGGTACCGTCCGGTTTGTTGTGGAAGCAATTGCAAAATTCGATGGAAAGACCACGCTGCGCTTTATCATCAGTGATACAGGCATTGGGATGAGTCAGGATTTTCTTCCCAAGCTGTTCGACGCGTTCAGTCAGGAGGATTCCTCCAGCACAAACCGCTTTGGAAGTACAGGTTTGGGCATGGCCATAACCAAGAGCTTCGTTGAGCTGATGAACGGAACGATTTCAGTAGAGAGTGAAAAGCAAAAAGGAACGACATTTACTGTCACCGTCACGCTGATTGACTGCGACAACAAGAATATCGGGGAAGAGGAAAACATGATCCATCCGCATGAGCTGTGCGTATTGGTGATTGATGATGATCCGATCGCCTGTGAACACGCCCAGCTTGTGCTGGGACAGGTGGGTGTGAATTGTGAGAAAGCCTTGTCCGGAGCAGAAGGCTTGCAGATGGTGAAAGTCCGCCAGGCCAGAAGAGAACCCTATAACCTGCTTCTGGTGGATTGGCGCATGCCTGACATGGACGGCATCGAAACGACCCGGCAAATTCGAGCGGCCGTAGGCACAGAAACGCCGGTGATCATACTCACCTCATATAATTGGGATGAGATTGCGGATGAAGCCAAGGCTGCAGGTGTGGACACATTTGCTGCAAAACCGCTCTTTGCCGGGACGGTGCTTGATGAGTTCAGGGAGGCCTTCAAAAAGAAGAATGCGAAGCGTGTACAAGAAAAGGCAGATCTCAAACACCGCAGAGTACTGCTGGCAGAAGATGTCACAGTAAACGCAGAAATTATGATCATGGTACTCTCCATGCGTGAGATGCAAGTGGATCATGCGGAAAACGGGCGTATAGCGGTAGAGAAGTTTGAGGCGCACGAAGAGGGCTATTATGATGCTGTTCTGATGGATATGCGGATGCCCGAAATGGATGGGTTGGAGGCAACCCGCAGAATCAGGGCCATGAACAGAGCTGATGCAAAGAGTATTCCTATCATAGCGTTGACGGCAAATGCCTTTGATGAGGATGTTCAGCACAGTATGCAGGCAGGGTTGAACGCGCACCTGAGCAAGCCAGTGGACCCGGACATATTGTTTGAAACGTTGGAAGGGCTTTTGCAGCATTAGTCAAGAAGGCATAGCCTGACGGATGATCTCTTCAGAAGAACACGAAACGATCAGATGCCCGGCGTCGATGACATGACAGTGGCGGCTGGCAGGAAAACCTGATCTGCCCGCTGAACGGTTTATAAGAGAAAGCCCGCAGACTTCAATCTGCGGGCTTTCTCGAGACTGTCAAAAAACCTGCGGACATGAAGGACGATAGGGCCGCAGGGGAGCTCGAGGGGGCAAGGCCCGCCTCGAGTTGAATAAACCGCCGTCCGAAAAGCCTTGAGAAATCAGGGCTTTTCGGGTAATAGCATTTTGCTCTGAGCAAAATGCTCGGCGGCTGAAGTTTGTCAAAAAAGTCCGTCAAGGACTTTTTTGACAAACTGAAGAAAGCCCGCAGACTTCAATCTGCGGGCTTTCTCTATATTAATGTTATGCGAAATGAACTCTTCTCACAGCAGCGCCGAACGGGCACAGGGCCAGTTTGGCGATTTTGAAGTACTGCTTTCCAAACGGTATCCCGATGATGGTTATGCTGAGCAGCAGTCCAAGCAGAAAGTTGACGAGCGCCAGTTCCCAGCCGGTAAGCAGAAACCATACGATGTTCATAAGAAAAGCCCCGCTACCCGGATCACGGGCAATCTCCTTGCCAAAGGGATTCAGGGTGATGCTGGCCATTTTGAAGCACTGGAGCCCGACAGGAATGCCAACGATGGTGAAGCACCACATGCAGCCTACCAGGAACCAGTTGAGGGCGCTGAAGAGACCCCCGAAAATGATCCATAAAATATTGCCTAAGATTCTCATATCACTTTGTCCTTTCGCTTTCTTTTATGAAACAAATATAACATGCCATCTGTCACAGAAGTGTCACTGCTTTTTGCGTTTGCCCCTGCCGGAAAAAGATGCTTGCCGCGCGCTGCTGTGCCCGGTGTTCCGGATGCCTGTAGAGAATCACCGCAGCGAGAAGAGCACGCTCCCTTTGTCGTAACAGGACAATGTCCGGCGATACTTGCGGTATTTGATCAAGGCTGTCCATCAGATAAGGGCAGAGCTATCGACAAGCAGCACAGGAAATGGTAAAATAAAACAAAGCAAGGGAGAATACTTGATATCTCAACCATTCCGCACAGGAAATGAAAAGCTGCAGGTGTATAGAAGGGAGAAATCGAATGTCCACAATTCTTGATGGGAAAGCTCTCGCGGCGTCGGTCCGCCAGGAGATTCGGGAAGAAGCAGCAAAGCTGCCGCGCAAGCCGGGCATTGCTGTTATTCTCGTCGGAGATAATCCCGCCTCACAGCTTTACGTGAGGAACAAGGCCAAAGATTGTGCCGAATGCGGTTTCCTTTCCCGTCGTATTGATTTTCCCGCTTCTGTTTCAGAAGAAGAGCTGCTTGGCACGATCAGCAAACTTAATGCTGACCCTGCCTTTGACGGCGTTCTGGTGCAGCTTCCGCTCCCGGCAGCGATCGATGAGCGGCGCATCATCGAGGCCATCCATCCCGATAAGGATGTAGATGCTTTCCATCCCCTCAACGTGGGGCGCATGGTCCATGGGGACTCCGCGATCTGGCCGTGTACCCCCGCCGGGATTGCTGTCATGCTGGATTCCTATCGCATCTCCGTGGACGGAAAAACCTGTGTTGTTGTCGGCAGAAGCGATATTGTCGGAAAACCCATGGGGCTGCTCCTGCTTCAGCGTCACGGAACCGTGATCTACTGTCACCGCCATACGCCTGATCTCGCTGCCATGACGCGCCTGGCAGACATCCTGATCGTTGCGGCAGGCCATCCGGGGCTCATCACCGCAAACATGGTGAAGGACGGAGCCGCGGTAATCGATGTTGCCATGAACCGCGATGCTGTTACCGGGAAGTTTACAGGGGACGTGTGCTTCGATGCGGTAAAGGACAGATGCTCCCATATTACGCCTGTTCCCGGAGGCGTCGGCCCGATGACGCGGGCTATGCTCATGAAAAACGTACTCACGCTGGCCAAGCTGCACATGGGGCTGTCTTTATGAGTACAATGGAATTTCCTGTCAGGGCCGCCTTTTTTGATCTGGACGGCACGCTCCTTTCCCACGTCTCGCATGAGATACCGCGAAGTGCGCGGGACAGTCTGGAAAAGCTCCGCGCGAAAGGGATCAAGATTTATTTGTGCACCGGCCGCCATTCTACCGAACTGGAGCATCTCCCTGTGGCGGGGATTCCCTTTGACGGATACATCACGCTGAACGGTCATCTCTGTCTGGACGAAAACAAAAGCGTTGTATATGGTCTTCCCTTCCCCGAGGATACCACTCGCGCGCTCATATCCATTTTCACGGAGCAGAAGCTGCCGCTCGTCCTGGTGGAAGAGAGCGGCCTGACGCTCAATTTTGCAAATGATACGGTTATCAGGGCACAGAAAGCCATTTCATCACCGCTTCCGGAAACCGCGCCTTATGACGGGAAGCCGATCTATCAGGCCGCGACCTTCGCAAACCGCAGCGAAGACGACCGAATCCGCGCTATGATGCCGCCAAACTGTCACGCCGCCCGCTGGAACGACCGGGGGGTTGACCTGATCTTGAACGACGGCGGGAAGGTTGCCGGAATCCGCTATGTTCTGGAGCAGGAAGGAATCCGCCCTGAAGAATGCATTGCGTTCGGAGATGCGGAGAATGACATCGACATGCTCTCATATGTCGGTATCGGCGTGGCTATGGGGAACGCTCAGGAGCCAGCCAAGAAAATCGCCGATTATGTGACTTCGGATGTGGATGATGACGGGATTAAAAAAGCCCTTCGATACTGGAGAATTCTATGATCCTTACTGCCGCATGATTTGTTTTTCCCTTATCATTTGGGCTTTTTTCGGTTTTACGCTGCAAAAACGATACTGTAAATCTGAAAATGATAATGACCGGTCGACTTCTTTCGACCGGTCATTATCATTTTTCTGGCGACAGTTTTTAGGGTCGTCTCTGTTTCCGAACCCCCATACAGCTTCCTGTCCACAGCATTTTTCACCCGCCGAAATTCCGTAAAAACTCCCGATAATTGTACGACATTCCGTCCCTGCTCCGTACCGCGAACACAACCCTGTGGAACAAGTCCCGCGCCTTCCGGTCCCCAAAACGAAGACTCTCCAGCGCCCTGCTAAACATGTCTGACACCAGAGCGGCGTCGTTCCCGAACGCGCCGCAGCCCCATGCGCCAAGCACCAGATCCTCATAGCCGAGATACGCTGCGCACTTCAGCAATCTGACTATTCGGGTGTAGAACATATCTTTATATTCTCTCTCGCTCATGCCTTCCAGCCCGTAGCTTATCAACGGAGCCGCGCAGGTGACGACCGCCACAACTGCGGTTTCTTCCATGAGCGCATATTCCTCATCCCGGAAGACTTCAACTTCCGGAGAGAAAATCATGGCGTCTGAGCCCATGTAAGTGCGCAGACTCCGGTTGTACCGGTAGTAGCCCTCCGCACTGCTGTTTTCCAGCGAGCGCAGCAGCGAACTTCTTCTGCAGAGATCCTCTTCCTGCGCCCGCGCGCCGCGATATACTCCGCCGCCGATACTCACGGGATTTGCAAAGTTCAGCACAAGCACTGGCTTCCTACCGGCGCGCCCGGCTGACAGGTCAAGCGCGGCGGTGAAGGAGTCCGCCCTGACGCAGCTGCAGCGGTATCTCCCGGCGGCGGGCCCTGCCGGTTCCATATCGCAGATTCTGCGGACATCGTCCGGAAGCAGCACCTGCGAGGCCTCCATGCGTGCTTTGGGCAGCTGCAGTTTTACCGTTTTCCCATTTAACGCATAGCATCCCGCATTCAGGATCTGCAGGGTTTCGGTCAAAATTCGAACGTTATCATCGCTCATGGCTTTTTCTCCCTTCTTTTTTTCAGATTCATCTGCAGTTTTGACTGTATCACGGTCAGACACACTTGAATGTGGTATAAACGATCGATCAGCTGCTCATTCTTTTTCATTCCTTCAATCGCTCTTGTAACTCCTCAATGGTGATTTCTGCACCTGTATACAGCACTATATGGCAATTCGGGCATACCGGAATAAGATCCTTAACGGGATCCACTGCATGCCCCTCGCCGATCTCGCTTCGTTTTCTTTGCCGCCATGCTCGCTCTCCCAACTTGCCCCAGAGAATGTGATGTTGAACTTTTTTTATCGTGATTGAATAATACCCGGATTCGTTTTCTGCGGTGCACACCAGTTTTTGAACGGGTGTGCCGTAGTCCCCGCCGGGGACTTCGAGACTTGATCCGAATCTGGGTGCATGGAAAGCAATTGCGTACGCCCCAGATTCGAATCCCCTTCGGGGACTGGGCGTCTGCCTGTGCAGACGCCGTCGCTGGAATCTGCCTTCGGCAGACCAGCTCTCGTCAGAGAGCAACCGCTCCAAAAGAAACAGCCAGCTCTTGCGAGCTGGCTGTTTCTTTTGGAGCTGCTACCCAGATTCGAACTGGGGACCTCATCCTTACCAAGGATGCGCTCTACCTGCTGAGCTATAGCAGCAAAGTACATGCCCCTGAATAGGGGCATGTGTGGCGACCGAGAAGGGACTTGAACCCTCGACCTCCGGCGTGACAGGCCGGCGTTCTAACCGACTGAACTACTCGGCCACGGCTTGATTATAATAGCAAAAGCATTTCCATTTGTCAAGGGTAATTTTCAAATTCTTTCGCGCTTTTTTTGCCGGCGGCAAAAGGGCGATTTTCCTACTGTCTGCGCGGTTTTCCCGCGATTGCGGCGGGCGGGTGGTTTCCTGTTTCTGGAAAACGCCCCGCCTCACGGCGCTTCTTTCTCCCTGTAGAACACATGGAAGACCAGGTACTCCGCCAGCAGGCACACGGGGAGGGCCGCCAGCACGTCCAGGACCGAGTGCTGCTTGACAAAGCAGACGGCCAGACAGATCATGATCACCACGAAGGTCAGCAGAATCTTGCTCCAGCGGGGCAGCGCCTTATCCTTGAGCCCCACGGAGAGGATGCCCATGGAGTAGGCCACATGCAGGGAGGGACATACGCCGGTGCTGGTGTCGAAGGAATAGATGAAGGCCAGAACCGCCGTCAGCACATTTTCCCGCGGAAAGACGGCCGGGCGCAGGTCCTGGCGGCTGGGCCAGAGCACATAGACGGTCATGGCCACCACCTGGGTCACGATGATGTAGGCTTCCAGCTTGCTGAACTTGTCCGCATCATAGAGAAAATAGTACAGCAGGGAGCCGAAGACCAGAAAGTACCATCCCACATAGAAGATCAGGAACCACTCGTTAAAGGGGATCAGATCGTCCAGCGCGCAGTGGATGGGGTGGCAGCGCTCCGGCGGGATGAGGTTCTCGGTGATGAAGTACATCGAAAAATAGAACACCCAGCCCAGCAGCAGCAGGACATGGCGATAGCGCGGCTCCCTGACCGTGGAGAGGGAGAGCTCGCGATAATCAATCATCGGTTTTTTCATGCTTGGCAGTGACCTCGAGAGGAATGTTTTTGGGGTAATCCCGCTTGGGGATATTGGGATAGGGCACCACGGTGTGCTCCGGCAGAGAGACGGCGATGTCCGTGATGCGATCCATCAGCGTATCGCAGATCCGGCGGCGCTCCCCGGCGATGGGGGCGTTGGGATCGAAGGTCACCGGTTCGCCGAAGGTGGCGACGGCGAGCTTCGGTGCCACATAGACGGGAACAAAGCGCAGCGTCTCCCCCGTCTTTTTATAATAGAAGCGGGCCACGTCCACAAACTTGTCCTGGAAGTCGTGGACGATATTGTTGTGCTCATCGTAGTGCTCCGGGAAGATCACCACGCGGCAGCCCTGCTGGAGCAGCTCCACCGAGCGGCGGAAGGTGGTGATGAGCCGGGTGTCGTGGTAGACGGGGACGGTGTGCGCGTTGTTGAACACGCAGACGGCCAGCGGCGTGATGACATAGCTTGCGATCTTGAAAAACCAGCGGATCCACCTGGGCTTGCCGGACCAGAAATCCCGGAAGGCGTAGGGCTGCACCTCTTTCCAGTGCATCATCTCACCGGCGCACCAGACCCAGTGCCGCCCCGGCACATAGAGCTCTCCCATGATGGGCCCGAACATCTGGCAGTGGTTGCCGACGATCACGCACGCTCCCTCCGGCAGGTTCTCCGTCCCCACCAGGCGATAGTGCGGGGAAAAGAGAAACACAAGGTATCGAATGATCTTGTAGATCCATGAGGTTTTTTTGTCTTCCATCTCTGTTTCCTGTTCTGTTCCCGCCCTGCGGGTCTGCACGGTGTCCGGTCCGCTCCTTTTTACGGCCGCAGGATCTCAGCGCATGTATTCGCAGCCGCCCTGCGGTGCCGCAAGGCCGTATTATAGCACGATCCCGCTGTCGAAGCAAGTTTTTCGCGCCGGAAGCCGAGAGATTTTCTTTTGGCGGGCAGCGGCTTTTCCTTGCAATGCGAGCTGAGCAATGTTATATTAATATAATGCAGTAATTCTTACCTGCGGAGGAGAGATATGGGTTTCAAGAGAACACTCCGGCTGTTGACTGCCATACTATTTATCGCTGTGCTTTTGCTCGCGGGGATCTCCGGCCCCTATGAGGAGGGACCGTGGATCACTCCCCCGCTCTTCGGCAGCCCCAAGGTGGAGCTGGGCGGGCGGCGCGTTTCCGCCAACAGCACCTCGATCACCGCCGTCATCTCCAAGCGGGATATTCCCTCGCTTGTCTACTTCACAAAGCTGGAAAAGGCCGATTTCCGGGGCAGCACCTGCTACGGAGAACTGGCTGAGTGGGCCGCGGCACACCCGGAGGTGGAGGTCAACTACAGTCTTCCCCTGCCTGGCGGCAGGACCGTCGACGCGCTGGCCGACAGCATGGATCTGGAATGGGCCGGCACCGACGATCTCAACGGCGTCATGACGGTGATCCCCTATATGAAGAACCTGCGTTCCCTGCGTCTCGGCGAGGTGGGCGGCGACCGGCTCACCATGCAGGATCTGCTGCTCATCCACGAGGAAGTCCCCGACGTGGAGCTGGACTTTATCGCCGTTTTGAACGGCGAGATTCTGGACAGCACCGCCGAGAGCATCGACCTGAGTGATCTGCGACATGAGGACACGGCAGGTCTTGCCATGATCCTGCCCTACATGAGCAATCTGAAAACCGTGGAGCTGGGCGTCCAGGCCGAGGGTGAAAAGCAGATCGCCTGGGAGGACATCGCCCTGCTGCGCGCAAGCTGCCCGAAGGCCCGCTTCCAGTACAGTTTCAAGCTCTACGGCCGGGATCTGGACCTGGACGCAGAGAAGCTGGACTTTCGCGGCGCGGAGGTGGACGACAACGGTGCCGCCCTCTACTCCGTTCTGGCCTGCATGAACCACTGCACCTATCTCGACATGGACAACACCGAGGTGGACAGCGCGGAACTGGCCAAGCTCCGGGATCTCTTCCCCCAGACCAAGATCGTCTGGCGCGTCTGGTTCGGCACCAACTACAGCGTGCGCACCGATGTGGAGCGCATCCTCGCCTCCAAACCCACGGTGGGCGGCATGATCTACGACCCCTCGCCCCTGCAGTACTGCACCGACGTCAAGTACCTGGATCTGGGGCACAACGACGAGATGACCGACCTGTCCTTTACCATGTATATGCCGAAGCTGGAGGTACTGATCATCGCCATGACCGGCGTGACGGACATCTCCCCGCTGAGAAACTGCAGCAAGCTGGAATACCTGGAGCTCAACTCCACCGAAATCGGGGACCTCAGCCCGCTGGCGGGCCACACCGCCCTGCGGCATCTGAACATCGGCTGCTGCCCCAACATCTCGGACATCACCGCGCTCTTCGGCATCACCCGGCTGGAGCGGCTCTGGATCGGCAATGAGACGCCGGTGCCCGCCGCCCAGGTGGCCGAGATGCGCGCCGCCGCCCCGGGCTGCACCGTCAACACCACCACCTCAGACCCCCACGGCGAGGCCTGGCGCTTTACCCGCTACGACCCGGAGGAACCCAAGTACTACTGGGTCCCCCGGCACGAGCTGCTCCGGCTGCAGCTGGGCTACAACTACCAGGAGTACAGCTTCTACTGGCTCGATCCCCTGTGTGATCTGCCCGCCCCGGCGGAGTACGCAGGAAAATTTGGAAAAGAGGTCTACGGACTATGATGAAAAAGCTCCTCGCCGCGCTGCTGCTGACTGCGCTGATTCTGTCGGCGGCGGGCTGCGCCGCATCTCCCGCGGGGCAGGTCCCTCCCCCGGCGGCGGAGGAAACGGCGGCCACGCCCGAACCCACGCCGGAGCCCACCCCGGAGCCCACCCCGGAGCCGACGCCCGAACCCATCCGCGAGGTGGAGATTTTGGGCAGGACCGTCCCGACAGACGCGAAAGAGATCGACCTTTCCGGCATTACCGACGCGGATGCGGCGGAGGTGGCAGCGAAGCTTGCCCTGCTGACAGCGCCCAAAATCCTTGTCATCGGCAGCGAGAGTGACAATCCCCTGAGCTGGGAGAGTCTGAAAACGCTGCACGACGCCGCGCCCGGCGCCGAAATCGACTATGCCTTCAAGCTGTGGAAGAAGGATCTCAACCTCAAGGACGAGGTGCTGGATCTCAAACACATCCGCATGGAGGACGAGGGCGAACAGGTCCGTCAGATCACCGCCTGCATGACCAATCTCAAAACCCTGGACATGGACAGCTGCGGCGTCTCCAACGAGGCCATGGCCGCGCTGCGGGACAGCATGCCCGAGGTGGAGGTCATCTGGCGCGTCAACTTCGGCCGCTTCTACACCGCCCGCACCAACACGGAAAAGATTCTGGCCTCCATGCCCGGCAAGGCCGGCAACCTGGTGCACAACAACGTGATGGCCCTGCAGTACTGCACCAAGGTCAAGTACATGGACCTGGGCCACAACAACCACCTGGACACCATCGAGTTCTGCCGTTACATGCCGGATCTGGAGGTGCTGATCGTCGCCTGCACCTTTGTGGAGGATTTCTCCCCCCTGGCCGAGTGCCCGAAACTGGAGTATGTGGAGGCTCTCACCTCCCGGCTGCACGATCTGACCCCCTTTTCGGGGCTGAAGAATCTGAGGCACCTGAACATCGCCTACAACTTCGCCGTCACCGACATCACCCCGCTCTATTCTCTGACCGGACTGGAGCGCCTCTGGATCGGCGCCCATGACCCGGTGCCGCCGGAGCAGATCGCGGAGTTTCGCCGTCTGGTGCCCACGTGCGACGTCAACGACACCACCACCGATCCCACCGAGGAACACTGGCGCTTTTCCGATTACAACGGTCCCGGCAGCTCCAACTATGTGCCGCGCTATGCGCTGCTGAAGCAGCAGTTCGGCTACGAGGACGAGGACTTCTCCTTTATCTGGAACGACCCCCTCTACGATTATTCCTGGCATCCCCCGGTCGTGGAGAAGGACAATGTGGAGGACTTTATTGATGAACCTGACCTGTCATAAAAAAACCGCTTTGCTTCTGCTGGTTCTGCTGCTGTGTCTGGCGGCGGCCGGCTGCGGGAAGAGCGGCGACCCCGCTGCGATCGAAACGGCCCCCGCCGCGGAGCCTCTGGAGATCGGCGGGCAGAGCCTCTCCCCCGACACCACCGATCTGACGGCGGTCCTCTCCGCCGGTGAGACCGCGCAGCTGGACAAGCTGCCGAACCTGCACTTTGCCGATCTCAGCGGAAGCGAGAACGTGGAGGAGATATCCGCCTGGGCCAAGGCCCACCCGGATATCAGCGTAAAGTACACCGTGACGCTGCCCGACGGGACGGTGCTCCCCTCGGACACCAGGAGCGTGGATTTCTCCGCGGCCTCCGGCAGCGACGCGCTCGCCGCAGCCCCTGCCCTCTCCCTGCTGCAGAATCTGAAGATCCTGAAGCTGGGCCGGGAGCGCAGCAGCGTGAGCTGGGACGATATCCGGAAGCTGCGGGAGTTTCTCCCCGAGACCTCCTTCCAGTACAGCTTTGATCTCTACGGGAAAGAATGTGACCTCTCCAGCAGTACCATCAGTCTCTTCCACATCCCCGTGGAGGACAACGCCGAGCGCATCGACCTGGTGATGTCCTGCATGCCCCAGCTGACCTATGTGGACATGGACAGCTGCGGGGTCTCCAACGAGCGGATGGAGGAGCTGCACCTGAAATACCCGGACGTCAAGATCGTCTGGCGCGTCTGGTTCGGCGAGGCCTACAGCGTCCGCACCGACGTGGTGCGGATCCTGGCCTCCAAGCCCTCCGTGGGCGGCATGCTGGACAACAACGACGCCAAGATCCTCTACTACTGCCACGACGTGCGCTTTCTGGATCTGGGCCACAACAAGGCCCTGTCGGACTACTCCTTTGTCCGCGGGATGCCGAAGCTGGAGGTGGCCGTGCTGTCCATGTGCGACTGCTCGGACATGTCCCCCCTGGCCGACTGTCCGGAGTTGGAGTACCTGGAGATCTTCTCCACGGAGTGCTCCGATCTCACGCCCCTCAAGAACCTGACCAAGCTACGCCACCTGAATATCGCCAACAACCTGGGCATCACCGATCTCTCGCCCCTCTACGGGCTAAAGGATCTGGAGCGGCTCTGGATCGGCAGCTGGACGGTGCTGACCAACGAACAGATCGCAGAGATGCAGCGCCACGTGCCCAAGTGCGAGATCAACACCACCGTCTACGCCGACCCCACCGCCGACGGCTGGCGCTATGTGGCCATCGACGGGGAGAGCTATATGGCGGAGCGTTACTATGTGCTGCGCCTGCAGTTTGACGACTACAAGTTCTCCTCCTACTCCTTCAGCCGCAACGATCCACTCTGCCCACAGTAATTTGGAGGAATCATCGATGCATCGAAAACAGACGACACTCACCCTCTGCCTGCTGCTGATCCTGACTCTGCTGCTGGCGGGCTGCTCCAGAAGCGAGAGTCCCGCGGCGCAGTCTGACAGCCCCGTTTCCGCGGAGTCCGGCCCCGAGAGTATCCGCATCGGCGGCCAGGAGTTCTCCCTGGAGGCCACGGAGATTACCGCCGTACTGGCCCCGGGCGAGACGGAGCTGCTCGACCGGCTGCCCCGGCTGCATTACGCCGATCTTAGCGGCAGCGAGGCCATTGACGAGATCGCCGCCTGGGCCTCGGCCCACCCGAATGTCAGCGTGCGCTATACCATTCCCCTGCCGAACGGCGCGCTCCTGCCCTCGGACACCGTCAGCTACGACCTCTCCGACGCCACCGCCGCCGAGGCGCTCTCCGTCGCCCCCGCCCTGGCCCGGCTGCCGGGTCTGCACAGTGTGAACCTGGGCGTTGAGCGCGACGCCATGGGCTGGGAGGGCATCCGCCAGCTGCGGCAGATCCTGCCGCAGACGGTGTTTCAGTACCGTTTCTCCCTCTACGGCACCGAGTGCGACCTCTCCGCCGCCTCCATCAACCTCTACTGCGTTCCGGTCTACAACTACGATGAGGGCGAAACAATCGACGAGATCATGAACTACATGCCCCAGCTGACCTATGTGGACATGGACAGCGTTGGTCTGCCCATGTGGCAGCTGGAGGAGCTGAACCTGAAGCACCCGAATGTGAAGGTGGTCTTCCGGGTCTGGTTCGGCGACAAGTACAGCGTGCGCACGGATGTGGAAAAGATCCTCGCCTCCAGCCCCACCAAGGGCGGGCTCATCTCCCCGGAGAACGACGAGGGACTCTACTACTGCCACGATGTGAAATACCTGGATCTGGGCCACAACACCACCATGACGGATATCGGCTTTGTGGCCGAGATGCCGAAGCTGGAGGTGGCGGTACTGGCCATGTGCGACTGGGCCGACGCCTCCCCCCTGGCCAAGTGCCCGGAACTGGAATACCTGGAGATGTTCACCACCAACTGCACCGATCTGACCCCCCTCTCGGGTCTGACCAAGCTGCGGCATCTGAACGTCTGCAACATCGGCGCCGACTGCTACGACTATCCCCCTCCCTATCTGACGGATATCTCCCCGCTCTATTCCCTCACCGGGCTGGAGCGGCTCTGGATCGGCGGCTACAACCCCGTTCCCCAAGAGCAGATCGACGAGATGCAGCGCCGCGCCCCCAACTGTGAGATCAACACGGGCGCCGGCGATCCCACCGAGGGCCGCTGGCGGTACATCGGCTATGACGACGTCAACTACATGTTCCGCTTCCCCAAGGACTACCACCCCCGCTACGTCAAGCTTCTGGAGCAGTTTTCCGGCAAGGACGCCCAGTCCATCGGCCCCGGCGACTACGCCCTGTTTTACAACGATCCCCTCTGCCCCAGGGAGTAAGGAGAATCACCATGAGAGACTATCAGGCTGAATTTGACGCGCGCGTCGCGTACATCCGAAACAAGCTTTCCGAGGCCCACGCCGACGGCATCGTCTTCGGCAACTCCGGCGGCAAGGACAGCGCCCTGGTGGGCATTCTCTGCAAAGCCGCCTGCGACAACACCGTGGGCGTTATCATGCCCTGCTCCTCCAAGCGCAACTACGGCGAGGACGCCGAGGACGGCCGCGCCCTGGCCGGGCAGTTCGGCATCGAAACCCGCGTGGTGGATCTCACCCCCGTGCGCGAGGCGGAGCTGAAAGCCCTGGAGGGCGCCGCCGTGCTCAACGACATGGCGCTGACCAACATCGCCCCCCGCCTGCGCATGACCACGCTCTACGCCATCGGCGCCGCGGAGAACCGCCTGGTGGCCGGCACCGGCAACCGCAGCGAGACCTACATGGGCTACTTCACCAAGTGGGGCGACGGCGCCAGCGACTTCAACCCCATCGCCGACCTCTGCGCCACCGAGGTCTTTGCCTTCCTCCGTTTCCTCAACGCCCCCGCCTCCATCGTGGAGAAGGCCCCTTCCGCCGGGCTCTTCGAGGGTCAGACGGACGAGGCGGAGATGGGCGTGACCTACGCCGCCATTGACAACTACCTGCTGCACGGCGAGGTCAACGAGCATGACAGGGCCATCATCGACCGCTACCACAGCCGCAGCGAGCACAAGCGCCGTCTCATCAGCACCTTTGAAAACCCCTGACACCGAAAACAGCCGCCACTGGGCGGCTGTTTTCGTCTGCCCTTTTGTTAAGAAAATATCAAAATTGATCGGCGCATCTTCACAAAGCGCATGTCCTGGAGTATAATAAGCCTATCCGTCGAAAGCTTTTGAAAGAACGAGCACATCCGAAACGAAAAGGAGAACCGCCTATGAAAATCAACGAAGACGGCAGCTACGCCAGCGGCCCGGCCAAAAAGCCGAAGCCCAGCCTGAAGCTGCCGGGAAAATCGCTGGTGCTGGTCCTGGTGGTCGTGCTGCTGGCCATTCTGGTGATGGATTCCTTCTATACCCTGAAGGAGGATCAATATGCCGTCATCACCACCTTCGGCAAGCCCACCACCGTCTCCACCTCCGGCCTGAAATTCAAGCTGCCCTTTGTGCAGCAGGTCGCCAAGGTCTCCAAGACCATCCAGGGCTTCCCCCTCGGCTACCGCATCAACAGCAACCAAAGCGTGGACGATGAGTCGCTGATGATCACCTACGACTACAACTTCGTCAACGTGGACTTCTATGTGGAGTATCGGGTCACCGATCCCATCAAGTTCCTGTACAGCTCCCAGGATCCGGTGGGCATCCTCAAAATGCTCTGCCAGAGCTATATCCGTGACACCATCGGCCTTTACAATGTCGACGCAGTGATCACCACCGGCAAGAGCGAGATCCAGGCCGCCATCAAGGAAAAGGTCATCCGGCGGCTTGACAAAGAGGACATCGGCCTGCAGCTGGCCAACATCACCATCCAGGACGCCGAGCCCCCCACGTCTGAGGTGCAGCGGGCCTTCACCGCGGTGGAGACCGCCAAGCAGTCGGCGGACACCACGGTCAACAACGCCAAGAAGTACGCCAATGAGGTCATCCCCGCCGCGGCTGCAGACGCCGACCAGATCATCAAGAGCGCCGAGGCCTACCGGGAGAGCCGCATCAACGAGGCCACCGGCCAGGCCGCCCGCTTTGCCGCCCTGTTCGAGGAGTACCAGAAGTATCCCCTGATTACCAAACAGCGCCTGTTCTATGAGGCCATGGAGACGGTGCTGCCGGAGATGAAGCTCTACATCGTGGACAGTTCCACCGGCGTGCAGACCGCCCTGCCTCTGGATCAGTTTGCCAACTTCAACATGGGAGGGAACGCAGGATGAAAAAAGGAATCAAGCTCTCCATTCCGGTCCTGATCGTGATTCTGGCACTGCTGCTGTCGTCCGGCTTCTTCGTCACCACCCATCAGAACGAATACACCATCGTGCGCCAGTTCGGCGCGGTGGTCAAGATCGTGGACGAGCCGGGGCTGACGGTGAAGATCCCCTTCATCCAGTCCACCAGCACCCTGCCGAAGACCGAGATGCTCTATGACCTGGCCGTCAGCGACGTGATCACCAGCGACAAGAAGTCCATGGTGGCAGACTCCTTTGTGCTCTGGCGCATCGAGGACCCGCTGAAGTTCATCCAGACCCTGTCCGGCAACATCGCTAACGCCGAGTACCGCATCGACACCGTGGTCTACAACAGCTTGAAAACCGTCATCTCCTCCATGAAGCAGGAGGAGGTCATCTCCGGCCGCGACGGGCTGCTGGCCCAGCGCATCATGAACAACGTGGGCAACACCTTTGACAACTACGGCATCGCGCTGCTCGCCATCGAGACCAAGCGCATCGATCTGCCGGACGAGAACAAGTCCGCCGTCTACGAGCGCATGATCTCCGAGCGCGACAACATCGCCGCCTCCTACGCCGCCGAGGGCGCCGCAGAGGCCAAGCAGATCCGCAACGAGGCGGACAAGTCTGTGTCCATCACCCTCTCTCAGGCCAACGCCCAGGCCGAAAAGCTCAAAGCCGAGGGCGAGGCCGAGTATATGCGCATCCTCTCCGAGGTCTACGACACCGAGGAAGAGGCGGATTTCTACGAGTTCATGCGGGCACTGGACATGGCCGAAAAGGCCCTGGCCGGCGGGAACAAGACCCTGGTGATCTCCTCCGACTCCCCCATCGCCCAGGTCTTCCGGGGCAGCGGCGACTGACGTACGGTCAAGAGTCAAAGGTTTACCTAATTTGGTAGACATAACATTCTTTTTGGAACAAACAAAGCGCAGAGCCGGAATCCTGTTTCCAGTTCTGCGCTTTGCGCCGGTTATAGGCTTTGGGGTTCTCGCTCCGGCGTGTCACCGGGCTGATGGGGCCCCACGTGTTTCGTTTCTCGGCGCAGCGCCGCCGCTGCTCCTTTTTCGACAGTTTTTCATAGGGGATAAATCTCTCCATGGGAACCAACTCCTCTCTTTTTCGTCTGATATTCAGACGGAAAAATCGTGCCTTTGTTCCCCGGCTTGCGGGTCGGCGCGATTTATGATATCATCATTACAGAGAACATGCACCTGGAGATTTCTTCAGAGAAGGAAAGGCGGGTGTCTTATGGCAAGAAAAAGCAAGAAAACCAGCATGGCCGCTTCCTCGGCCGTGGCCGCGGTGACGGCCGCGGGGGTTTTGGTCGGCGGCGCCTTCGCGTCCCCGGACGACATTTTGAACGACGGGCCCGACGCCATTGTCCAGACCCTGGACAGCGGTACCCCCATTGAGATCGACAGCGGCGGTGCCGACGGCGGTGCCGAGGAGGAAGAGGGCGAGGAGGAGACCAAGCGCAGTCTCACAGGCTCCGTGCGGCGGCTGGTGCTCTCGGCACCGGTTGGCGTGCGGGCCGTGGTGGCGGTGCCCCTCTGGGCCCTTGGCACAGCGGTGATCGCCCTGGTGTCCTCCCTGTGGTCGGCGGTGCTGTCCCCCGTGGCCTCCACGGTGCTGAGCTGGCTGGCCTTTGCGGCGCTGGCGGTGCTGATCTTTGCCCTGGCGGTGAAGACCGTCTTCCCCGATCTGCCGCTGAAAAAGATCCTCAACAAACGCAGTATCCTGACCATTGTGCTGCTGTGCTTTCTCTTCGGCGTCGTCGACTGTGTGCTTCCCTTCTTCTGGGAGGATTATGAGAATCTCTCCCGGCTGCTCAAGCTGGTCGGCTCGCTGATCTGCACCGGGGTGCCGGTGGGCTTCTTTGTGCGCCGCCGCCGGCGGAAGCTGAAGAAGCAGGCGGAGGAGGACGCCGCACGGGCCGCGGAAGCGGCGGAGCGTGAAGCCGAGGTATACGAGCCCACCTACGAGGAGCGGGAAGCCGCCGCGAAAGAGCTGGTGGCGGAGCTGGCCGACAGCGTCTGTCCGAAGGTATACTGATCTGACTATGAAAAGCCGGTGCAGAGCACCGGCTTTTGAGGCTGTCAAAAAACCGTGCGGTCATGAAGGACTATAGGGCCGCAGGGGAGCTCGAGAGGTAAGCTTCGTTTTTTCTCGCTCCGCGATTCAAGGGTTAAGCATCTCACAAATGTGTGAGCGGGAGCAGGACGGTAGATCTGCAGATGTGGGAAAGTCTGTTGAAAGATCGGAGGTGATACCATGTGGACTACTCGGTACAATCCCACGCGTGAAGTGGGTGCCAACCATACCGCGTGTACAAAGCTCCTGCAGGAGGACAAGCAGGCCTTGCACTGGATGGCGCTGGAGCGGGGGCTATCAGATTACGAGCTGACACGCCGGATCCTGGTGGAGTACGTGCGGGGTCGTGCTCCCGATACGCGCCCTGGATCCGTCCAGGAGGGAAGCTGATACTTCCAGGTGAGGCCCGCTCTGCGTACGGCGTGCCCCTCCTTGAAAGATGATCCTGGATGATACCGCTCCCCGTCAAGGCCAAGGCGAGCGCTGGCCCCGCCCGCCTGGGGCTATGCCCGGGGGCCAGCGTCCTTGACGGGGGCGGTGTGATGGCGGTATCTTTTTCAAGGAGGTACACGCCATGTACGCAAAGCTCAGCCCAGACCTACGCAAAGCAATCTACCGCCGTGACGGATTCCAGTGCGCTGTATGCGGGAGCACTCGCTACCTGCAGATCCATCACTACATCCACCGGGGACAGGGCGGGAATGACAGCCCGCACAACCTGATTACCCTGTGCTCGGACTGCCACGCCCTGGCGCACGGTATCAACCTGGTCGGTCACGTGGATCTCACCCAGGCCGACATGGAGCAGAACATCGTGGAATACCTGGAGGACATGTATCTGCAGGACTGGGATCCGGGGGGACGGTGAGTCCCCTTCATTGACAAGAAGCGGTCGCGGCGGCGGCTCCCCCTCGGCCGGCCGGGTGCAGTGGGTGCCAGGTCGCGGCCGTCCGGCTGACGCGCCCCCAGCCGCCGCCGCAGTCCGGGCGTGCGCTGGCTGGGTGCAGGCCGTGCCCTGGGTGCTGGTCTCCGCGCCCGCCCTCAAAGCCGCGCCCTGTTGCGGGCGCGGCGCTCGCTCCGGCCGCCCGTGTTGGTAGGGGGGAAGGTGGGCGGCCTCCGCTCGGTTCGTGGTCGTCACCGTCTCCAACGTGGGGAACCGCTCAGAGTGGGGAAGGCGCTACACCATCCTGCGGACATGAAGGACGATAGGGCCGCAGGGGAGCTCGAGAGGGCAAGGCCCGCCTCGAGTTGAATAAACCGCCGTCCGAAAAGTCTTGATTTCTCAAGGCTTTTCGGGTAATAGCATTTTGCTCTGAGCAAAATGCTCGGCGGCTGAAGTTTGTCAAAAAAGTCCGTCAAAGACTTTTTTGACAAACTGAAAAGCCGGTGCAGAGCACCGGCTTTTTTGTTTCCCCTATATCTTGACCAGCATCTCGACCACACCGATCAACATGCCGACAATCAGCAGCGCCGAGGGATTGTAACGAAGATCGTCCATGGTTTGCTCTCCTTTTTCTTGTTGTGATGTCTTTCTGACGGGAAAAAAGGAAAAAAGTTCCCGCCGGCGCCTTGCAATTGCTTCTGCTTTCTGTTAGTCTTACAGACAGTCCGCGCTGCGCTTGCACGCAGGACCGGGAGGAATACCATGAGCAAAAACTGGATCAAAATTCTGCTCGGCGCACTCTTTCTGCTGTCAGCCGCGGCCCTGGCCGTGGGTGCCTGGCGCGCGGGTGTGGAGCGCAAGCATCAGCAGGCCATTGATGCTGCCGAAGCCCTCTATGAAGAGGGGCATTACGCCGAGGCCAAGGAGGCCTTCCTGGCCCTGGAGATGGGCGATCGAGCCGAAGACTGCGATGAGCAGACCCGGCGCCTGGCCTATGAGGCGGCACAGGCGCTGCTGGCGAAGGAGCACTTTGCCGAGGCCAAGGAGGCCTTCCGCGCACTGGGAGATTACCGGGACGCCGCCGAGATGTTGACCGCCTGCGACTTTGTGCGGGCAGGGACCCTGGTCCGGGACGGGAACTATGCCGACGCCCTCCGCCTGCTCACGGAGCTGGGTGACTACCCCGGTGCCGCGGAGCTGATCGACCAGGTCCGGGAGATGCTCTATGCCAAGGCGCTGGAGGCGACCTATGCCTGCCGCATGGATGAAGCCATCGCCCTCTGGAACGATCTGGGCGACTATCGGGACAGCCTGAATCTCCGCCAGCGCTGCCAGGAGCGGATCGTCCACGTGGCCGAAGGCACGGACGAGCCCGTCAACTACTCCGAATACGCCGGCGCGGATATCGGCACCGGCACCCTCTACTGGACGCGGGTCGGGCAGGTCTTTGTCCCCAGGAACCCGGGGCCGGAGACCAGGTGTCTGATCTTCTTCCCCGGCGGCTATGACGAGTCCCTGCCCAACGCCTATATGGGCGAGATGATCTACGCCGCGGATCCCCCCGACGCCATCATGCTCTTTGTCCACTCCAACGGCTTCTACAACATGGCCGACAAGGTGGAGGACTGCTACCGCATCCTGGAGCAGGCCGGGATCGAAAACAACGTCTTTCTGCACGACCTGGTGCTCTGCGGAGCCAGCAACGGCGCCTACATCGCCAGCCGCGCCGCCGCCTGGCTCTATGAGAACCACGGTCTGCCCGCGAACGTTGTGATGACCTTTGACGCCGGCAGCCACTGGGCCATGCTGGACTTCTTCCTCACGCCGGAGGAGTGCGATGTCACCGCCAAAGTCGGCACGCGCTTCATGCTGCTGGAGGAGGCCGGGATCGGCATGAACGTACGGGCCATCGAGCTGCTGGTGGCTCACGGCAACGACGTCACCGTCATCCGCTGCGTGGAGGACGGGCACGAGCAGATCATCTACGACGCCATCCGCTACGGGCTGGTGAACTGGACCCTGGGCAAGGGCGAGCTGCCCGTCAACAGCAACTACAGCTACCATCCGCTGGACCCCTCGTCCACCTATCCGGCGGGATAAAAAACGGATCTCTCTTTTCCGGGATGAACCGCCCCAGATTGTGCGGACAGCACAAAAAAGCCCCCTATGTAGGATAGGAACGAATCAATTCACGCAACGAACTGGCACCGCAATTCCAGCGGTGTCAGTTTTGTTTTGCTTTGGATGCGCT
>Ga0256405_10003764_pt1 | contig 30496 bp, 33 predicted proteins | sample RumenRJG_02DNA_FD_189096 | JGI IMG/M metagenome (GOLD analysis project Ga0256405, IMG submission 189096) | Bovine rumen microbial communities from Lethbridge, Alberta, Canada - RJG_02 | ecosystem: Host-associated > Mammals > Digestive system > Stomach > Rumen | place: Canada: Alberta...
TTTTGAATAATGCTCACATTGCCGTATTTGGAATTGGTGGAGTAGGCGGATACACTGTTGAAGCTTTGATCCGCTCTGGAATTCAGCATATTGATCTTATTGATGATGATAAAGTCTGCCTTACAAATCTGAACCGTCAGATTATTGCAACAAGGTCTAGCGTTGGAAAATACAAGGTTGATGTCATGAAGGAGCGAATTCTTGATATCAATCCTCAGGCAGAAGTAAATGTACACAAGTGTTTTTATCTTCCTGAAACCCGTAATCTTTTTGATTTTACAAAATATGATTATGTAATAGATGCCGTTGATACAGTTACCGCAAAAATCAATCTGATTTTACAGGCAAAAGAAGCCGGGACTAAAATCATCTCCAGTATGGGAGCCGGAAATAAAATGGATCCGACACAGTTTAAGGTAGCTGATATTTCCCAGACTTCAGTTTGTCCTCTTGCAAGGGTAATGCGTCAGGAATGCAAAAAGCGGAAAATAAAGAACGTAAAAGTTGTATATTCTACCGAAAAAGTTCTGCGCCCGATTGAAGATATGGCAATCAGCTGCCGTCTGCATTGTATCTGCCCGCCGGGAACCAAGCACAAGTGTACGGAGCGCCGGGATATTCCTGGAAGCAATGCATTTGTTCCTTCAGTAGCCGGCCTGATTATCGCCAGTGAAATCATAAAGGATTTGACTCAGGAAGCTACGGCAAGAGCAAGAGCGGCTATTGCATAAGCGGGAAAAATGCCATTATCTTTCCTGTATCCATGGAAATCACCTACATAATTCAGAAATCCCGACGACGCTCAATAAGTATCCTGGTGGCAGATGACAGAAAAATCATCGTAAAAGTGCCGCTTGGAACGCCGACATTCGTGGCAGAAAACTTTATCCGCGAAAAGAAAGACTGGATTACAAAGCAGATTGAAAAGGTGGAAAAGCAGAACGCACTTGCTGATTCCATGGGACCGCTCACAGAAGAAGACATCAGACAAATCAAGAAAAAGGCGAAGAAAGTAATTCCAGAGCGGGTAGAGTACTACGCAAAAATTGCCGGCATTTCCTACAAGCACATCTTTATCCGCCTACAGAAGTCCCGTTGGGGGAGCTGCTCTGTAGACGGGAACCTAAACTTCAACTGCCTTCTTGTGCTTATGCCGCCTGAAATTCTTGATAGTGTAGTGGTGCACGAACTATGCCACCTGCTAAAATCGAAAATCCGTTAAAAAACAAGCCGTAAGGGTTGTTTTAGGATTATCGTTCTACAGCAGGGGTGGAGATTTATCGACACCGGCACATGAATCACTCAAAAGAGTTTTATGATGAAGTGCTCCTCATTTTCCCGGATTACAAACGCTGTAATAAGTGGCTAAAGCAGAACAAGGTTATAGTATAATTTTTTGTTTTATAGGGAATTCTCTTTTTAGTTTCAAAATCAATTATTTTTGTTATACTTGTTTTATTCGCACTTGCTCTTGCTCGAGGAAGGAATAGATATGAATGATATAATAATCCGTGAGGCTGCAGCTGCTGACATTCTACAAATGTGCAGTCTTTTTCAAAATGATTTAGGATACGCAGAATGCACGCAGGAAATTGTTGAAAAACAGTTTGCCGGCCTTGATGACAGTAGGGAAGCAGTTTTTGTTGCGGAAGTGCAGGGCCGACTTGCCGGTGTAATCCATATTGAAAAATATGATGTACTGTATTTTCCTTCAATGTCGAATATTCTTGGACTTGCCGTATCATCAGAATTCCGGCGTCAGGGAATTGGCAGCGCACTTTTGAAGAGGGCAGAGCAGTGGGCACTCGAACATAAAATCAATACAGTACGATTGAATTCCGGCAGCACACGTACTCAGGCACATCAGTTTTACAGGTCTCAGGGTTATGTTGATGATAAGACCCAGCTGCGGTTTATTAAATGTGTAAGGCCGCTGGCGGCCGGTGTTAAATAGAAGACCGTTAAAAAAATTGCGAAAGCAATTTTTAGGTCATCCACCACTGAAGGATTAATTATGATTATCTTGATTGCAGGTACATCCCACACGGGGAAAACATATCTTTCTCAAAAACTGCTTGAAAAATACAAGATGCCTTGTCTTAGCATTGATCATTTGAAGATGGGATTGATTCGAAGCGGAAACACTGCACTTACCCCTATGGATGATGACAAATTAACCCCATACCTTTGGCCGATTGTGCGGGAAATGATAAAGACCGCAATCGAGAATAATCAGAATATGATTGTTGAAGGCTGCTATGTTCCTTTTGACTGGAGAAAAGATTTTGATGCCGAATATCAAAAATACATACAGTTTCTCTGTCTGGCCATGACCGCATCTTATATCGATTCAAATTTCGATAAAATCAAAAACTATGCCTCGGTTATAGAATCACGATTGGACGACAGCGATTTAAGTGCCGAAACTTTGAAATATGATAATCAAAAAAATATAGAAGGTTTTCAGAAAGCCGGCGAAAAAGTTATTCTGATTGAAAATGATTACGAGGCAGATCTTCAGCGCGCCTTTGAGTTTTTAGCAGTTCAGTAAATTACGACTCATTCACCAGCTTGCCGGTCATATGTTCGATTGTCAGTACAAAACACTGAACGCGGCTCAAGGCATTGGCAAGTTCCTTTTCAAGATATTCTGGATCATCAGTAAACTTCTGAACCAGGTGAGTACAGATTTCTTTTGCCTGTTCGATGTCAGTAATCAGTTCAATCTTACCGAAAGCAATAACACTGTTGATATTCAAAGCCCAGTCGCCGTCTTTCTTAAAGCCCTGGTCCATAACGCAAAAACTAGCCTTATTGCAGTTTTTGATTGCGTCGATTTTGTGACCTTCTTTTGCTCCGTGGAAATAAAGTTTTCCGTCTTTTTCATTGTAGTAGTGACTGAGCGGAATACCGTAAGGATATCCGTCATCACCGATTAAAGAAAGAATTCCCCGTTTCTCGCTTTTAAGGATTTCGATGCATTTCTCGTTTTGAATCTGCTGCTTGAATCTTCTCATTGGTCTGAACATAACTGGCTCCTTATTCTTTTGATAAAAGTTTTAATCCTGCAATACCGACTACAATCAGTATAATACAGATAATTTGAGGAAGTGATAATTTCTCGCTGAAAAGAAAAATCCCAAGCAGGGAAGTTCCTGTAATTCCGAAACCGGTCCACATTGCATAAGCCGTTCCAAGCGGCAGTTTCTTAAGGGCCAATGACAGAAACAATGCACTTGCAATATAACCAATAAATGTGATTACTGATGGGATGATTTTTGTAAAGCCGTTTGAGAACTTCATTGCACATGCCCAGGTAACTTCCAGAACGCCGGCCAATGCCAGCATAATCCACTGCATTTCCTTACCTCCAGATTCCTTATCTTCAAAGACCTAACGATAAAGAAAAGTGTTATTCCTGTTACTCGGTAGCAACACGGCACTATAATATGTTATAGTGTGAATGATATAAGATATAAGAAATTAATTCAATGTGATAACAGAGATTTCATCTGGAGGCCCTATGAAAATCGCAGCAACTTACGAAAAAGAAACAGGAAACGTATTCCAGCATTTTGGAAAAACACAGTATTTCAAGATTTACGAAATCGAAGACGGAAAAGTTCTTTCTTCAGAAGTAATCGATAACGGCGGAAACGGACATCATGCGCTGCCTCCATACCTTAAGAGCCTTGGAGTAGAAACTCTGATTCTCGGAAACAGAGGGCAGGGTGCTATTGATGCCATTGCCGCAGCAGGCTTAAATGAAGTGCCAGGCATCACAGGTTCTGCAGATGAAGCAGCCGAAAAGTTTGCAAAAGGCGAACTCAAAGGTAACTTTGAAGCTAAATGCAATCACCACGGCGAGCATCACAGTCACTGATTGCAGGTAAAAAGATGATAGAAACCTCGCGCTTAGTTTTACGACCTTTCAAAGAATCAGATTTAGATGACCTCTACGAATATCTTAGAGAAATCACCATTCACTGCTTCATGGATATGAAAACAAAAACTCGCGAAGAGGCCGCGGAAATCCTTGATGTATTGCTGGTGTCTGGTGCGGAAAGAAATTAGCGATATTTAATTGATATGGGAGTACTTTATGGAATTTATTGCAGCAAAAGAAATTAAGGAATTAGCCAATCCAGGAGTTGTTTCTCGACAGCTTTTGAATCCGGAAAATTCAACCAGCGAACGCGTAACGATTACGGAAGTTCATCTTGTTCCCGGAGCAAGTCAGCCACGGCACATTCATGAAACATCTGAACAAATCTGGTATGCTATCAAAGGTATCGGTAGGCTTCTGCTGGCTGATGACATAGAAAAAGAATTTAAGGCCGGGGATGTTGTCCGGTTTGAAGATAAAGATGTTCATGGACTTTTAAATGACGGCGAGGGCGAATTTGTTTATATTTCTGTAACTACACCACCGATTAATTTTGGCTACGCTTACAAGGATAAAAAATAAACGGGGCAGCTAATATGGCAACAACAAAAGAATATCATGATTACGTAATGGAATGCCTGAATAAAGCAGGCGATGTCACTTCCAGGAAGATGATGGGAGAATACTGCCTCTACTACAACGGAAAGCTTTTCGGTGATATTTGCGATAACCGCCTGCTGGTAAAACAAACGGAAACTTCCAAAAGGCTCCTTGCCGGCAGTCCGCTTGAATATCCCTACGAAGGAAGCAAAACTCTTATGTTCCTTGTATCTGAATTCGAGAACCCTGATTTTATGAAAGAATTACTTGAAGGAATGTACAGGGAACTGAAATAATATTTGCAGATAACGATATTCTCGCATTAAGACAAACAGTTCGGGCTTGCTATAAAATCTGCAAATTTTACTTCTGTAAGAGGGGAAGTTGTAAAATCAATGAACGGGCATGGTTTTCTACGATTTTTTAAACATCGTAATTTTATCAAGTATTAATTCGTCTGCAGGAAGCGGACAAGTCTTGCGACTTGTCTACGAGTTTTTACTTCGCAAAAGCATTGCAATCTTATCAAGTATTAATTCGTCTGCAGGCAGCCACTTTACCGTGCGGAGATTTTCTTCATCCAGCCAGCAGGCATTTTCATGCTCCAGAAGCTCAAGCTTCCCGCTCACGATTGAACACAAAATGCATTGCATCGTAAGATGAAATGCAGGGTAGTCGTATTCAACAACGCCGAGAATTTTTTCTGCGTGAACTTCCGTGGCAAGCTCTTCTTTGATCTCTCGCTCAATGCACTGTTCCGGTGTTTCGCCTTCTTCAATCTTTCCGCCGGGGATTTCCCACCAGTCCTTATAATCACCGTAGCCGCGCTGGGTTGCGAAGACTTCTTTTTTGATTACGGTGGTTGAGCCTGTCGAAACCTCTCTTGTACGGATGATTACGGCTCCGCTTACGGTGATAGTTTTCATGTTATACATTCTCCTCTTTTCCTAGCATATCAGTTCTTGTCTTGAAATCCAAATATAATTCATCAGGTACACGGTTTTCAAGAGCAAATTGTATTGTTATAGGTTTGTTACCTTCTGCACTGTCAGAAAATGGAACTACTTTCCCAAGATAAACAAAAGGCTGGGTTACGCCTTCGACTTCTTCAAATTTTCTAACAAATAAATGTAAATTAATTCCACGCTTATAACTATATATGATGTTTTTTCCGATTCCTGAATCCTGGGTGGTGCTGTTCGGAGACTGCCACTGAAAAACCCCAGGAGAAATAAACTTATCTTTATAATTAATTGATTCTTTTATGTCAGCATTTTTATGAAGATTCACAAAAATAAAGTAATCAGGTTTAGCAGAAGTAATTAACCCTTGTCCTCGGAAAGACGAATGAATTTTTGTATAATTACACAAAAGGGCCGTATCACGCATTGAGTAATCAGAATAAAGTTTGAAGAATGGAAATCCATAATTCTTTGCACCGAATTCATCCTGATAACGCATGAGATTGTATTGAATCAAGTCTGAAAGCCAGAGTGAACACAATTGTTCAGATGAAAGCAATTTTTTAATTTCTTTGTTAAGAGAAATTGATTTTCCATCGAATAAAAACAAGGCTTTTTCATATCTGGATAGTTCACTTGAGTCAAAATACAGTCCGCTTAAAGTCTGACATGAATGAACTATATTTTCTTCTGAAACTACATCAAGGTATTTTTTACAAGCCTCAGAAATATCCTGAATACTTGCAGAATGAGAATTGTTTTCCAAAAGTACAGATGCAATTACAAATTCTTCGATTCTTTTTGCAGGTGAATAAAATGAAAGGAGACGCATAAACTGTTTGAATGATTCTTTTTGTAAAATTAAGTCAAATTCAGGATGCGTGTCTCTTTCCATATCTGCAACAAATTCAAGATATGTTTTGAATTTTGGGTTGAACTGAGAAAATCTTACTGGATCTACGCTTCCGTCATGCTTAAGATAATCGACAAGCATAGGAATGTTTCCGCCACAAACATGCTTGAAATTCAGGTAAGATTCTTTCATGTATTTCATGGACATGAATTTTTCACTTTCAAGCTGGCGAAGAATCTGCTCTTTTGTGATTTTATCCATGTGAATGTATGTGCCGTTCGGCAAATCTGCGAAATCAGTCTGAACTTCAAGCTTCAGTGAGTCCCGGTCAAAATTCTGTTTGCCGTTCAAGGCAATAGCCATCAAAAATGACTTGTTATAATTTCCTATAAAATCAAGAACGGTTACAAATTCCTTGTCGGCTAGTTTTCGAAGTCCTCGTCCGAGCTGCTGTATAAAAATAATCGATGAATCAGTTGGACGGAGCATAAGAATTGTGTTCACGCTCGGAATATCAATTCCTTCATTAAACAAATCGACTGTAAAAATCACTTTCAGCACGTCTTCATCATTTTCAAGTCGTTTTGTAAAGGCAATGCGCTCATCTATGCTTTTATTGTCTTCGCTTGAAAGTGCAACGGAAGCAATTCCTCTTTTGTTAAATTCTTCTGCCATATATTTTGCATGTTTTATAGTCTGACAGAATCCTAAAACTTTTGGCTTGTCCGCATCGTGTCCGTAAAATTTCATCTTTTCAATGATATAATCCACACGATGAGAGACCATCAGCATTTTTGCAATTTCTTCTGTGTATTCGCTTGTTCCCGGTTCCGCTTTGATTTTTGTGTAATCGATTCCTTCTGCATCAGTCAGACCAAAATAATGAAAAGGGCAGATAAGATTATATTCGAGTGCCTGCCGCAGCCTGATTTCCACAGCAACGTTATTGTCAAAAATTGAATAGATGTCTCCGTTGTCACTTCTTTCCGGGGTTGCCGTAAGTCCAAGCAAAAAGTCCGGCTTAAAATATGAAAGAATTTTCTGATAGCTTTCACTTGATGCATGATGAGCTTCGTCAACTACAATGTAATCAAAATCTGTCGTGGAAAAATCTTCGTAATGTCGGCTCATCGTGTCGCGTGTTGCAAAAAGAAAGTCGCATTTTTTATCTTTCTGATTTCCTGTGTAAAATCCTGAAATATAGTTTTTTCCAAGCGCACCAAAAACGGTGTCAAAAGATTCTTTTGCTTTTTTTAGAATATCTTCACGATGGACAATAAAAAGTAGCCGTTTAGGTTTTACCTGCATGGCATCAAAGACAGACATATAAGTCTTCCCACTTCCAGTTGCGGCGATTGCGAGGGCTTTTTTCGCCCCTGTTTTTCGGAGCCTTGCAAGTTTTACTATTGCTTCCTGCTGCATTGCATTCGGCTGAATTGCCTGCGCCCTTTCGTAAGAAAAAAGTTCTTTAGCCTTCCTGACTTTTACATCAGACTTTATCCTTGAAAGATAATCCCGGTAGGAAAGTAAGAATTCATCAGAATATTCCTTAGTCCATGGACTTTTCCAGAGTGTTTCGAATTCCTCAAGAACAGATTTCGTAAAAACTCCTGGTTCCTGAAGCTCCATTGTCGGCTCATTCTGAAGAACATTCCATTCAACATTTGTTTTTAATGCACGGCCGGTTATGTTTGAGGAACCTATGATTACAGTCCACTGGTCTGAGTTAGAAAAAGTTTTATGAAAAAGATATCCTTTTGCGTGAAAGCCTTCATTTTCTGTCGGCGGAACATAGACTTTTAGTTTGATATTTGGAAATTCAGCAAGCCTCTTTAAGACTGCGGGAGTAGTCATGTTCTGATAGGTGGTCGTAAGAATCTCGCCAGGAATATTTTTCTTTGAAAGTTCTGCCAGCGTTTCAAGAAGAACCTGCAAGCCTCCGTAAGTGATAAAAGCAACGCTGATTTTAAATTCATTGCATTGCTGCAGATTTTCAACAAGTGTATTGTAAAAATTGCGGGTAGTCCCGTTATAAACAAATTGTGCTGATTCCATTTTACAGTACCATTGTTGCAGGGATGGGATATTTTAAACCGACGTTTTTTGTGATGTTTTTTGTTTTCATTTCTTCGATTGGATTAATATTCATTGTAGTTTTCCTGTTTTGATTTCGTTTTTCAAATAATCGTACACATAAAGCGGACTTTGAAAGTAAAGTCCTGTCTTTGGGTCACAGAGCTTCTGGTAGAGTTCTGAGTTGTACACAGCACGTAAAGCCTGTTCCACGCTAAAAGAAAAATCCCTTACAAGATATGTCGCAAGGTCTCGTGTGGTACATTCAATCTGATATTCAACATCATTCATGGCAGAGTCCTTTGTTTACAAGTGTCTGAATAGCTTTTTGGGTGCCGAAAAAATATTGAAAAGTAACGCCCTTCATGTATTTAAGCCTTTCAAGGAAAGTATCAAAAGAAATATCACCTTCAACAAAACGGCGGATTTGAGCTCCAACTCTGTCATTTGCTATGGGACCGATTACGATGTCGTAGTCGTGTGAAAAATCCTGATTTTCCTGATTGCGGTTCTTAAAGACAAAATCTGCCCATTCTTTTGAGTATTCGGAAAATGAAAGGACTTTTAGGCTGCCGTTTTTTAAGAGGGATTCATCGAACTCAAATTTCGTTACAAGAGGACTTCCTCTAAAAAATGTTGTCTTGAATGTCGCCATTTCATAGGCCTGTTCGTAATTATTTGAAAGATAAAATCCTCGTCCAAAATCTTTGTTAGGTTTGGAAAGAGTCAAATCGATTTCTTTTATTTCTACATTTGAACCATGATACAAAAACATCAGACATTGCCTCCATGGTCTTTGCAATAAGAAGCTAATGTATCTACCATTTCCGAATATGCAAGGGTGTGTGCTATATTGTAGTGCTGTTCCAGAAGCGTAATGGCATTAAATCGATCTAGGTAGTTGAATGCCTGTGTGGTGGAAAGCGAATATTTTTTTGCGAAATCGCTTACGAGAGCAACGGTATATTCAATTTTGTCTTTTGGATTTGCTTCCTGCATTACAAGACCTCATATTCTATTATAATATACTCTTCATTTTTCTTCCATAAATATAATCTGTTTTTATCCGGCAAACATCTTCTGCACTTTGTCCAGGTTGCTCTGCAAGTCAAGGGATTTTTTGCTGATAAAAAGCTTTACAGTTTTCCGGTGCGTTCCGTAGAGTTTCGCCATCTGATTTACGCTTGTTCCGGCAAGAATCATCACGCTCACCGCAAGTTCCGCCCCGTCAAGCTTGCTTTTTGTGCTTGTAGAGCCAAGAGGCCGACCGAGTTTTACCCCCTCATTTTTCCTGAGCGCTAGGGCTTCTTTTGTGCGCTGGCTTATCAGGTTACGCTCGATTTCTGCGCTCAGGCCGAATGCAAAGGCCAGAACTTTGCTCTGAATGTCGTCACCCAGCCGGTAGTTGTCCTTGATTGTCCAGACCCGCGCACCTTTTTCCATCAGAATATTCAGCACGGACATAATCATAAAAAGACTTCGCCCCAGCCGTGAAAGTTCCGAGCAGATAATGAGGTCATCCCTTTTTACGCCCTCGAGCAGTTTCCCAAGTTCCCGCTTTTTCGGCTCAACTGTCCCGCTGATTGTCTCTTCAATCCAAGAATCGACGGTAATTTCCTGTTTTCTGCAGAACTCAAGAATCTCAAACCGCTGGTTCTCCACAGTCTGCCTGTTTGTGCTCACACGAATATATCCGTAAGTCATGTCCTAAAGATAATGAAAAATACAGCAAAGGCAAAGAATAAAACAGCATTTTAAACGTCGGTTTTAAATATCACAATTTTCTCTTTTAAGCGGAGAACACAGGCATGGAATCAACCCAGTTCATATACAACGGACGTACCCGCAATTTCTTTAACACTCTGGTCGAAAATCTTCAGCAATGCTCAGAATTTAAAATCAGCGTGGCTTTTATTACTTACGGAGGCTTGCAGGTTCTTCTTGAAACACTGGCGGAGCTTTCTAAAAAAAATATTCCAGGCGAGATTCTTACGACTACTTATCAGAACATGACCACTCCTGCGGTTCTCAAAAGGCTTTCTGAGTTTCCAAATATCAAACTAAAAATCTATGTCCCTCCAACTACAACAGACGGCTTTCATGCAAAAGGTTATCTTTTTCACAAGTCTTTTACGGGCAGCGACCAGTGGACGGTTATTATCGGCTCATCGAATATTACAGGCCGGGCGCTAAAAACAAATGTTGAATGGAATGTGCTTCAAAATGAATCCACAGGACAGGCTCAGGAACCTGGAATTTTTGCAAAATCTGTGCTCGATGAATTTGAGCTGCTTTGGAAAAGTCCATGGGCACAAGAATATTCTGATGACTTTCTGATTTCATATCGCGACTATCTTGCCCGCATAAAGAAAAATCTGCGTCAGCAAAAATCAACGGAACTTTTTGCCTATGAACACAGACAGGCAATTCAGCCGAATGCAATGCAGCAGGAAGCCATCGTAAAACTTGACCGTCTTCGAAAAAACGGGGCTTCTAAAGCTCTTGCAATCGCAGCAACCGGAAGCGGTAAAACTTACATGTCGGTTTTTGATGCCCTGCAGTTTAAGCCTAAACGATTACTTTTTATCGTTCACCGTGAAGATATTCTAAAAAAAGCAAAAGAATCATTTGATACAGTTTGTGGTACAGTCGGAAAAGATTATTATTCCGGCTTTTATACGGGAAATCAAAAAGACAAAGACTGTTCCTATCTTTTTGCAACACGTGACACAATGAGCCGGCACTACGAAGAATTTTCTCCGGACGATTTTGATTACATCGTCATTGACGAAGCCCATCATGCATCAAGTGAAAGTTATCAGAAAATCATTTCATATTTTAAGCCGGAATTTTTGCTTGGTCTTACCGCAACTCCTGAACGCAGCGACAACGGAGACATTTATTCCCTTTTTGACAATAATGTAGCTGTAGAAATACGTTTGAGACAAGCCCTTGAATACAATCTTATCTGCCCTTTTCATTATTTTGGTTTGACGGACGCAGAAGGAATTGATTATTCAAAAATCAAAGCTGAGCCTGGAACAAGCGAATACACAGAAGAAATTGCAAAAATGCTTATGGTTGGCCATCGTGTTGACTACATCATCGAAAAGATGAAATTTTACGGGCACGATGCAGAAAAGCCCAAGGTTTTGGGATTTTGTCAGACAATCAAGCATGCAAAATACATGGCACAGGAATTTTGTGAGCGAGGAATTCCCGCTGTTGCCCTTTCAAGCGAAGACAACAAAAGCATTGATGAGCGCATTGCATTTACAAAACGCCTTGAAGATGATAACGATGAGCTCAAAGTTATTTTCACAGTAGATTTATTCAACGAAGGTATCGACATTCCGAGCGTGAACACAATCCTGATGCTGCGTCCTACAGAATCTTCCATCATTTTTATCCAGCAATTGGGTCGAGGTCTACGCAAAATTGCAGATAAGGAATTCGTTACGGTTCTTGATTTTATCGGAAACTACAACAAGTCTTTCCTGATGGCAATAGCTTTGAACGGTAAGCAGAACTTTGACAAAGACTCATTAAAATTAGAAGTCGAAACAGATTTTGCAGATTTACCCAACGGCACTTATATTCACATGGATAAAATTGCAAAAGAGCAGATTCTACGCCAGCTAGAAAACGAAAAGTTCATGTCCATGAAGTATATGAAGGAATCCTATCTTGCCTTTAAGCATGTCTGCGGTGGAAAAATCCCAATGCTGATTGATTACTTAAAGCATGATGGAAGCGTGGATCCTCTGCGTTTTTCTAGCTTTAGTCCGAATTACAAAACTTACCTGGAATTTGTGTCTTCGATGGAAAAAGAGACTCACCCGGAACTAAGCCTTCTTTTACAAAATGAAAGTTTTAAGCAGCTGTTGCGTCTTTTTACTTTTTATACGCCGGCAAAGAGAATTGAAGAATGGCTGATTGCAGATTCACTTTTAAAGTCAGAAAAAAATAAAGTGAGTCTTGAAGAACTGGCTAAACATGCAGAGAAATTTCTGGATAATGTAAAAAATGATTCAATTCGTAACTCTGCAGAAACTTTAAGCGGAAAGTATTTTGATTCTTCTGAATTAAAGCGTTATGAATCTGCTTTGCTTTTGTTTGACGGCTCTTCTGTTTCATTCAAAACTGAAATTTTCTCGCTTTTAAAATCAGATAAAAATGCACGGCTCTGGTTTGAAGATTTGATTCAGTACAACCTTCTGCGTTATCAGGATGAATTCGGTTCCGGCGATTACGGATTTCCATTCCTAAAGCTTTACTATGAATATTCCATGCGGGATACAGCCCTTTTGTGCAATTACACAAAAATTCATTCTTCTTTCCGCGGTCAAGGGCTTTTGACTTCGGCAAAACCTGATTATTTCATTTTCGTAAACCTGCACAAAAATGCCGACATAAAGGAATCGATTAATTACAAAGATATGTTCAAATCTCCGGGAGTATTTCAGTGGCAGTCACCGAACAGCACGACCCAGGACTCGGAAGTTGGACAAAACATAATTTTCAGCTACAAGAGGGGCATTAACCTGCATCTTTTTGTGCGGAAATTCGAGGAAGTCGAAGGCGTGACTCAGCCTTTTGTTTATCTTGGAAAAGTTATACCATTCTCTGATAGTGCGGAAGGAAACAAGCCGATTACGATTCAATTTGCACTTGAAAATCGTGTACCAGATGATATGTATTTGGATTTTACCACAAGAACTGATATGCTTGGAAAACAGGAGAATAAATAAAATGAAAACCATAAATGTAGTAGCGGCCGTTATCATCCGTACCACCAGCGACGGCACAAAAGAAGTTTTTGCCACCCAGCGTGGCTACGGCGAGTATAAAGACTGGTGGGAATTTCCAGGCGGTAAAATCGAAGCCGGAGAAAGCCCTGAAGTGTGCATTACCCGAGAAATCAAAGAAGAGCTTGCGACCGAGGTAAAGGCTGAAAAAGTTCTAGGCACCATCGAATACGACTACCCTGCTTTTCATCTGACCATGCACTGTATTTTGTGTTCTATTGTGAGCGGAAAGCTTGAGCTATTGGAGCACGAAAATGCCCGCTGGCTTACGAAAGAGAGCCTTAAATCCGTAAATTGGTTACCAGCAGATGAATTGATTTTGGATAATGTGGAAGATCTTCTATAAATTAAATCTTATCCTCCACAATCTCCAGCATCCTCTTCGCATTCCTGGATCCGTTGCCGTTGGGGGAAATTGTTGAAAAACATCTGCCACGCTTTCCTTCGTTCACAGCTTGTCTTACGACTGGAGCTTTCCACATCCTGGCTTTCGTGGCAATGGCAGGCAGCCGCATTCCGAGTGTCAGTTTATTAAATCTTTCTTGAAAAATAACTTAAACCAAGCTATAATAAATAAATCTCTAAAATCTCTAGTTTCGGTTTGGTTCCGGGCAGAAAATTAGAGTCTCATTTTACTTTTCATGGATATTCCATGCAGGATTTTTTATGACACAGGAAGTAGTTCAAACAAAAAAGGCAGACGTTGAGCAGGCAGTGAATGAATTGTGTTCCATGCTCAAACGAAGCTCGTCATCTTATGATGCTGTGGTTTTCTTTGCCAGCTCAGATTATGATTTTTCAAAGCTCTCTCAGCTTCTTTACGAGAAATTCCCTAATTCACAGGTAATCGGCTCGACATCTTCAGGAGAAATCACATCGCAAGGTTTTACCAGCCATTCAATCGTTCTCAACGCTCTTTCAGATTCAGGTTCAACTTCATTCAAAGGTGTTCTTATTGACGACATCGATGAATTCCCGGCAATCCAATCAAAGGATATCGAAAACGCAGCTTCAAGCATTGGCATCTCTCTCTCTTCTCCAAATTGCTCCAAAAATGCCTTTGCTATCACCCTTATCTGCGGTCTTCTCTCAGCCGAAGAAGGTTTTCTTTCCCTCTTCTACTCTCTCACCAAAGACAAGAATTTCCTTATTGCTGGCGGCTCAGCAGGCGACGATCTCAAATTCCAGACAACTTATGTAAGCTATAACGGACAGGTTTCGTCAAAAGGCGCGGTTCTCCTTTTCGTAAGGACAATGCGTGCTTTCAAAATCGTAAAAGAAAATATCTTCCAAAAAACCGGCAAAACAATCATGCTTACAAGTGTAAATCCAGAAAAGCATCTTATAACTAGCATCGACAAGCAGAATCCAAAAAGGCGTTATATGGACGTTCTTGGAATCAGCGAGCACCAGCTTTCGGACGCAATCCTTGATCATCCGATGGGGCGTGTATTCGGCAACGAAGTTTTCATCGCTTCTCTCATCAATTTCGACAATTCCGGGAACCTCACTATGTATGCACGTGTTCTTCAGGATTCAATTCAGGAAATTCTTGAACCAATGGATACACTTGCCATCACGGAACAAACTTGCAAAGGAATCCTCCAGGAAATTCCTCATCCAAGCTGCGTGATTCTTTTCAACTGTATCCTTCGTACCGTTGGCTTCCAGAAAAAGCATCAGCAGGAATCGGTAAACAGCATCTGGAAAAAATATTTCCCGACTTACAGCGGTTTCTCAACTTATGGAGAGCAGTTCGGACACATCAATTCAAACCAGACTCTGGTCGCACTTGTTATGGGAGACTAAAAAATGAATCAGACATACTCAAAACCACAGGTAATCGAAACAGGAAAGAATCTCGTTGAATTTTTGATTGACATCTGTAACACTGCCAACAATATCAGCGGATTCTTGAAGGAATATATCAGTCTCCTCACTTCAGAAAACGGCATCTATCACAAGCAGGATGAGGCTCTTGGAGAATATGCAAAATCCAGCGCACAGACTCAGCAAGAAGCCGACAAAATGATGGACACTTCCCAGCAGAACAATCTGGCATTGCAGGATATTTGTCAGGAATTCAAAGAGATGAATGACAAGATTTCCACGGCTCAGAAAGATCGCGAGACGATGGACAAAAAAGTAAAGGACTTGAACGCTCAGATTAACGAAATCACAAGTTTCATTAAAAACATTCAGGAAGTCTCTGAGCGAACGAATCTTCTTTCATTTAATGCATCGATTGAGGCCGCCCGTGCCGGAGAAGCCGGAAAAGGATTCCGAATCATCGCTAACGAGGTCAAAAATCTTTCGGCTCAGACAAAAGAGCTTTCAAACAACATTGCCACCGCAGTCCGTGTCCTGCACGAAGATGTTTCGGCAGTCGTAAAAGAGAATCATGAGCATGATCGCTTTATGGATTCATTGCAGCAGACAGCCGTTAGTTCTAGTGAAAAGCTCGTGAAGATTCAGAATGACAACCGTGAGAACACTCAGTTCATGGAACATGTCCTTAATCAGATAAACGACAACCAGAGGGCAGTTCTTGCGGCAACAAAGGAAGCAGAAAATTCTAACCTTAATCAGATTAAGGTAATTGCATCGCGGGCCGCAGAGAACACAATTCATACAGGCGACCAGCTTTCATTTCTGTTCGAGCTTCGAAAACTTTTCAACTGGCTCGAAAGATATCACGAATAAAAAGAGCAAAAAATCCCGTGCTTCAAAAATATTTCTTAGCACGGGATTTTTTTTGCCCCACGTAAATTTTCGTTGCAAGCTATGTTAATTGTTTGTAAGTTTTGAATTTATGTTAAGAAAGTGCAAAATATGTTCAAAAATCCGAATTCGCGCTATAATAACATAATGGCAAACGGAATCGAAGACTTGCACGAAAAAAACAAAGACTCAAAGCCCCTCTCCACCCGCTATGACGAATGGCGTGTAATGCAAGGACGTGAGGATGCTCAGATGCTCCAGGAAAAATCGACAAGCTGGAAGAGCAAAAAAGACTGGAGCGAAAAATACGACAGGGCCTGGGATGACTAAAAGTTCCAGGAGCGAAAGCCGCACATACTCCGTATCACTCATACTCGACAATTCTTCCGCAGAAAAAATTCTTTCAGCGCAAAAAGAACTTGCCCGCATTACACAAAACGACAATCTTGCCAAAAATCCGCCTCCGCCCCACATCACGCTGGGCTTTTTCCATGCGAAGGACGAAGATTTTCCAAAATTAAAGGAGCTTTTTGAAGACTTTGCAAACTCAGCAGGACAGGCTTTTGACATTGATTTCGGGCAGCCCGATTCTTTTTTGGACAAAGTGATTTTTCTTTCGGTCAAAAAAGATTCTGCGTCACTCCCCCGTCTGAAATCCCTAAACTCCGCCCTGCACGAAAAATTCTCGGTCTTTGAAGCGGGCGGCAACAGAAATTACCTTCCCAATAACTTTTTCCCGCATGTAGCCCTGGCCGTAAAGCTCACAAAAGACCAGTTTGAGAAAGGAATGAGCTGGGCGCATCCGCCGGCAAGCGGCGGTCGGGCTTTTCGCCATTCCGCTGACGCTCCAGCCGCTTCCCTCGCTCCGCTCAGTCCAGTGGCCGCCTCCGGCGTGGCTACTATCCCTTGCGCAAAAATCATCGCAATTTCCCTGGCAAAAACTCACCCATACAAAGAGCTTACCCGAATTGAACTTTCCGCAGACACGCTTTCGCTCGAACAGCGTCACAAAAACATGTCCGCAATCAGAAGCACCGGCGGAAAACTCGAAGTCGCCCTGCGCTCCCAGCTTTTTAAGTTCGGCTTCCGCTTCCGAAAAAACGACAAACGCCTTACAGGTAGCCCGGACATTGTTTTTCCGCATTACAAGGCCGTGATTTTCATAAACGGCTGCTTCTGGCACGCGCACGGCTGGCTTTTAGCCACAAGCACAAAAAGCAAAAAATTCCAAAAAACAGACATGATAAAATCCAGTCTCCTCGAAGAAAATGTACTCTACTCGCTCAAATGCGAAAAGTTCCGAATGCCTAGGACAAATCCCGATTTCTGGCGACAAAAGTTCACCCGCAACCGAGAGCGCGACATCCGTGACATTGAAAAGCTGCTCGAAGAAGGATGGCGGGTCGGAGTGGTATGGGAATGCTCAATCACAGGCCGGGGCCGAAAGCAAAAAATCCTCTCCACCGCAGAAAAAATCTCCCTGTGGCTTGAAGAAGGCCAAAGCGATATTTTCAGGGAGTTTTAGGGAGAAAGGTTATTTTTTGCTATATGTTCTGTTCTTGTTTGCGCCATTGGCAACAATTTTTCCCTTTTGCACAAGGTTTGAAACTATTGCACGAGTTCGGGCGGGGCTTAAGTTTACTATTTCTGCAAGTTCTGAAATAGAATGTTCTTTGGTGTCCTCAAAAATTTCAAGCAGCTTCTTTTCTACATCATCTTGTTTTTGATTCATTTTATCGCTTGAAAGCTCATTTATCGCTTGGAATTCTCCGTTATCGCTTGCTTTATCGCTTGAAATTTCATTTATCGCCGATTTATCGGATTTATCGCCGATTTTATCGCTTGAAACACAATTTATCGCTTGAAATTCTTCATCAAGACCGACATATTCCGAAATATCAAGCGTAGTCTTCACTCGAGAAGGATTTGAAGTCTGCTCGTACACAGGTATAGTCTTGAAGTTTTCTTCCCACACGGAAACAATTCCCGGAATACCACTTCCCGCTCGTTCGCCAATATCAATCATAGAGAACATTTTGAGGATTGTGGCATTTCTTGGGTCGGAAGTACCGCCGTCAAAGGCATCCTGAAGAGGAATACGGAAAGAGCCTGGATTTTCAAAAACAAATTTCTTAGGATATTTTTGAATCACAATCCCCTGTCTGCCGTAATAATCTGCATTTACGAGAGTATTTACAAGTGCCTCACGAATAGCCTTATGAACAGGCGTGTCATCAACTCTAAAAATGCCATCAAGCTTGAAGGGGCGTTTTATGTCTGAGGTCAGCTTGGTCGCAACCTTGAAGAAAAAGTCAAAAATATTTCCGCTCCATTCGCCAGAACTTGAAACAACTCTGTCTGACCAACGGATTTTTGAATCAAACTTTTCCTGATAGTCCAAAAAATACTGCGGGAATTCACGGACAATCTCATATTCATACCCGAACATCAGAAGTCCAGCGGCAGTCGGATGAAGTTTCCCAGTTTCAGTGCTCAATCCAACTGCACCGATTTTTCGCAAGAAATCTATGTCGTCCAAGGAATCCCAAACATGATTTATATGCAAAGTTCGGAAGATATTACGGTAACCTTTGATTGACTCCATGCAGAACACGCTTTCGTCCATTTCCGTAAGAACTTTTGTATCCGCACTTGCCACGCTCGCATCACGGAACATCTCGGAAATATCTTCCTTCGTGCAATGATAATCGCCCTCTCCGTTACGATGATATGTCCCGCTGAAAACATCCTTGTCAATAAAAACAGGACGGAACTGACGCTCGGCACGAGGAACTTCAATAAAGATGACCTGCTTGCCTTCAATCTCCTTTGTGTAAACATGCTTATTCAGCAGAAGATTTATGCTCACCTTGTTCTGATTGTTCACCGTGTCCCAGAAAGTCTTGATGAGCAATTCGGGATTGTCTACACCTTCGATTTTAAATGAATGGTCAGCATTTTCTTTCACACCAAGAAGAATCAGTCCGCCGTCCGTATTCGCAAACGCAGAATAAGTCTCCCAGATGCTTTTCGGAAGACCACCTTTGGCGAGCTTTGCTTCGTAGCGGTTGTTTTCTCGGAATTGGGTTATGTCTAATGTGGTGAGCATATTTAACTCTCCTAATTTTGTTTATCCTTTTAAGATCCAACTTTATGTGATAAATTTTCAGAGTCATTGTTTATTTCATCTATGATATTTTGTCTATCAGAAATAAACTTTTCATAAACATCTCTTATTTTTTCTTTTGAAGATGAGACATTTTTTCTATTGTCATAAACCGTATTTATTAACTTATCTGAAATAGAAACTACAATTCTTTTTCTGAAACCATCATGTTTTATGATATATGGACTGATCATTTTTAAATATGAATAACCATTTGGAATACCTAGTCCCCATGTATATGGAGCATGAAAAGTATCTGCAATTGCCAAATCTGCATATTCGTTATTACAAGGTATCATTCCTCTCGCAGTCCAATTCTCTAAATAAACTGAAGATAACCAAGATTTCCATCCAGAATCACCAATTACATTCAGTTTTTTTGTTTTTGACAAAATGTATTCAATTCCATTTTCATCTACATAAGAAATATTTTTAAAAATGTGAGAAGATATACTGTAAAAAAATCTTGCTTCGTCATTTGAAGAAGATTGGAAACCTGAATAGAAATCTATAAATAGTATATCACCATCTATTTTATAGATATTATTATGAACTCTGCTATTAATATGTTTTATTCTTACCTCATCAACAGAATCCAGTACAGATTTTAAGGGCAATTGTTGAGTCTTTCCGTTTTCTTCAACATCAACACAATACATTTCCCATTCCGTAAAGATTTCAGAATTGTCGCTTTTTATTCCAATTACATCTTTATAGACACATACAAACATACTTGCAAGTTGTTTCATTTTTGGAGAAAAAGTCGAAAATTTATTTTCTATGTAATCTATGATTGTAGAAATAATATCTTTTTGTAATATATTTACATATTTGCTGTTTATTTCATTTCTGCTTAGCGATAGTATTTCTTTTGCATTTCCTCCAAGTATATTCACATGTATTTGTAAAAAATTGAACCAAAAAGGTGACAAACTTACATATTGATTCCGATAAAAAATAGCACACTTAGGATTTTCGCCTTCTTTTATAGTAATTTCAAGATTTGTTTTTTCTGAATAATAAGAAAAATCTACTGTTTTATTAGGAGTTATAAGTTCAGTATAATTATTACTACCATCATCAAGTTTAAGAGAAAGTTGAATATATGATGCACGAGAGAACTGTATGATTTCATCAATAATCTTGCAAATATCATAATCGAATGATTCGGATTCGACAAAATCATATTCAAATACTGAATAATTAGATAATCTCCGATTTGTTGAAATACTAATTGATTCTGGTATTTTTTTCTCAGCAAAATCAAAAGATAAAGTTGTTCCTGTGAGAATGCCAGTATCGCTACTTGTCTTCACAAGAACAGTTCCTTTATCTTTTCCTGTTGGACTGTATAGATCAACATCATATATATTTTCACGATTGTATTTTCGTGTTTTTATATGTACCTTATCAGTTAATAGGAAAATACTCTGAAAGCCGATGCCGAATGTACCCGAAGGTTTCATCCATTCTGGCATCTCTGAAAGCATTTTTTGCTTCTCTGTATTTCGAGATGAACTTCCGGTCTTACATAAAAAACCCAAATCATCTTTTGACATTCCAATACCAGAATCCGAAATTGAAATATGCCATATTATTTCCCCACTTTTTAAGATTTCGCCCTTTTTTATTGAAATCTTTATGGAGTATATTTCTTTTTTGCACTCAGTTTCAAATTCTTTTTTTGTAAACCTTTTACATTTAGATTTGTTTTCAAGCCAGATTCTAAAATATGTTGCATCAACAGAATTTTGTAATATTTCTCGAATACTTTGATACGGTTCATTATAAAAACCCGCTCCTTGCAACATTTCCATAGCTTTTTGAGTATCAATTTCAAATCTTGGATGCAACTTTCCATTAATTGTATCATAATCTTTCAAGTCAACTTTTAGATTTTCCAATGTTGGTAAGAAACCATAATCATTAGCAGGAACTATATTATTCCAGTTTTTCATTTGGTTCGTCATTTTGCTATTAAGCCAAGAAAACCAACTTGAAACCAAATCTGCAGTTCTATATTCTTCACATTCTGCGGTTATATCTATTTGTGTAGAATTCATTTGAATATGAGATATTGACAAGTGCTTTTTGATATGGAAATATGATTCCGTAGGGATTTTTGTTACAGTTTGCAAAACTATATCTGAAACTCGGTTATTATCTAAATCCAGCAAATCTCCCAAGCGCAGCAAACATGCTATGTATCTAGGATGGCATTCATCATAATCAATCCCCATTTCAGAAAATGGTAATTCCAGAAGTTTTTCAAAAGATTCTGTATGACATTCACATATTTTACCCAATATCTTTATTAAACGCTGTGGAATTGGATTATTTGGCAAATACATTGATGGTTCCTTATCCAAAGCCTTTTCTGAGCGCCTACTATGAGCATAACGTATGTATTCTGCTAAAATAAATTTTAACGATTCAATTTTTTCTAAAGATACTTCAGAATTTTTAAAATGTATTTTTTTTTCTTTTATTTCAAAATATTTTGAATTGGCATGTAGAATATGATTTTCATCTTTTTGCATTTCGTAAAGATAGTTTAGAAAATCATTTTCATTTAGGAGTTTATTTAAATCTGATGCAAAAGCAACCATACCGATATCATGATAAAAAGCACAGCAAAGTAAGAGCCACAAATCTATAGAAGAAAATTTTTCAAAGGTCTCTTTTTTTATTATTCTGCTGATATTAGTCAGAATTGCTTCTGAATGACTTTTATCATGAAGTGTATAATGAGGAAATATATTTGAAATTGTAGCTAATACTTGAGGAACATAATCTTTTGCAATTTGCCACTGTGTAAAAAGGATTTCATCCTTTTTACCTTTTGTTTTTTCCTGAAGAAGAGTTTCAAGATAACTAACCATATTTTATATCTCCCGGCTTTTATGGCAAGCAAAATACAAAACTTGCTTCTCTTTTGACATGTTTCTTACTAATTGCAATGCTTTTGTAATTTTATCATCATCGAGATTGACAAATGGGTCGTCAAGTATAACAGTAGGCTTCTCTTCTTTAAATAAAGCATCTATCAAGGCCATTCTAGAACAGAAATTTACAATATCTTTATATCCTTCGCTTAAGAATTCGCTTTCACGAAGCATACCATTTTCATCAAGAGAGACTTTTAGATCTGTATCAATGACAAGATTTAAGTTTCCCCCCATCATTTTTACATATTTTGCAAAGTTTTCTTTCATAGGATCACTGTAATTTGTATCCAGCTGTTCTTTTGCTTTTGTAAGAAATTCTTGTGTTTTTAGAAGAATATTATATTCCTCAGATTTATCTTGTTTCCTCTCAGAAAGACTTTCAATTTCGTTTTCAATGTCTTCCTTTTTTTCAGTTTCAGAAAGATTATCATTTATAATTTTTTGATAATTTGCAACATCAGCATTTAAGCCGTTAATCTGATTTACAACATCTGATAAGCTTGTCTGTAACTCTTCTGTTGATTTCTCAGGCTTCGTTAATGAAACAAGAAAATCTATATCATTTTCACTGTTCCCCTCAAAATCTGCTATTTTTTGGTAATTTGAGTTTATCAACTCATCTGCATTTTTTATGTCGTTGAGCTTATTATGTATTTCTTGTACCTGTTCAGCAAACGAAAGCGTTTTCTCAGTTTTGTATTGAGAAAGAATGTCCCCAAGTTTTTGTTTCATTTCTTTTTGAGAATCGATATTTTTAGAATCTACATTTATTTTTTTTGATAATTCTGAAAATCGATTTAATTTTTCATTCAAAGTTTGAATTGAGGCAGAGACTGCAGTTATATCTTCTGTTTTGCAAAATGTTCTTACAAATGTCTTTAATTCAGATTCATAATCATCTTGTTTTTTACTTTGACTTTTCAGCCATAAATTATAATTGTTTTCTTTTTGAATCAGTGTCGTATACCTATTAAATTCAATACTTATTTTGTTTATCGCTGAAAGTTCTGAGCCTGAATCTTCAGTAAACTTTGAGATGAAAGCTTTATAGTTTTTTTCTTTTATGGAACATTTGTCAGATAATTCAGATAACTTTGTTTCTAAAGTAGCGATTTCATTATTTAAGGAAGAAGTGTCTGAACCCTGATTTTTTGAAACAAGACCGAGTATCATAAATAATACGAAGAAGAAAGCACCTGAAAAGCTTAAAACAATATTCATTTTCAAAATAAATGCAGCAATGCCCAATGCAAAGACAAAGGAAGCAATCGATAAGAATATAATTCTTTTCGTGTTTTTTGGTTTTATTTGCTGAGAAATCTTCAAGTCAACTTTCTTTGATTGAATATCAGAAGAGATTCTTGAAATTTCGTTTTTTAAGTCTTGTACCTCTGAAACATCGGTGACACATTCATTAATTTTTTCTTCTGAAATATCCGTTTCTGAGAATTTTTTCTTAAGAGAATTATATTCTTCTGATTCTTGAAGAGTTAATTTTCGCTCATTTTCTTCTTGTTTGAATCTTTTAAAATCATTATCCGTCTTTATACACAAATCAATTCTTTCTTTAGATGGAATATCTCCTGCAAAATAATTCTTTAACACTTCATACTGGTCTTTTTCTGATTGTGTGACAGAATTATTTTTTATGTTAGATTCGATAGTTGTAAATTCCGATGACATTCTATCGATTTTTTCCAATGTCTCTTCATTTGGAAGTTGTCCGTTAAAGAAAGCTAAAAGTTTAGCTTTTATTTGCTTCGCATTTTCAAAATCATTTTTTAGCTGTTCGTAACGCAATTTGCTTTCATATTTTGCATTTAATGCAAGTTGGTCAGTTAAATTGTCCTGTTTCTTTTTTGCCAACGAAATATCATGTGAGAGTTCAACAATTTTTTTCTCATATTCTTCATTCTGAAAAATTTTAGCATCTATTTCAGATAACTTTTCTCGATTTTCATCAATTTTATATTGTAATTGATAAATATCTCCTTCATATCTTCCATTTTTCTTACGTATAGATTGCAATTTTGAAGATTTTTTATTCAAGTCTGAAATTGCCTTATCAAAGTTTGAAATGTCAGCATTTTCAATAAGATTGTTTAATTTAGCAGAAATATCACTAGAGCCAGCTGGAGTTTCATCCAGTGTAACATGAATACTTCGCTCATAAGTTTCTTTATTTACACCAAATAATTCTATACCGAGATTCTCTGAAAAATCAGATGAAATTTTATTCGTTGTTAAATCACGAATCTCAAAAGTATCTTCACTTTTCTTTTTTCCGAATGTTCTAGTAACAATATAATTTTTATTATTATATGAAAAAATTAAACTTCCACCATAAGTTCCACCTTGCCAGGGGAAATATTTCAATTTTTCATTTTTAGAAATATCTTTTGAGGTCGTATGTTCCATTCCATAAAACATTACTTTTATGAAAACAGAAAGTGTAGTTTTACCCCACCCATTCTCGAAAATATAAGAATTTACCCCACTTTCAAAATCAATTACAAAGTTATGAATTTTTCCAAAATTTATAATATGAGCCTTTATTAATTTCATTACTCCAATCTCCCTGAAAGTGCCTTAATTCCTGTGATTATAATTTTTGATTTTTCGTCATCGGATAAGTCATTTTGAGATTTTACAAGTCGAATAAATTCTCCTTTTAACGAAATATCTTTTTCATATTTTGCATAATCAATTTTAGGTTTTGTATTGTTTTTTACTCTGATAAAATAGAAATTGTATGTAGACCTCAACGAATCTTGATAGGAATCTTCCTCAATTTCTGTTTCTTCTGATATTTCACCAACTAAATTTACTTGAACAATATCTTTTGACGGAATGCTTTCAACTTTTCTAGATATTGCCGTCATTATTTCGTTATATGACATTGTACCATTAAGGTTTACATATATTTCATGTATTTTTCTTTGAGACATGGGAATAAATTTAGTAGAAAGTTTATCGGTAATATCTAATAGAACGAAACCTTTTTCTCCAAACTCACCTTTACTAAAATCTCTTCCCTCTAAACAACCTGAATAACACCATGAACAGCGAGAATCTAATTTCTCCGTTTTATAATCATGAATATGACCAAGTGCAATGTAGTCTATATTCTTATTGGTCAGATGAGAAAGGGAAATTACAGGTGCGCCATCTTTGGCTTCGTATTCGGCAATTTGCCCGTGCAAAGTAACAATATTAATTTTGCTTGAATCAAGGGCAAGCTGACTATATGAACTTACAGGAATGTTCTTTCCAAATTCATGACCGTAGATATTTATATTTTCATAAGAATAACAAATCCATTTGTCTTTTGAGAATCTTTTTAAATTAGAAATATCTTCATCCATAGCAAAATCAACATCTTCATCATGATTGCCTCGAAGATAAAGAAAATCAATTTCTGGATTCTGGCTGATTATATATGAAATTCTTTTTTTTATGCTTTTTTGCTGAGAAGTTTTTGTATCAAACAAATCTCCTGCAATAATTATTACTCGTACATTGTTTTTCTTTGCAAATTGAACCATACTTGCAAAACTATCAACAATTTCTTTTCTTCGCTCATCAGCTTGTTCTTTTGAAAAATGAGATTCCATTTTTGAATCAGCATGTATGTCTGCACAATGTATTATTCTCATAGCTTGAAATCCTTATCATCAATTATAGCACTCAAATAGCTTTCTGTGTAAAAATTTTATTCTCACACTTTTCCCATCCACACCGGCAACTCATTCTTATCCGCATAGGAAAATCGCTTGTCTTCCCCATGCTGATACACCACCACATGACACTCCTCGTTTTTCACAGCTTCGCACTCAATTGAAGCTACATCATCCATTGCACAACTCAGTTCCTAATGAAGCCCTTGGTCGCCAATCGCAATCATCTTTTTGCAATGAAAAACTGGTGCGATATATTTTCTGATTTCTTCCAATGTTGTCTGAATATTTTTCTCAATCTCTTTGTTTCTTTTCATGAGATACTCTTCACGGAAAATCCGCCATCGCTGAGAGCCATGCAGAAAGCTGCAATCATCGTCAAAAGGGAAAAAGCACATTGTCTTTGCATTGAAAGAAAGTTCCCAACTATACGGAATATTTTCATGATGCAAACGAATGTTTATGCAGTCATTGTTACTGTTATATTGTGTTTCAAAGTCGTAGAGAAAGCAGTCAATTTCCCAGCAGTTCGGGAGTGTCGCATTATGTCGGTATGGAGAACCTTTATTCCAATCCATATTCGGGTACATTTTAGGAAGCCCTGTAAGCACGACTGGCAAAGGAGCAACACGTCGTTTAAATTCTTCAAGAAACTCCTGTGCTGAAAGCCCGCTTAAATCATGGTCAAGATAGTATTCAATGTCACAGCCCATACCAACTCCTTCTCAAACAAACAGCCCGTAAGTCCATACGACATTATCATTCTCGTCGTACAGAATCATCGACTTGTAATTATCCTTGAACAGTATGAGTGAGTTGATGAAACGTTCCAGAGTCGTGAAGTTATCGTCCTCAGACTCATATACATAACCGTCTTTTCTTGTAAATTTCATTCGCAGATACATATTGATCTCTCCTAAAACTCTCCGAACTCATCCCGAATATCGTCATCGTAGATAGTCTCATCGACTTCATCATAAAAATCATAGTCAACTTCATCACGGAACTCTTCACGGATGTCATCATCTTCCATAAGAATCTCCATGTCAGCCTTATTTAGTCCTTCGCCAAGATAAGCATACCTAAGCGGATCATTTTCGCTTTCATAATCAGGGGAACGATACTTGTGAAAAGAAGCCGAATCGCCAGAGCCAGAACCAATGCATACGAGAACTACAATCACAATCAGAATAAGAAATATGAACATAGACACCTCCGCTTGTGTAAGATGCTTCATTATATCACACGGAGAGTGTCATAGAACGGCACTGTAAAAAAAATATTTTCTTTGCGAAGAAAAATAAGCTGGAATATTTGATATAAGATTGTAAAAACAAAGTTAGCTGAGCATATTGTATGGTTCGCTATCTACATAACAAACATCGCCAGATACATCGACCTTGTTGTTCCAGTCATTTTCACTGTCGATGTTTGGATTTTTGTCCCAGCAGACACAATTTGAGTCATCGATATAAACTCGTTTAAAATCTGCATAATTCAAGAATTGTTCAAAAACAGTGTTTTTCTTGAGATACGGCTTCATGTCAAAAAGTCGTTTTTCAGAGTTGTCAAAAGTGAGCAACAATGTAAAATCTTCATTTGCTTTTACGGCAATGATTTTCTTCCGACCGGAAGCAAAATATTTTGCCATTTTTGAGTCAAAACCTTTTGAAAGATAAAAATCAATGGAATTAGGCATGTTTCTAACGCAACGGGTCAATTGAGAATAAATCCTGCTTTTTTACAGCAAGTTCCCAGTTTTCCAATAGTTCAGTCTGATGAAATGCAGCCCATCCTAAAACCATTTTCAATTGTTTGTTTTGCATTTCTCCTTCAAGGACTTCCAAATCTTTGATGGAAACAAGAACTTCTTCGTCACCATACTTTGCATGAAAATGCGGTGGCATGTGGTCATTCCAATTAATTGAAATTTTAATTCCACGGAACATACTTATTGTTGGCATACTAACCTCTTGTAGTAATTTTAGCATAAATTTCTCGAATTATATAGATAAAATCTATTTAAAACATGAAATCAGTAATTTTCTAGAATCAAAAAAAAATCCCACCCCCATGAGTAACCTCACAGAAGCGGGATTCGCTGGTAATCACAACATCAAAATTTCTTGATTTTGCGTAGCAAAATCGAATCCGTGTGGCATTTTACATCAACCAATCTCGCCATTGAGCGCCTTGGTCGTTTTGATTTCCTTGCCGTCTGCAAGCAATTTTTTGCCTGCAATCTGAACAACTCCGTCCTTAGCCTCGATTGAAACCGAGAAGAACTCATCGCCTGAAATCTCAGCTTTTTTGACTGCGTTCACATCGCTTCCCTCAAGAACGACTTTTGTGCCTGGAGCGGCCCAGCTTGCGTCAAGAACTTCGACACATTCTTTTCCGTCTTCGGTGTAATCGCCTGCCAAAAGCATACCGTAGCTTTCGACTCCACGCATCTTTCTTGGTGCGAGGTTTGAGGCAATTACGACATGCTTTCCGAGAAGCTCTGCCTCTGTAAGATATTTTCGTAAGCCTGACTGAATTGTTCGTGGTTTTCCACTTCCGTCATCCATTGTCTCAATGTAAAGCTTGTCTCCGTCCGGGTTCGGCTTAATGTCAACGATTTTTGCGACTTTAAGCTCGATGTTTGCGTTGAAGAATGCAATCTGCTCTTCTGGAGTAAGTGCCGGCTTTTCTTCTTTTGGCTCAGCCTTTTTCTCAGCTTTCTTTTCTTTTTTTTGCTGAGACTTAGATTTTTCTTCTGTGCCCTCGCCCTGTTTACCAGAGAATTTAGCACGGAATGCATCTACGGTCTTGTTGTCAAGAGGTGTGAAGTAAACGGCTGTCTCTTTGATTGAATCCAGACCTTCCATTTTGCCCAAATCGCTCCATGTAAGGCTTCCTTCTTTTGCAGGAGTGCCGTAGTGAGCGTCATAGATTGTGTGGCCCAGATAGCCTGCGACAATCTGAGAATACTGTGGCAAGTATGGCTGAATCATAATCATCAGGTCTTTGATTACATAAGCCAGGTTGTAGAGAATGTTGTCAGCGACTTCCTTGTTTTCTTTGACAGCTTTCCACGGCTCTGCTGCCTGGAATGCCTTGTTACAGATGTCAGAAATTGCAAAAATCTCGTGGAATGCGTCTTTGAGTTCTGCCCATTCCAAGTACTCAGTAGCCTTTTTTTCGTGCTCCAATACCTGTGCCCAGAGAGCCTCGTCCTTAAGACCTGCCGGAATCTTTCCGCCGTAGTTTTTGTTGATGAACAAGAGAGTTCGGTTTACGAGGTTGCCCAAGTTTCCGATAAGTTCCTTGTTGTATTTTTCCTGGAAGTCCTTCCATGTGAACTGGTAATCCTGATTTTCCGGCCGGTTGTAGTAGATATAGAATCTCCATGCATCGGCAGGGATTCCGCTTTCTTTTGCATCGCTTCCGAATACACCGACTCCCTTTGACTTAGAGAATTTACCGTCCTCGTAGTTAAGGAATTCAGTTGAAGACATGTGATAGAGTTTTGTGTAGTCTTTTCCTGTTCCGATTTCTGAGCATGGGAAAACTACAGTGTGGAAAGGAATGTTGTCCTTTCCGATGAACTGGAACAAGTCAACTTTCTCGTCGAACTTTTCGCTTGATTCAGAAGGAAGCCACCATTTTTTCCAGTCGAAAGTCTCCTTACCAGCCGCTTTCATCTCGTCTGCAAGCTGTTTTGTGATTGACATGTATCCGATTGGTGCATTGAACCAGACATAGAAAACCTTGTTCTCGTATCCGTCCTTTGGAACCGGGATTCCCCATTTGAGGTCTCGTGTGATTGCTCGCTCGTTGAGGCCGTCACGAATCCATGCCTTTGTCATCTGGATTGCGTTTGCGCTCCATTTGCCCTCTTTGCTTGTTTTTTCCATCCATTCCTCAAGGCGCGGAGCAATTGAAGGAAGGTCGATGTAAAGATGCTTTGTCTCGCGTACTTCAGGAGTTGAGCCGCAAGTGTGGCAGCGTGGCTGTAAAAGCTGTGTCGGGTCAAGCAACGTGCCGCATGAGTCACACTGGTCGCCACGTGCATCGGTAGCCCCGCATTTTGGGCAGGTGCCGTCAACATAACGGTCAGCGAGGAACATATTGCATTTTGGGCAGAAAAGCTGCTTTGAAGTGTGCTCCTTTATGAAGCCGTTTTTGTCGAGGTCGTTGAAAATGCTCTGTGTGATTTCAGTACATTCTTCGTTTGAAGTGCGTCCGAATTTATCAAAAGCAATGTCGAACCACTCATAAATGTCCTTGTGGATTGCGTAGTAGTAATCGCAAAGCTCGCGCGGAGTCTTTTTTTCTTGCAGGGCCTTTGTCTCTGTGGCAGTGCCGTATTCGTCTGTGCCGCAGACATACATTGTTTCGTATCCGCGTGAACGGCAGAATCGTGCGAAGACATCTGCGGAAAGCATCTGAATCAGGTTTCCGAGATGAGGAATATTGTTTACATAAGGAAGTGCTGATGTGATAAGTCGTTTGTTCATTTTAATATTGTTCATAAGTAGATATTATAATGAAAAGCGGCTTTTTATACAATGAATGAACAAAAGTTACAGGGCTTCCGCATTACAACCGATTTTATATTGAAAATAGCGCAAAGGAGCGAAAAGGCTTACGGAAACACTCGTTTTGTGCTGCCGCGTGAGCGGCAAACGTGTATAGTTTCAAGCACAAAACGCGTGTAGCATGCTATAACATCATCAACTTAAGGTCTAAAAGCTACTTTTTTGGTTTGCAGAATATTTATTTGCGTCCCTGAACCTTCTTTTTTTAGAAATTGAATC
>Ga0256405_10003766_pt1 | contig 30476 bp, 32 predicted proteins | sample RumenRJG_02DNA_FD_189096 | JGI IMG/M metagenome (GOLD analysis project Ga0256405, IMG submission 189096) | Bovine rumen microbial communities from Lethbridge, Alberta, Canada - RJG_02 | ecosystem: Host-associated > Mammals > Digestive system > Stomach > Rumen | place: Canada: Alberta...
GGCAGGTCGGTTTCAAGGGCAGCCCCTCGGGGTGCCAGCAGGTAGACGGGCCAGTGCGCCGCGTGCCACAATCTTAGGCTCGATACGGATTGATCGAAGCCTTGATCCAATTGCAAATTATCGGTGCAGGTAGATGAGCTGCTCCTTCACCTGGGTGTGTGAAGGAGGCGCAGGTGTGTGGAGAAAAGAGAAGAATGTGGAGCTTGCCGGGGCAATCTGCCCCGTTCCGCTACTCCGCCTTGTGCGGGCAGTTCTCGCAGGAGTGGGGTGCGGGCATATCGGCTGCGCTCGACGGGCCCTTCTTGTCGCGCTGATCGGTGTTGTAGAAGCCCGAGCCCTTGAACACGATGCCCGAGCTGCCGAAATGGCGCTCGGCCGGCGCGCCGCACGCGGGGCAGACCACCTCGGGCTGCTCGCTCATGGGATGCTCGACCTCGAAGATGTGGTTGCATGCCGTGCAGATGTAGTCGTACCGCGCCATCGTTCTATCCTTCGTGCCTCCGAACCGTTTGCCAAGGCTCTACTCTAGCCAAGTTGGGGCCGCTGTGCCATACACATTATTGGGAATCACAGGTATCATCGAAACCGACAAGCCCGCTGAAATCCGAGAGGTGATGCGCATGGACACCACGGCCCTGCTGAACTGCGAGCTCTTCCTCTTCGACATGGACGGCACGCTCTACCTGGGCGATGACGTCTACGAAGGCGCAGTCGAGCTGATGGAGGACCTGCCGCGCCTCGGCAAGCGCTACATCTTCCTCACCAACAACTCGTCGCGCGCGGGAGCCGACTACATCGGCCGCCTGCGCCGTCTCGGTTTCCCCTGCGAGCCCGAGAACGTCTTCACCTCGGGCATGGCGACGGGGGAGTACCTGCAGCAGAACCATCCCGGCGCGCGCGTGTACCTCGCGGGGACCAAGGCGTTCTACCGCGAGCTCGTGAGCTATGGCATCGACCTCGTGAACGACGAGCTCGGCCACACCGACGTACGCGACGTCGACGTGGTGGTGCAGGGCTTCGACACCGAGCTCGTCTACGAGAAGCTCGACCTCGCATGCCACTTCCTGCGCCGCGGTGCCACGTTCATCGCCGCCAACCCCGACTGGGTCTGCCCGATGCCCGCCGACGAGGTGCTGCCCGATTGCGGCAGCATCTGCGCCCTGCTCACGGCCTCGTCGGGCGTCAAGCCGTTCTACATCGGCAAGCCCAACCGCGCCATGATCGACGTGATCTCCAAGATGACGGGCATCCCCAACGAGCGGATCTGCGCCGTCGGCGACCGTCTCTACACCGACATCGCCGTCGCACAGAACGCGGGGTCCGTCTCGGTGCTCGTGCTCTCCGGCGAGACCACGCGCGAGATGGTCGATGCCGCCGAGCGCCAGCCCGACTACATCCTCGCTGACGTCGCGGAGCTGCATCGCATCCTCAAGGAGCAGGCATGAGCATGGAGGCGCTGATCGTCGACGGCTCGCCCGAACCGTCGTCTCCCGAGCTCGTGGCGTGGATCGCGGATGGCATGGACTACATCGTCGCCGTCGACCGCGGAGCCGTGACCTGCCGTGCGGCCGGCATCGTACCCGATCTCTTCGTCGGCGACGAGGACTCCGCGGATCCGGAGACCATCGCGTGGGTGAAGTCCGTTGCGAAGGATGACCTGTGGCTTCCCGTCGAGAAGGACGGAACCGACCTCTACCACGCCATCGCCGCCGTGCGCGCCGAGGCCGAGCGGAGGGGGGTCAAGCTCGGGCTGGACATCACGCTCACCTGCGCGACGGGCGGCCGCCCCGACCATGCGCTCGCGATCTACGGCCTGTTGTATTCGAACCGCGACCTGTTCCCCTGCGTCATCGAGGATGGGTTCGACCTCACGATCCTCTCGCCCGACGGCATCGATTACTGGCAGTTCGATGAGTACGAGATCGGCAAGACCTTCTCGGCGATCGCGCTCGTGCCCGGCACCGAGATCTCGGAGTGGGGCATGCGCTGGGAGCTCGACGGCAAGGTGATGGATCCCCTCGACGACCTGGGCGTCTCGAACGTGATCGTGGACGCGGATTCCGGGGTGAGGTGCCACGAGGGCTGCGTCGCGGCGTTCCTCTTCAACCCCGACCGCGACCCCCATCCCGGGCTGTTCGACGATTCGCGTTTCGAGTAGGGCCCTTACAGGTCGAACTCCTCCTCGAAGGTGATGCGGTCCCGCCATGAGGCAAGCCGCGAGCTGTTCGCGAGCGCCTTGGCGCCGCGGAGGTCGTCGCGGTAATGCATGGGCACGACCACGTCGGCGCCGACCTGCCTCATGAAGAGCTCGATACCGCGGTCTCCGTCGAACCCGGCGCGCGGCGTGATGGGCAGCAATGCCAGCTCGACGTGCTTGCCCTCGAGGATTTCGAGGAAGAAGCGGCAGGCGTTCTCGCTGTACTCGTTGAGCGTCCGGTCGCGTTCGGGCCACCACCACACGCTGAGGTCCCCGCCGTGGTAGATGGTGCGGCCGTCGACATCCACGTAGAACGCGATGCCCTCGTCGGTCGAGTTGAGGGTCGTGACCTCCATGCCCTCGTCGATCGTGTAGATCTGCTCGGGTTCGCAGGAGACGAGGTCGATGCCGCCCTTGTCCGGCGCCTTCAGCGCAACCGCCTCGTCGACGATGTAGGTGATCTCCGTACCAGGCAGGTAGCTGCCGAGCTGCCAGATCTCGGGCGCATAGTGGTCATGGTGCTCGTGCGAGACGAACACGTAGAGCCTGTGCGCCCTCCTGAAGCGGGTGATGTCGGCGGCCGTGCGCTCCGGCGACGTGGGGTACCAGTCGAACAGCAGCGTCCTATCGCCGAGTTCGATGAGGAACCCGGAGTGGTAGAGATGCGTCACGTGCATGGGTGCTCCTAGTACTGCGGATCGCAGCGGATGTAGTGCTTCATATCCTCCTTGGCGCGCTCGACCGCCTCGGGGAGGATCTCGAGGAACCGGTCGACCTCCTCCTCGGTGTTGTAGATGCCGAAGCTGACGCGGACCATGCCCATGGTGTTCACGTCGGTGCAGTTGGCGAAGCCCTCGATCTCCTCCTTGGTGACACCCGTGAGGCGCCACACGTAGGGGTGCGCGCAGAAGGCTCCGCGCCGCGTGGCGATGCCGTATGACGCGGCGAGGCGGAGTGCGAGCACCATGGTGTTGACATCGCTGTAATTGAACGTGACCACGCCCACCTTATCGTCGATCTGCTCGGTGTCGCCGTACACGATGATGTTCGGCTGGGTGACCAGGCCGTCGATCAGCTTGCGGTTGAGCCGCTGCTCGTGCTCGGCGATGGCGTCGAACCCCACCTCCCGGAGGACGTCGATGGCCTTGCCGAGGCCGACGACGCTCAGGTAGTTGGGCGATCCCGCCTCCCAGAGCTCCGGAGCGTTCTTGTACTCCACCCAGTCGTCGGAGACCACCAGTACGGTGCCGCCGCCCCAGAAACGGGGCGCGTGCGCCTGGATCTCCTCGGTGCGGCCGACGATCGCGCCGCCGCCGAAGGGGGTGTACATCTTGTGCGCGGAGAAGACGAAGTAGTCGATGCTCTCCTCCGGCGCGCCGCCCTCCATCGAGAACGCGCGATGCGCCACGATCTGCGCGCCGTCGACGACGATCTTCGCACCGTGCTCGTGCGCCATCTTGGCCACGCGGTGGACATCGGTCACATAGCCGGTCACGTTCGAGGCGGCGGTCACGGTGACGATCTTCACGTCGTTCTCGGTGAGGAGGCGCTCGATGTCCTCGTAGATGATGCGGCCCTTCTCGTCGACCTCCGCGTAGACGACCTTGCAGCGGTTGCGCCACGGCAGGTCGTTGGCGTGGTGCTCGGCGCGCGTGGCGAGCACGATGTCGTCGGGGCTCTCGACGAGGGCGGAGGCGAGCTTGTTGAGGCCGTCGGTTGCGGTGTTGACGTAGACGCAGGTGTAGTTCTCGCTGCTCGTGCCGAGGAACTCGAGCACCTTGTCGCGCGTCGTGTAGTAGACCTCGGTGGAGATGTCCGACTTCGGCGAGAAGCCGCGTCCGATCGAGCCGTACGTGAGGAGGCGGCTCTGGACCTCCTCGAGCACCGGGACGAGCGCGGGGGTCGTCGCGGCATTGTCGAAGCAGATCTGAGGCTGCTTGGTCCCGTCCTCGAGCGCGATCGGCTCGTCGACGCCGACGACGTAGTCGCGGATATTGTCGATCGTGTAGGAGACGGGCGCCGGCTCGGGCTCCGGGGTTCCGCCGCCCTGGTCGGGCTTCACGGGCGCGGGCTCGGGGGTCGTGCCGTTCGCGCAGGCTGCGAGCGCCGCTCCCGGTGCGATGACGCCGAGCGCGAGAAGCTTGAGGGCGGACCTCCTGTCGAGGGTTGCCATGGTGCGTCTCCTTTCTGCGGAAGCATCTATCGATGATGATACGCGCGGAATCGCGAACATGTCTCCAACATGTGAACAAACAACCCGAGGCATCGGCGACCTGCTACTGTTCAACATGTACAAGGCTGTCGGTCCGCAGGGAGGACGCATGCACGACGAGTTCCTGATGGGCAACGAGGCGATCGCTCTGGGTGCGCTGGCCGCCGGCGTGAACGTCGTCGCCGGCTATCCCGGCACGCCGTCGACCGAGGTACTCGAGACCATCGCCAAGCGTAAACGCGACGGCGTCTACGTGGAGTGGTCCATCAATGAGAAGGCCGCCCTCGAGGTTGCCGCCGGCGCCGCCTACGCGGGCGCCCGCTCCCTCGTCACCTGCAAGCAGGTGGGTCTCAATGTGGCATCCGACCCGCTCATGAGCCTCGCCTACATCGGCGTCAAGGGCGGCATGGTGGTCATGGTCGCCGACGATCCCGGCCCCATCTCATCGCAGACCGAGCAGGACACGCGCACCTTCGCGCAGTTCGCCAAGCTGCCCGTGTTCGATCCGTCGGGCGTCGCCGAGGCCTATGCGATGATCCAGGACGCCTTCGCGCTCTCAGAGCGCATCGGCTCGCCCGTCATCTTCCGCGCCACCACGCGCGTCGACCACGGCTACGAGGCGATCTCGGTCGCCGATCCCGACGAATGGCTCGCCAACACGCCCGCGGGCTTCGCCAAGGATCCCGGCCGCTGGGTCATCTTCCCGCGCCTCTCGCTCGCCAACCACGCCAAGATCGAGGCGCGCAACGCGGCGCTCGCCGAGGAGCTCTCCTCGTATGCCGCGAACCGCATCATCCCCGAAGGCGCGGACAGCTCCGCCACCTGGGGCATTGCCACTCACGGCATCAGCTGGACCTACGTCGAGGAGAGCCTCGACGATGCCGCCCGCCCGCGCCTCCTGCGCGTCGCGACGCCGTTCCCGTTCCCCGAGCAGCTCGCGCTCGAGTTCCTCGAGGGGCTCGACGGCGTGCTCTGCGTGGAGGAGCTCGACCCCGTGATCGAGCGGGCGCTCCTGCAGGTGGCGGGCAAGCACGGGCTTTCCGTCAAGATCTGCGGCAAGCTCACGGGCCACGTCCAGCCCGCGGGCGAGAACACCGTGGAGTCGGTGGCCGCCGCACTGTCCTCGGTGCCCGAGCTGGGCATCTCCGCGCCCGCTGCCGCATCTTCGGCACCCGTTCCGCAGCTCCCCGTTCGTCCGCCCGTGCTCTGCGCCGGATGCCCGCACCGCGCGAGCTTCTACGCCGTCAAGAAGGCCATGGGCAGCCGCAAGGCGCTCTTCACCGGCGACATCGGCTGCTACACGCTGGGAAACGCCGCCCCGCTCAACATGGTCGACACGTGCCTCTGCATGGGCGCGGGCATCACGATCGCCCAGGGCATCTACCATGTGGAGCCCGACACCGCGTGCTTCGCGTTCGTGGGCGATTCCACGTTCTTCGCGAGCGGCATCACGGGCGTCATCAACGCCTTCTACAACCAGGCGGACCTGACCGTGTGCGTGCTCGACAACTCCACCACCGCCATGACCGGCCATCAGCCGCACCCCGGCACCGGACGCACCATGATGGGCAAGATCGTCGAGAAGGTCTCGATCGAGAACGTGCTGCGCGGCATCGGGCTCACGGTCGTCGAGACGGTCGACCCGCTCGACCATGCCGCCGCCGTCGCATGCGTGCGCCGCGTGGTGGACGAGCCCGGCGTGAAGGCCATCATCTTCAAGAGTCCGTGCGTCGTGCTCGCGAAGCCGCAGGCGAGAAGCGCGGTCGACCGCGACCGCTGCATCGGCTGCAAGCGCTGCATCCGCGAGATCGGCTGCCCGGCGCTCTCGCTCAAGGACAACAAGGCGCTGGTCGACGAGACGCTCTGCACGGGATGCACCCTCTGCGAGCAGCTCTGCCCGGTCACCGCCATCTCGGGAGGTGAGCGGCTGTGAGCGATTCCATCGTCCTGTGCGGCGTGGGCGGCCAGGGCACCATCCTCGCCTCCAAGCTTCTCGCTGCAGCCGCCATGTCCAAGGGCCTTCCCGTCAAGACTGCCGAGACCATCGGCATGGCGCAGCGCGGCGGGTCCGTCTTCAGCCACGTGCGCATCGGCGACGGCGCCGTCTCGCCGCTGATCGGCCGCGGCCGCGCGGACCTGATCATCGCGTTCGAGCCCGCCGAGGCCGTCCGCCAGCTCCCGTTCCTGCGGGAAGGCGGAACGGTCGTGGTGAGCACCCGTCCCATCATCCCCGTCTCGGCCACCATCGGCGGTCCCGCGTACGACCTCGCCGCCGTCATGGCGTATCTCCGCGAGCGGGTGGGGGAGAAGCTCGTCGTGGTGGATGCCGATGCCGCCGCCGAGGCGCTCGGATCCGCCAAGTGCCTCAACGTCGTGCTGCTCGGCGCCGCCGTTCGGACCGGCGTGCTCGCCCTCACAGCCGACGATGTCCGCTCCGCCATCGCCGCCCGCCTGCCCGAACGGTTCCACGAACTCAACTTCCGCGCCCTCGATTGGAGCGAATGAGACACTGCTCCCCGGGAGGGTGTCTCATTATTGAGACACCCTCCCGGGGAGCAGTGTCTCATTTCAGAAAGGATTGACGATGCAGATCACCGAGACCCAGCTCAAGCAGGTCGATGCCCAGGTCAAGCGCCTGATCGCCCTGCCCGACCACTTCTACGGCAAGCGCCTGCGCGAAGCGGGCATCACGGGCGTCTCGAGCGTGGAGGACTTCCTCGCCCTGCCGTTCTGCGAGAAGCAGGACCTGCGAGAAGCCTATCCGCTGGGACTCGCCGCCGTGCCCGAGAGCGAGATCGTGCGCATCCACTCCTCGAGCGGCACCACCGGCACGCCCGTCATCATCCCCTACACCAGGAAGGACGTCGAGGACTGGGCCATCCAGTTCGCGCGCTGCTACGAGTACGCCGGCGTCACGCCCGAGGACCGCGTGCAGATCACGCCGGGCTACGGCCTCTGGACCGCGGGCATCGGCTTCCAGGCCGGTTGCGAGCTCCTCGGCGCCATGGCCGTCCCCATGGGCCCGGGCAACACCGAGAAGCAGCTCCAGTTCATGATGGACATGCAGACCACCGTGTTCACCGCCACCGCGAGCTACGCCCTGCTCATCGCCGAGGAGGTCGAGAAGCGCGGCATCAAGGACAAGATCCGCCTGCGCAAGCTCATCACCGGCTCCGAGCGCGCTGGTGAGAAGATCCGCAAGCGCATCGTCGACGCGCTGGGCGTCGAGTACTACGACATCTACGGCCTCACCGAGATCTACGGCCCCGGCATCGGCATCAACTGCGCCCACGGCCACGGCATGCATGTGTGGAGCGACTACGTCTACGTGGAGATCATCGACCCCGAGACGGGCGAGGTCCTGCCCGACGGCGAGTGGGGCGAGATCGTACTCACGACGCTCGTCAAGGAGGGCGCGCCGCTCATCCGCTTCCGCACGCACGACCTCTCGCGCATCATCCCCGGCGAGTGCGCCTGCGGCCACAACGAGCACCCGCGCATCGACACCATCACGGGCCGCTCCGACGACATGATGAAGATCCACGGCGTGAACGTCTTCCCGGCGCAGATCGAGGAAATCCTCGCCACATTCCCCGAGCTCTCGAGCGAGTACCAGATCCGTCTCAGCCACCTCGACGGCCGCGACACCATGCGCATCTACGTCGAGACCAACGGATCGGTGGACTGGGAGGACCTGCGCAAGCGGGTTGCCAAGCGCGTCAAGCACCGCATCGGCTTCACGCCGCTCGTCAAGATCGTGGAGCTCGGCATGCTGCCGCGCAGCGAGAAGAAGACCAAGCGCGTGTTCGACGAGCGCTACGACTAGAGGGGCTGGCCGACCATGGCGCTTGACGTGAGCATCCTGGGCTTCGGCGACAACGTCGTCGACGTCTACGAGCATACGGGCACCATGTATCCGGGAGGCAACGCGGTGAACGTCGCGGTGGCGGCGCGGCTCAACGGCGCCGCCCGCTGCGCCTACCTCGGCGCCTTTGGAAGCGATGCGGCGGCAGAGCACATCATCTGCTCGCTCGAGGACGAGGGCATCGAGCTCGTCAAGTGCTATCAGCAGCTGGGACCGACCGGCATCGCCCGCGTCTCGCTGGTCGATGGCGACCGCGTCTTCGTCGGAGGAAACGGCGGCGGCATCCTCGCCGAGAAACCCTACGTGCTCGACCGCTTCGACCTCGCCTATATCCGGCAGTTCGATGCGGTGCATTCGGGGTGCTACGGATTCACCGAACGGCAGCTGCGCAAGATCCGCACGACGGGCGTGCCCATCTCGTTCGACTTCAGCAGCGACTCGGCCGACGCGTACTACGATCGGGTCGCGCCGCAGGTGGATCTCGCCTTCATGAGCTGCAGCGACCTGACCCTCGGGGAGACCGAGGATCGTCTGCGCCGTGTCGTGGCGATGGGCCCGCGCTTCGCGTGCGCGACGCGCGGCGCAGAAGGCGCCATCTGCTACGACGGGGAGCGGTTCTACCGCCGCGCCCCCGAGCCGGTGAACGACTTCAAGGACACCATGGCGGCGGGCGACCACTTCATCGCAGGGTTCCTGGTGAGCTGGTTCAGCCTCGCGAAGCAGGGGGTCGAAGGTCCCGAGCGCATCGAGCGGTCGCTCGATTCCGCCGCGGGCGCTGCTGCACGGGCGTGCGGCATCGATGGCTCATGGGGCCATGGAGTCCCTGCGGTTCTCGCATAGAGCGGCTCATCGAGCCTGCTCCGGCAGTCTGGAAGGGGAGGGAACATGAGGAAGCTCGGTCTGATCGGCGGGATGGGTCCCGAGTCCACAGTCGTGTACTACCAGCGCATCTGCCAGGAGGTCTGCAGGCGCGCGGGCGGGAGCTTCTTCCCCAACCTCACCATCGAGAGCAGGGATTGCTTCGTGGTGACGGAGCTCTGCGAGGAGGGGAGTTACGACCAGCTCGTCGACTACTACGTCGAGGCCGTCGAGACGCTCGCACGCGCGGGCTGCGATTTCGCGGCGATCGGGTGCAATACCGGCCACATCGTCTTCGACCGTGTCGCTGAACGGTCGCCGATCCCGCTGGTCTCGATCGTCGAGGCCACGCGGGATGTCATGGTGGAGCAGGGTTTCAAGAGGCCGCTCCTGCTCGGCACGAAGGCGACCATGGAAGGCGCCTTCTTCAAGGATGCCCTCATCGCCGCAGGCATGGGCGTCGTGCGTCCGCCCGAGCCCGAGCGCGAATGGCTCTACCGAACCATCTTCGACGAGCTCGAGATGGGCGTCGTGACCGACGAATCGGTCGCGCGCTTCGGCAGGCTCGTTGCCGACGGTGCCGAGCACGGAGCCGACTGCGTCATCCTCGGCTGCACCGAGCTCCCCATGTTGGCAGACCGCCTGGAGCTCCCGATCCCCGCCGTCGACACGCTGCAGATCCACATCGACGCCCTGGTCGACGCCATCATGGAGGAATAGAGGTGCCCGAGCGGGCGCGAAACGTTAAATTGTACCCGTCCCTTTTTAACGCTGCGGTGGGAAAGGCGAGAGGAGAATTGCGATGATCGACATCAACACCAAGATCATGATCGGCGGCATCAAGCAGCGCATCCACATCAAGACCGACGATGCGTCCAAGCCCGTGCTGCTGTTCCTGCATGGCGGCCCCGGCGTGTGCAACCGCCACAACATCATGACGGCGCACCTCGACCTGCTCGACACCTTCACCATCGCCACGTGGGACCAGCGCGGATCCGGCGGCTCGGCGTACGGCGTGAAGGACGACCAGCTCACCATCCGCCGCCTCACCGATGATGCCGCCGAGCTCGTGGAATGGCTCTGCGCCAACTTCGGCAAGGACAAGATCTTCGTCATCGGAGGCAGCTGGGGAAGCGAACTGGGCACGTGGCTCTGCTCCCGCTATCCCGAGCACATCGCCGCCTTCGTGGGCTTCGGCCAGGTGGTCAACGGCGCCGAGAACGAGCGCATCAGCTGGGAGTTCTGCATGAACGAGGCGCGCAAGGCCGGCGACGTGAAGGCGATGAACACGCTGCTGAAGGTCGGCCCGCCCGTCATGGGCATCTACAAGGGCGGCTTCGACGGCATGATGGCCCAGCGCAACGTCATGATGAAGTACGGCGGCTACTCGAAGCAGGAGGGCAAGCAGAGCTACTTCGAGAGCATGGTCAAGCCCATCCTGCTGTCGGGGGAGTATTCGCCGTCCGATCTCGCGGGCTACATCTCCGGCTACAAGCGCGTGCTCAAGGTCATGTGGGCCGAGGTCGGCGCCACCGACTTCCCCAAGACCTGCACCAAGTTCGACGTCCCGTTCTTCATCCTCGACGGGCGTCTCGACATGAACACGCCCGCTGAGCTCGTGGAGGACTGGTACAACATGATCGAGGCTCCCGAGAAGGACCTCGTCTGGTTCGAGAACTCGGGCCACAACCCCATGAACGACGAGCCCGAGAAGTTCAAGCGCATCCTGCGCGAGAAGCTTATGGCCGTACATGATCGCGAGGAGTGCCGCATATGAGCGAGAGCGTCAAGCCGCATGAGGCGCACATCAGCGCCACTACCGAGAAGATGGGCCTCGTCGAGAAGCTCGGATTCATGTCCTTCTCGATGTCGGACAACATCGTCTACCAGTTCAAAGCCATCTACTACATGTTCTTCCTCACCAACGTGCTGGGCATCAGCGTGGGCACGGCGGGCACGGTCTTCGCCATCGGCACCGTGTGGGATGCCGTGAACGACCCGCTGCTGGGCTACATGGCGCTCAACACGAAGTTCAAGAGCGGTGAGAAGATCCGCCCGTTCATCCTCTACGCGGTGCCCTGGGCCTTCTCGATCGTCGCCCTGTTCTGGGCGTTCCCGGGCAGCGAGCTGTTCAAGGCCGTGGTCGCCGAGGCCATCTACTTCATCTTCGAGGCCCTCAACACGTTCTGCGGCATCCCGTACAACTCGATGGGCTCCGTCGCCACCAACCGCGATGACGACCGTCGCAGCCTCAACGTCTTCCGCAACATCGGCGGCTGCCTCGGCACCGCCATCGGCGCGCTCGCATGCCTGCCGCTCCTCAAGCTCTTCGGCGCCATGGATTCCACGGGCAATCTCACGGCCGCGGCCAACCGCGGCTTCATCCTCACGGCGACCGTGATGGGCGTCATCTGCGTGGCCGGCGCCGCCGTGCACTTCCTCACCACGCGCGAACGCGTGCATCAGGTGGAGGACAACGACGAGAAGATCCCGTTCGGCGAGGTTGTGCGCATGCTCGTCTCATGTCCGTCGTTCATCCGCAACACCCTCTACGTTGCCTGCTACGGCTGCGGCAACACGCTGCTGCTCACCTGCATCACCTACTACGCCACCTACGCGTTGGGCTCCACCGCGGCTGCGACCTCCATCCAGGCCGCCTACCTCGTGGTCTCGCTCGTCATGAGCGTGCTCGTGGGTCCCATCGACCGTGCCCTCGGTCGTCGCCGTACCATGATCCTCGGTGCCATCATGCTCATCCTTTCCAAGGTCTGGTTCATCCTGCAGCCGTCCAACGTCATCGCGCTCTACGTGAACGCTGCCGTCACCGGCGTGGGCGTTGCCATCGCGTTCGTCATGTTCAACACCAACCGCAACAATATCGTCGACCTCGTGGAGGCCAAGGAGGGACGCCGCCTGGATTCCATGGTCTCCACGGTGGACAATCTGGCCGCCAAGCTCTCGCAGTCCGGTGTGACGTGGGCGATCGGCGCCCTGCTCGCCTCCGCCGGCTTCAACGCCGACCTGCCCGCGCAGCCCGCAGCCGTGGTCCCCGCGCTCAACTTCCTGCTGGGCTGGGCGCCGCTCATCTTCGCCGTCATCATGCTCATCGTGGTCTGGCGCTTCCGCATCGAGGAGGAAGTGGCAGACCTCGCCGCCAAGAGGGAGGGGCTCTAACATGAACAAACTCGCCAAGGGTATCGTGGGCGGATCGCTCGCCACGCTCGGAGCCGCTGTTGCAGCAACTCTCGCCGTACGCACCGTGCAGTTCACGCCTCCCGCGGAGGAGCCGCGCACCATCGAGCCGGTCGACTTCGACTTCGACGCCGCCGTGGGCTGCCTCCAGAGCCTCATCCGCTGCAGGACCGTCTCGTACTACGACCATGCGCTCGAGGACGACGCCGAGTTCGAGAAGCTCGTGGGTCTGCTTCCCGAGCTGTATCCGCACGTGTTCGAGGCGTGCACGCTCACGCGCCTGGATGACCGTGCGCTGCTGTTCAAGTGGCCCGGCCGCGAACCCGGCAATCCCTCCGTGCTCATGGCCCACTACGACGTGGTGCCCGTGGACGAGAGCCTCTGGGAGCACGACCCCTTCGGCGCCGAGATCATCGACGGTGTGCTCTGGGGCCGCGGCGCGCTCGACACCAAGGTCACCTTCAACGGCGCGATGTTCTCGGTCAACACCCTCATCGGCCGTGGTTTCGTGCCCAAGCACGACGTCTACCTGGCCTTCTCCGGCTGCGAGGAGATCAGCGGACCCGGTGCAGCGCATATCGTGGATTGGTTCATCGAGCAGGGTCTCACGCCCGAGATGGTGCTCGACGAGGGCGGTGCCGTGGTGCAGGACATCTTCCCGGGCCTCGAGCGCCCGTGCGGCCTCATCGGCATCGCCGAGAAGGGCATGATAGATGTGAGCCTCTCCGTGGAATCGAACGGCGGCCATGCAAGCGCGCCGAAGCCGCATTCGCCCGTGGTGGCGCTTGCCGAGGCGATCGATGCCGTGGAGTCGAAACCCATGCAGCTCAAGCTCTCCGAGCCCGTGCGCAAGATGTTCGACACGCTCGGCCGCTACACGGGTATGCCGTACCGCACGCTCTTCTCCACCATCGATGCGTTCACGCCCGCGCTCGACATCCTCACGCGCAAGACGGGCGGCAACCTCAACGCGCTTCTGCGCACCACCATCGCCTTCACGCAGATGCAGGGCAGCGCGGCACCCAACGTGATCCCGCCCGTCGCGTCCGTCGTGGCAAACATCCGCATCAACCCCGAGGACTCGATCAAGGGCGTGCTCGACTACCTCGCGAAGACGATCGGCGATCCCGACGTCAAGGTCGAGGTCAAGGAAGGCTGGGAGCCTAGCCCGGTATCACGCACCGATTGCGAGGGCTACAAGCGCATCGCGCGCGCCGTGGCCGACACCTGGACCGACTGCGTGGTGAGTCCCTACGTGATGGTGCAGTGCTCCGACGCGCGCCACTGGGGCAAGCTCTCCGACCGCGTGTACCGCTTCTGCGGCTACGACGTCACGTCCGAGGAGCTCGCCACCATCCACGGTAACAACGAGCGCATCCCGCTGGACGTTCTGCGCCGCAACATCGAGTTCTACCTGCGCGTGGTCGAGCAGTGCTAGGGGAGAGGGCCGGTTCAAGAGCGATGGGTATCCATCCTGCAACGATGGACCATATCGCCCGTTACGGCGAGATTTATGCGACGGCGTTTTCCGGCGAACCGTGGAACGACGCGTGGAAACCTGAAGACGCCGAGGTCCACGTGCGCGAGCTGCTCGAGTCGAGCAATGCGTACGGATTGGAGTACGTGGAGGACGGCATGGTCGTGGGTTTCCTCGTGGGCGCCTCCATGCTGTTCCACTACGGAAGGACGTTCGAGATCAACGACCTCGCCGTCGACCCTGCCTACCAGGGACGCGGTATCGCCAAGCAACTCGTCGAACGCTGCAAGCACGACATGGCGGAGCAGGGCATCGTGGGGATCCACCTCATCACCAGCGCGGACGGATTCCTTCCTGGGTTCTACGAGCGGTTGGGCTTCGGTCTCGAGACCCAGGTCATCCTCATGGGCATGGAGCTGTAGGAAGGCGTAGACAAGATACCGAGAAGTGCGTATTTCGCAAGGTCTCGCGTTGCCCTAGCATGTGCCGTGGATTCGCTTGAGGGGAGCTGCCATGGGCATCGAGGTCGTCGACATCCGCAAGAAGGAGCTGCGAAAGCGCTTCCGCACCATCCGCAAGGAGCTGGGAGAGGAGCGGCGCTCTGAGCTCGACGCGCGCATCGGGGAGAACCTCGCGTCGCTTCCCGAGTTTGCGGAGACGGACGTCCTGCTCGCATATCTGGACTTCGGCCCCGAGGTGTGCACGCGCGGCATCATCCAACGTGCGTGGGAGGCGGGCAAGACGGTTGCGCTTCCGTGGTGCGTGCCCGGAACCCACGAGATGCGCTGGTTCAAGGTCACATCCTTCGACGACTTGGTGAGAAGCTCGCTTGGCGTGGAGGAGCCGCGGCCTCTCGATGAGAACGAGCAGCTCCTGGGTACAGGCCAGCGCATGATGGCGCTCGTACCAGGCCTTACCTTCGATGCCACGGGCTATCGCCTGGGCTACGGCGGCGGCTTCTACGACACGTTTCTCGCGAAGTTCGATGGTGTCTCGGTGGGCCTCTGTCGCGAGGTGCAGCTCAGCCAGGACCTCATCGTCGAGGGCATTATCGACGCACACGACCTGCCTGCCCAGCTGGTGGTGACCGAGAAACGCATCATCCGCGCGTAGGCCCTACAGCGAAGCTGCGATGCCGCGCCACGGCTTGATCCCTGCAAGCTCCGGCTCGAGCCTCCTGCGCGCGATCTCGGTATCGTAGGCAACCTGCGCGCGGAGCCAATAGCCGTCGGTCAGACCGAAGAAACGGCAGAGCCTGAGGTCGGTGTCTGCCGTGATGCTGCGCCTGCCGAGCACGATCTGCCCGATGCGCTGCGCAGGGATGCCCGTCTCCTTGGCGAGACGGTACTGCGAGATGCCCAGGGGGATGAGGAACTCCTCCTTGAGGAGCTCTCCGGGAGAGACGGGATCGATCCGTTCGTTCATGGCATGCTCCTAGTGGTAGTCGACGATCTCGACATCTTGGGCACCTGCAACCGTCCACGTGAAGCAGATGCGATATCGGTCATTGATCCGAATGCTATGCTGACCTGCCCTGTTGCCAGCAAGCGCCTCGAGCTTGTTGCCTGGGGGAATGCGGAGGTCGTTCAACGATCCCGCGATTTGAAGCTGCCGAATCTTTCGCAAGGCGACACGCTCGAAGCTTGCGAACCTCGGAACCCGGATCCCTCTGGAAAATCGCTCGGTGTCTTTGTCGGCAAACGACACAATCATAATAACGCCTCCCGTTAATAACGTCAAACGATACTATTACTGCGCCATGAGAACATATGTTCTAGTATCGTGGAAGCGCCGGACGGAAATGCTGCCGACGGATTTCGGCGGCTGCGGTCTATCTCGGCAGGTTGATGAGCGCGAGCGCGATGATGACGAGCGCGATGGCGATGTTGTCCCGTTTGGAGAGCTTCTCGTGCATGACGAGGGCGTTCGCGGCGTAGGTGAGGAGAACGACGCCCATGCTGAAGCCCGTGTACACCAGGTAGGCGGGCAGCTCCATCAGCGCGCGGAGCATGAGGTCGGTCGAGAAGAAGTTGAACGTTCCCAGCATGATGCCGCAGGCGATGTCCACGGGCGCGGGCCGCTCGTGCGTGCACAGGAGCATGACGACGCAGATGGCGAACGCCGTCGCGAACGTGGTGAGGATGAACGCTTCCTCGTGGGCGGGGTTTCCTGTGGCCTCGAAGATCTTTGGCATGGTGTCGGCGATACCTCCGACGAGGACCATGGGTATGAGGAGCCTGCGGGCAGCGGATGCAGGCGAACCGGCGTCTGATGTCTCGGTTCTGGGAATGCTCAGCAGCACGGTCGCCGCGATTGCGACGATGATGCCGCCCGATCCCGCCAAGGTGGGGTACTCGCCGAACAGCACGATAGAGAGCACCATGGGGATGATGGCTCCCATGCGGAAGAGCGATGACGAGACGGTCGCGCCGTTCTTGCGCACGTTGAGCTGCATCAAGGCGAATGCGGAGATGAAGAGCGCTCCCGTGACGAGCCCGAGCCACCACACCCGCGGCGCAACGCCTGCGACGTCAAGCCCCGACCGTACCGCCGAGAGCGCGGAGAGCACCGTCGCGGCGAGATAGTTGAAGAGCAGCAGCGCCCATCGGTTATCGCTTCGCGAGCCTGCGAACTTCATGGTGAGGGCGTTGCCCGCGCTCGCAATTGTTGCCAGCAGAAGGAAGAGCATCGAAACGGTCCTTGTCGTCGAGAGAATCCAGTACATGGTAGCGCACGCAGGGAAAGCCCATCGCCGACACCGTTAAAAGACTTACACTATCCTTCGTGTGCATTGGGGATGGGGGAGCGATGAATCTCACGAAGGCGCGGCTGCGATTCATTGCTGCGATGGTGCTCTATGGCACCATCGGGCCCATGACGCGCTTCATCGATATGCCGAGCGAGGTGGTCGTGCTCCTGCGCGGCATCGTGGGCACGCTGTTCGTGCTGCTGTTCATGCGCATCCGCGGCATCGAGGCGAATCGCGATGCCATCCGCTCGAACTTGGCGCTGCTGCTTATCTCCGGTGCGACCCTCGGACTCAACTGGGTCTTCCTCTTCGCCGCCTACAGCCATACCACCGTCGCCATCGCGAGTCTCTGCAACTACATGGCGCCCATCGTGATCATCGCCCTCTCGCCGTTCCTGTTCGGCGAGAAGCTCGGGCCGAAACGCCTCGCCTGCGTGGTCGCCGCGGTCGTGGGCATCCTGCTCGTCTCCGACCTGCCCAGCATCGTGTCGGGCGAGGTCAACCTCACGGGCATCCTGCTCGGCTTCGCGAGCGCGGCATGCTTCGTCATCATCGTTGTCTGCAACAAGCTGATGGTCGGGGTGAGCGGTTACGACCGGGTGCTGATGCAGCTCGGTGCGTCGGCGCTTATCGTTCTGCCGTACGTCCTGTTCGTCCACCACGGCATCCCGCTCGAGACGGATCTTCGATCATGGGTGCTCACGGGAGTGCTCTGCCTCGTCCAGACCGGCTTCGCCTACGTGCTCTACTTCAGCGCCATGGGTGACCTCCCCGCGCAGGAGGTCGCGCTCATGAGCTACATCGAGCCGGCGCTCTCGGTGCTGGGCTCTGCGCTCATCCTGCATGAGCCGCTCGGGGTTGCTGGCGCCATCGGTGCAGCTATGATCATCGCCGCAGCTGCCGCGGGAGAGGTCGTCCAGGACTAGACCGGCGCTTCGATAAGATGCGCTTTGCCCAAAGAATCTCGCTGACGCGTACGCTATTGATGCGTTCCCGACTTCCCGCCCATGGTGCCTTGCCGCGGCATCATGGAGGACCTCGCCAAGGATCTCGAGGCCATTGAGAAGTGGTTCTTCAAGTACGGATTGCACTTCTCGGCGGGGTTGCTCAGGCAGCTCCGCCCTCTTTTCCCTCGGAATGCCGGTTCCCGTGTATCTATCGCGCGATTACGGGTATAACGTTCCATGTCAGACCACGGGCGGCCCCGCGCCGCCTTTTTTGATGGACAGAAGGAAGCGATACACGCCATGCGCCAGTTCAAGACAGAGAGCAAGAAGCTCCTCGACCTCATGATCAACTCGATCTACACCAACCGCGAGATCTTCCTGCGCGAGCTTGTGTCCAATGCGAGCGATGCCATCGACAAGCTGGAGTTCAAGGCGCTCACCGACAGCTCGGTCGACCTCGGCGCCGAGGACCTCGCCATCACGCTTTCCTTCGACAAAGACGCCCGCACCATCACCGTCTCCGACAACGGCATCGGCATGACCGAAGCCGAGCTCGATAAGAACCTCGGCACGATCGCTCACTCCGGCAGCCAGGCCTTCAAGGAGGAGAACGCCGAGCACCAGGGCGAGGACATCGACATCATCGGCCAGTTCGGCGTCGGGTTCTACTCGAGCTTCATGGTTGCCTCCAAGGTGCGCGTGGTCTCCCGCGCATACGGTACCGAGCAGGCCTATGCCTGGGAGTCCGACGGCATCCGCGGCTACACCATCGAGCCTGCGAAGGCGGGGGAGCGTGACGGAGCCGACGACCATGGCACCGACGTCACCCTCTACCTGCGTGAGAGCACTGAGGACGAGGACCTCGACCGCTTCCTTTCCGAGTGGGGTCTGCGCGACCTGGTGAAGCGCTACTCCAACTACGTGCGCCATCCGATCCAGATGCTGGTTGCCAAGAGCCGTGAGATCCCCAAGGCCGAGGACGCTCCCGAGGATCAGCCCCCTGCATACGAGCAGTACGAGGAGCTCGAGACCCTCAACTCCATGACACCCATCTGGAAGAAGCGCAGCTCGGAGGTCGAGCAGGCAGATTACGACGAGTTCTACAAGTCGACGTTCCACGACTGGGAGGCCCCCGTCCGCACGGTGAGCTTCCACGCCGAGGGCGCGCTCTCCTATGACGCGCTGCTCTTCGTTCCCTGCCGTGCGCCGTTCGACTTCTACAGCAAGAATTACGAGAAGGGCCTCGCGCTCTACTCCTCCAACGTCCTCATCCAGGAGAAGTGCGCCGACCTGCTGCCCGACTACTACGGCTTCGTGCGCGGCGTGGTCGACAGCCCCGACGTGCACCTTAACATCTCCCGCGAGACGCTGCAGCAGAACGCGCAGCTCCGTGCCATCGCCAAGCGCGTCGAGCGCAAGATTCACGATGAGCTCGCCGCCATGCTGGCTGACGACCGCGAGGCCTACGAGAGGTTCTTCGAGAGCTTCGGGCGCGTGCTCAAGTTCGGCATCTACGAGAGTTACGGCACCAAGGCCTCCGACCTTGCAGACCTGCTGCTCTTCTGGTCCGCGCGCGAGAAGAAGATGGTCACGCTGCGCGAGTACGTCCTTAGCATGAAGGATGGCCAGGAGAAGATCCTCTACGCCTGCGGCGAGTCCCGCGAGCGCCTGGAGAAGCTGCCTGCCGTCACGAGCGCGCTCGGGCGCGGCTACGACGTGCTGCTCGCCACGCAGGACGTGGACGAGTTCATGCTCCAGGCCATGCGTGTCTACCACATGGATGCCGTCGCCGGCGACGCCGAGAACCCCGGCGCCGATGAGCGCGACCTCGAGTTCGCGAACGTCGCGACCGCAGACCTCGACCTCGCCACGCAGGAGGAGAAGGCCGCCGCTGAGCAGGTCGCCAAGGACAACGAGGCGCTCTTCTCGGCCATGAGGGAGGCGTTGGGCGATAAGGTCGCCGCCGTGCGCGTGTCCGCCGATCTCACCGACGCGCCGGCGACCATCACGGCGGAGGGTCCGATCTCGCTCGAGATGGAGCGCGTGCTCAGCCAGGGTCCCGAGGCCGGCATGCTGCCCAAGGCCGAGCGCGTCCTCGAGCTCAACGCAAAGCATCCGGTATTCGAGAAGCTCGTGGCCGCTCAGGCGGCGGGGGAGAGCGACAAGCTTGCCCTCTATGCGAGCCTCCTCTACGACCAGGCACTTCTCGTCGAAGGCCTGCCTATCGACGATCCCATCGCCTTCGCCAAGAACATCTGCTCGCTTATGTAGGGGGCTCCCTTACGCCCAATCGCCCATCTCGGCCGCCCAATCGACATCGGTTGGGCGGCCTTCTACGCCTGCTCTTCCGGGGGTCCAGTGACAGGCTGCGAGGTCCACGTGGTCGTCGTCGAGCAGAGGCACGCCCTCGCGCTCGAGCATGATGCGCTGCGCGCTGGGATTCCCGTCCTCCTCGCGTGCCCAGAAGTGCCCGTCCTTGAAGACCACGCGGTGGCAGGGGACGGCGCCCGGCTCGAGCGACGACTTCATGGCATAGCCGACGAAGAGGGCCTTCCGCGGCTGCCCGATGGCGCGCGCGATGTCGCCGTAGGTGGCCACGCAGCCATACGGAATCTGCTTCACAACTTCGTAGACCTTGTCGTTGAATGTGCCCATTGCCGCCTTCTTTCCACTGCTATCGGAGCGAACCAACGTAGGCGTCTGTCATGTTGGGCACGACGATACTGCCGTCCTGCTGGAACTCGTCGAAGATGCCGCTGACTGCAGAGACGAACGCATCGTATGAATCCTCGCCCTCTTTTGGCGCGTATGAGCCGGAGAGGCAGCGCGCGATGAATGCATCCCGCGAATAGACAAGGTCGTTGTAAAAGTGCCATTCTTCGAACCGCCCGTGGAAGAATTGGCTGACCGTTGGATCGTCCATCCTCACGCCGCCCGAGAAGCCCTTGAAACGCGGGCAGAGCTCGCGGAAGACCTGCTCGCACGCTGCATTGACAGGCGCTTCCGAGACGCGCATGTTCCAGACAAGCGCCACGCGTGCGTTGCCACGCAGGATGCGCGGGCATTCGGCGCGGAACGCTTCGCAATCGAACCAGTGGAACGCTTGGGCTGCCGTTACGAGGTCGACCGAGGCATCCTCGATGCCTGTGGCCTCAGCAGTTCCTGCCAACACGGAGACGTTCGATGCCCCCGCAAAGCGCTTCTCGGCCTCCGCGCGCATGTCGTCGTTGGGCTCGACGGCGATCACACGGGCTCCAGTGGATGCGAGCTGTGCGGAGAAGATGCCTGTACCCGCACCGATGTCGGCGACGGTGGAAGCGGGGGAGAGCCCCGCCCACGCGGTGAGCTCCTCGATCAGCGCCTCAGCATATCCCGGCCTGGCCTTGGCATAGACGTCGGCCCGTCCGGTGAATCGCGCGGTGTTGTCCATGAGCTGCTCCTTTTCCAACTTCCAGCATAGCCTACTGTAAGTCTGCCGCTCGCCGAGCCGCAAGCGGTGACCTCGCCATATGGGTAGAAATGGGTATACACAGGATGAACCCTTTTTTGCTAATACGGTATGCGACGGCCTTATCCGATGGGGGAGACCATGGCGGCGCAGGATCAGTTTCCCTGGAAAACGTGCAGCGACTACATCCTCGAGTGCGGCGGCCAGCACGAGCCGTATCGCTTCAGCTTGGCGGTCCTCGAGAAGATCCGCGACATCGTGCCCTACGACCAGGCGCTTTTCCTCATGCTCGACGGAAACCGCAAGATCGCTCGGCGCCACTTCATCGGCTTCACCGATCGATGGATGTCGATGTACATGAACTACTATTCCCGCTCCACCGAGACCGATTTCAGCCTCGACCAAGATGCATCGGAGATCGAAGGCAAGGGCTACGTCTCGCTCATCGACTGGCGCGATCTCGACTGGATACGGGACGATTTCATCGTCAACTACATCAAGCCGCGTCGTCTCTCCCAGTCGCTCTCGTTCACGCTCTTCGATCTCAAGGGTGCTCCGGCAACCATCTTCTGCCTCGACCGTCTTGTCGACAAGAAGTTCACTGAGCGCGAGGTCGAGATCGTCAGGTTCCTCACCGCTCATCTCGGAAACCTGTACAAGAACATGTTCGTGCGTCCGTCGGGACAGCTGCGCATCTGGGACAAGGTTCGCGACGAGGTGGACCTCACCCCACGCGAGAAGGAGGTCCTCGACCTGCTGTGCCAGGGCGTCAAGCCCGCATACATCTCGCGCGAGCTGCGCATCTCCATCGGCACCACCAACAAGCACATCGCTCATATCTATAAGAAATTCGGCGTCGACAGCAAGCAGGAGCTGCTCGTGAAGCTCCTGGGCAAGTAGGATTGGAGTTATCGATAATGGCAATCATCCATGGTGAGGCGGCACGTGAGAAGCTGCTTGAGGGAATCGACGAGCTGGCGGAAGCGGTCGCCTCGACGCTCGGACCCAAAGGCCGCAACATCGCGATGCACCAGAAGGCAGCCCTCTACGGTGCGGATTACGGTGCGCGCGCTCAAGCAGGCGCTCATGTGCTCATCACCAACGACGGCGTCACCATCGCCAAGGAGATCTCCTTCTCCGACCCCGTGAAGGACATGGGCGCCCAGCTCATGAAGGAGGCCGCCGTCAAGGCCAACGACGAGGCGGGCGACGGTACCACCACCGCCATCGTGCTTGCGCAGGCCATCCTCCAGGGCGCGTTCAGAAACATCGCCGCGGGAGCAGACCCGCTGGCGCTCCGCCGCGGCATCAAGCGTGCGGGGGAACTCGCCGTCGAGAAGCTCGCCGCCTCCGCCGTGAAGATCGAGACGCAGGACGACATCGCCCACGTGGCCACCATCTCCTGCCAGGATCTCGAGCTCGGCGTCATGGTGGGGGAGGCGATCTACCGTGTGGGTCTCGAGGGTGTGGTCAACATCGACGACTCCCAGCGTCTCGAGACCGAGCTCAACGTGGACGAGGGCATCGTCTTCGACCGCACGATGATCTCCCCGCATATGGCCACCGACAAGCGCTCGGGCGAGGCGGTGCTCGAGAACCCCTACATCCTCATCACCGACAAGAAGTTCGAGAACCCGCAGGATATCATCCCGGCGCTCATCTGCGCCGCCGAGGACGGCCGCGACATCCTCGTGCTCTGCGACGCGCTCGAGGGAGATGCCCTCGCGCTCGTCATGCGCAACAAGCTCGAGGGCGACATGAATGTCGTCTGCGTGCAGGCTCCCGCCTACGGCGAGGGGCGTCGCTGGCGCATGGACGACATCGCTGTGCAGACCGGCGGCATGTACGTGAGCGAGGAGATGGGCCTCTCGGTGCGCGACGTTACGCGCGAGATGCTCGGTTCCGCCGATCGCGTGAAGGTCACCCGCAAGCGTACGGTCATCTCGGGAGGCCATGGAGACCCCGATACCATCGCCAAGCGCATCGCCGAACTGCGCTACCGCGCCGAGAACACCGACTACGAGTTCAACCGTAAGCGCCATGAGGAGCGCCTCGCAGCGTTCGTCTCGGGTGTGGCGACCATCTCCGTGGGAGGCGCCACCGAGCCCGAGCAGTGGGAGCGCAAGATGCGTGTCGAGGATGCCGTGAACGCTGCGCGCGCGGCCTTCGAGGAGGGCGTTGTCGCAGGCGGCGGGCTCGCACTGCTCAATCTCGTACCTGCCGTCGAGGAGCTCGCGGCGGCGCTCGAGGGCGATGAGCGTACGGGCGCCCGTATCGCCATCGATGCCCTCAAGGCTCCGGTCAAGCGCATTGCCGGTAATGCCGGCGCAAACGGTGGCGTGGTCGTGGAGAAGCTGAGCGAGGCTCCTGAGGGCACAGGATTCGACGCTTCGCGCAACGAATACGCCGACATGTTCGAGACAGGCATCATCGACCCGGTCCGCGTGACGCGTTCAGCGCTCGAGGCGGCCTTCTCGGTGGCAGAGACGCTGCTCGTGACGGAGGGCACGGTCACTCCCGTCAAGGACGAGGTCAACCTGGCCGAGAAGTTCCATGTGGGAGGTGCGCGATGAGCTACAACGAAAACAAGTGGCGCAGCTATGTGGCCGCATACGACATCGAGGTTCCCGAGGAGCGCATCGAGCAGGAATACGAGATGGTGCGCGTCGACATGAAGCACCGCATGATGTATGCGCAGATGAGCGGGGGAAAGACGCATCTCTTCCCCGATTTGGAGCTTGCGCAGATGGGGGACGAGCTGCGGGAGGCGGCGCTCTTCGAGGCAAAGGAGCCGCTCGTGCTGCGCGACCTCACCAATAAGCTCGATGTTACGGTAACGCCGGATGAGCTGCTCGCTGAGGCTGAGGCCATGGCAAAGCGCCAGAATACCACGGTGGAGGAGATCAAGCGGTTCTTCGGCGAGGACCTGAAGCTTCTCGAGCGCGACGTGCGCGAGAACAAGATCCGCGCCTGGGCCTGCTCGCAGTAATCCGCGCAGGGAACGAACAACCTGTCCCCCTGCGCCGCCGTTTACCTGCGTGAATACCTATTTTTAGGCATAAACAATACTCACTTCTATACCTAACCCGGTAAACGGTTTCACAGGATACTTTCCTCAAGGTTGCACTACCCGTATTCGAGGAGAGGAGCCCCCCTATGGACAAAGAAGATCTGTTCGATATGTCTGCCGATAGCCTGGAGGACGTCGAGGCGTTTTCCGACCTCACGGATCTCACGGGCAAAGTTGCCGTCGTGTCGGGCTCCGTGGGTCTTGCCCTGTTCGTCATCCGCCGTCTCGCAGAGCTTGGCGCCAGCGTCGTATTCGGTGCCCGCACCGAGGAGTGGGGCGAGATGGCAACCGAGGCCCTGAACGACCTCGGTTTCGACAAGGTCGCCTTCAAGCAGTACGACACGCGCAACGTTGCCGAGTCCGAGGAGCTCGTCAAGTTCGCCGAGGAGACCTTCGGCCCCGTCGACATCTGCGTGCCCGTTGCCGCAACCTGGCAGGCCCGTGCCTTCCTCGACATGGACGAGGAGCTCTACGACGACATCATCGACACCGATATGAAGGGCCAGTACTTCCTGATCCAGGCATGCGCCCGCTCGATGGTCCGCGCCAAGCACGGTGGCAAGGTCGTCACCATCGCATCCGTCGCCTACAAGGGCCAGGACATGGCCAAGCTCGCCATGATGACCCCCTACAACGCGGCCAAGGCCGGCGTCATCGGCATGACCCGCGGCATCGCCAAGGAGCTCAAGCAGTACGGCATCAACGTGAACTGCGTCGCTCCCGGCGGCATGGTCACCCCGGGCGCCATCGCCAACTGCGTCGAGACGGTCGCCAAGTACGGTCTCGAGTGGCAGCACGATCAGATGACCCTCACCGACGCCCCCGTCGCGCAGACCCCCGACATGATGGCCCGCATGATCGCCACCATGTGCACGCATGTCTCCGACTTCATGTACGGCAGCGTCATCGACGTGTGCGGTGGAGCGGGCCTCTCCTTCCAGGAGAAGCCCTGGAGCTACACCATGGAGGGCGGCCTCCACGCGTAAGCGTTTTTTCGGGTACGGTCCCGCATTGGGCGGGAAAGGATAGCACAGCATAGAGAAAGGAACGATCATGGCCATCACCAGCAAGAGCACCCTCGCAGAGATCCTTGAGGACGAGCGCGCCTGCGCGATTATCGACGAGTACGTTCCCGGCTTCGTCTCCAACCCCGAGCTCGGCCCCGTCAAGGGCATGAAGATGAAGACCCTCCTCAAGTTCCCGCAGACCGGCCTTTCCAAGGATGTCGTCAACGAGATCATCGCCCGCCTCGACGCTCTGGATGCCTAAGCTTTCAACACATGCCGGTCCCATTGGGGGATATTCCCCCAATGGGCTGATTGAGGCACGTAGCTTGTAACCCTACCAACCCGTTGGGGGAGTATCCCCCAATGGGGTCTTAGAAAGGAAACAGCATGGCTGAGAGCACCGCTAACATCTCCATGTCCACCGTCCACAAGACCCGCAAGAACCTCGCCTATCTCCAGAAGATGAAGGACAAGGGCGAGAAGATCGTCCAGATGTGCCCCGCAGAGCTCGGTCCCTTCTTCGCCATGGCCGCCGAGATGGTCGGCTGCGACATCTGCCGTATCCCCGACATGGCGAGCCTGCGCAGCAGCGTCGACTATGACGTGATGAACATCACCAGCGGCATCACCATCCGCAAGTTCCGCGAGTACTGCAAGATCATCCACATCAACTACTACATGCCCGCTCCCTCTTACTCCACCGGCGAGAAGGCAGTGCGCTGGGGCTCCGAGTGGACCTTCGACGGCGCCGACTCCATGCTTGCCATGGGCGTTACCAACGACGTCCTCAAGTTCATGAGCGACAACTACGTCCCCACCTTCGGCCACATCGGCGCCATCTCCGGCTGGCAGACCAATGCCACTGGATACAAGAAGATGGGCAAGACCGCCGAGGAGGCCTTCAAGGTCTTCAAGTGGGGTTACGAGTACCAGGAGAACGGCATGGGCGGCATGACCATCGAGCTCGTGCCCGGCGAGGTCAGTGCGGCTATCGCCAAGAAGCTCCGCGTTCCCGTTGTCGGCATCGCCAGCGGCTGCACCGGCGGCGACATCACCGTGGACGGATACGAGATGGTGGACATGGACACCTTCGGTGTCATGCCCAAGCCGGCGTCCCATGCGGTTATTACCGCGCAGCTGCTGCCGTTCCTCTGCGAGGCTTACATGGATTGGGTCGACATGGTTCGCGATGGCGACTATCCCGAGGAGAAGCACGGCTGGCACATGGATCCCGAGGAGCTCGAGAAGTTCACTGCCATGATGGACGCCTTCGAGGGCTAAACCAGACAGTTACCCAGGGCTAAACCAGACAGTAACCCGGTCATTTGTCTAGTCAGTTTTCGATTCGGCGGCGCGCTTTCGGGTGCGCCGCCTTTCTCGTAAAGGAGGATCGATGCGCGACTATCTGGGTTATTCCGGCAAGGTGTGCGTGGTCACGGGCGCGAGCTCGGGCATGGGTGCCTCGCTTGCCGAGATGCTCATCGACTGCGGTGCGCAGGTGTGGACCGCCAGCAGGGGAGAGGTAACGCTCGAGGGGCAGGCCGGCTGGGTCAAGCTCGACCAGGTGAGCCGCGAGTCCATCGATGCTGCGTTCGCCCAGCTCCCGGAGAAGATCGACTGCTTCTCCGGCGTGGCGGGCGTCTCCGGCCTCAAGAACGACTACGTCGACACGTTCACCATCGACTTCGTCGCCAACAAGTACCTGCTCGACACGTACCTCTCCAAGCGTGTGGCACCGGGTGACTCCATCACCTTCGTCACCTCCACGGCGGGTGTGCGCTGGGCCAAGGAGGAACTCATCGACGAGTACAAGGCCATCGTCGATGCCGACGGGTGGGATGCGACCATCGAGGCCATCCACGAGCTCGACATGGATGACGTGGGCGGCAACATGGCCTACATGCTCGCCAAGCGCGCCATGAACTACCTCGTGGCAGCCAAGGCCGCAGAATTCGCGGGCCGCGACGTGCGCATCAACGCGGTGCTCCCGTGCTCCACAGGCTCGCGCTTCGCGACCGAGTTCTTCGAGATCATGCCGAGTGCGCGCAAACAGTTCGAGCAGAGCGTGGGCAACGGCAAGCCCATGGCAGACCCCTCCGTCATGGGGAAGGCCTGCCTCTACTTGGGCAGTGAGCTTGCAGAGTACGTGAGCGGCCACTGCCTGGTCGTCGACTGGGGTCTCGAGGCGGCCACGCTCACCGGCCAGGTCATGGACATGCTCGGCATGGAGCTCGTGGACTAGGGTCCTATCTCAACAAACCATACCGTTCGCGTAACGTATTCGGGCTCCCTGTTGGGGAGCCCGAACGCTGCCGTCATAGGGTGCTCTTCCGCGGCGACGCTGATGGCGATGCAGGCCAACGGGGGCCTTCTCGCTAGACGATCAACCAATAACTCAAGTTTGACCGCTGAGCGGTTACGGATGACGGCCCACGCGAGAGGTTTTCGGCACGCTTCGCCGACCCTCCCGCGGAAGGGTCGGTAGCCGTCCTTGTCGCGATGCCCTACACTCTTGCCGTCGACGGGTCGTAGAGCGCCCCGTCCCTCAGAAGCGCGTAGATGAGGTCTACGCGCCGGCGCGCCAGGGAACGGACCGCCTGCCTGTGGCTCTTTCCCTCGGCGCGCTTCCTGTCGTAGTAGTCTCGGGCCGGGCCGCCCAGCATCACCGAGCACTCCGACGACCGGATGACGGCGTTCTTCAGGCGCCTGTTGCCGCCCTTGCGCCTCCTCCCGCGGCTCACGCTGGTTCCCGACTCCTCGCGCACGGGCGCGACGCCCGCGTAGGAGGCGAGGCGCCCCGGCCCGCCGAACCTCGCCACGTCGCCCACCTCGGCGGCGATGGTCGCACCGTAGACCGCCCCGATGCCCGGCACGCTCCTGAGCAGCGCGACCTCGGGCACTAGGGCGGAGAGGCGCTCGAGTTCGGCGTTCAGCGCCCTCTCGACGTCCTCGAGCTCCAGCGCGCGTGCGGCGAGCCTCCTCACCTGCGCCTCTATCGCGTCGGTCCCGGGCATGTCCACGGTCTGGCCCTCGATGGCGTCGAAGACCTCGGCCATCTTGGCGGGGCCGTCGCTGCGGTGCCACTTGAGCGAGCCAGCCCACCTCGACGCCCGTGACCTCCCGGCGCGCCTGAGGCCGTGCGGCCCCCCGTAGCGGGCGAATATCCTGGTGGCGAGCTCGCCGTGCAGCCTCTGCCCGGAGAACAGCCTCTCGAGCGGCGGGCACGCCTGGTTGATCAGGTCGTGCAGCCTGTTGTACGTGCGCGTCCTCTCGCGCACGGCGTCGTCCCTGCACGACGTCACCACCCTGATCGCGACGAGCGCGTCGTCCCTGGTGCCGAGGAGCTCGACGTTGCGCGGCGTCGAGCGCGCGGCGTCGGCGATGATGAAGGCGTCCTTCGCGTCGGACTTCCCCTCGCCGTAGGTCTCGGCGACCTGTTTGAACCTCCTGGGCGGGATTTGCGCCACGTCGAGGCCCATGTCGCGCGCGACCTCGACCGTCAGCCTGCCGAACGACCCGGGCTGGTCGACCACGACGAGCGTCGCGCCGTGCGACGCCGCCTCGGCGAGGGCGGCGCGCACGTCGGCCTCGGCCTGCCCCACGGCGCGGGACACGAGCCTCTCGTCGTCGCCCCTTCCGAGGGCGACGACGTAGTTGGCGCTCTTCCCGACGTCCACGCCGCAGAACACCTCGTACTTGCGAGCTTCCTTCCTGTCCATGCCACCTCCCGTGACGAAGCGGGCTGGCGCTGTGTCGCGGCGGCTTCCCTCGGCAATATTCTGCGGAGCTTGGAATGCATCAACCAATGAGCGATGGGAGGCCGCCTCCGGGGGAGGTGGCATGATCGTCTGGGCGATCGTGGTCACAATATGAGCGAGCCGGTGCCTCCCCCGGCGACGGCCAGCGGGGAGCGCCGTCGCGCTCCCCGGGAGGACATGCTACGCAAACTACCTCGCAGAATATGTAGAGTGATCGGGACCTCACTCTATGAAGCAAGGGCCCTCGTTGGGGCAGCGTGGGTTAGGCTCGGTCGTAGGTTTCGTCCGGCTTACCACATTCATAGGAGGTCCCGACCATGATCTATCGTACCAGCGTAGGGCTCGACGTGCACGCCCGCTCGATCGCCGCCGCGGCGCTCGACCACCTGACCGGGGAGGTGGCACGGCGGTCGTTCGCGTACGACCCGGCGGCCGTCGCCGCGTGGGTCCTCTCGCTCGAGGGGCCCGCCAGGTGCGTCTACGAGAGCGGGCCCACCGGCTTCGACCTGCAGAGGTCGCTCTCCGCCGCCGGGGTGGAGTGCTGCGTGGGCGCCGTGAGCAAGATGCTCAGGCCCTCCGGCGACAGGGTCAAGACCGACAAGCGAGACGCCGTCTTCCTGGCGAGGATGCTCGCCGTCGGCAACGTCATCGAGGTGGCGGTGCCCACGCCCGAGATGGAGGCGGCGCGCGACCTGGCGCGGGCGCGGGAGGACTGCCGCGAGGACCTCATGCGCGCCAGGCACCTGCTCTCGAAGCTGCTGCTCAGGAAGGGCATCGTCTATGACGGCGGCGGGGCGTGGACGAAGAGGCACCGCGAGTGGCTGTCCCGCGTCGATCTCGCCGACCCCTGCGAGAGGCTCGTGCTCGAGGAGTACCTCGAGGGGGTGCGCTCCCTCGAGCTCAGGCGCTCGCGCCTCGACGCGGCGATCGCCGAGAGGGCCAAGGCCCCGGACCTCGCGCCGGTGGTGTCGGCGCTGTGCTGCCTGCGCGGCATATCCACCGTGACCGCGTTCTCGATAGCTGCCGAGATAGGCGACTTCACGCGCTTCCCGACCGCGCGGTCGTTCATGTCCTACCTGGGGCTCGTCCCCTCGGAGTCCTCCAGCGGCGAGACGGTGTCGAGGGGGAGGATCACCCGCGCGGGCAACGGCCACGTGCGCACGCTGCTCGTCGAGTCCGCGTGGCACCACGCCCGCAGGCGCAGCCCCATGTCGGCCGCCTCGCTCGCCGACGCCCGCGGCGTGCCGGCCCCCGTGGCGGAGGCCGCCGAGCGGGCGAACGGGAGGCTGCACGAGAGGTCGGTGCGCCTGAGGTCGCGCGGCAAGCCGGCCAACCTCGCCAACGCCGCCGTCGCCCGCGAGCTCGCGGGCTTCGTGTGGGCCCTGGCGGCGATGGCCCAGGCCGAGTAGCAGACCCTCCCCGCCGCGCACCGGGAAGATGGCGCGTGGGGGACCCGCGAGACTTCTATGCGCACCCGATTGGGCCACGCGCGATCCTAGACAAGCGGACAACCCCAGCCGGAGCATCGGAATGCGTTAGCCAACACGCGTATGTCAGACTTGCAGTCGTGCGTCGAGACGGACACGCCCACGGGCTGGGCGCGGCGGGGCGAGCCATAGAGAGGCGGTCCCAACCCGAAGACTCTTTGGGCTGGGACCGCTTTGTCTCTTGACAGGTGAATCTACATATCAGAAGT
>Ga0256405_10003767_pt1 | contig 30472 bp, 21 predicted proteins | sample RumenRJG_02DNA_FD_189096 | JGI IMG/M metagenome (GOLD analysis project Ga0256405, IMG submission 189096) | Bovine rumen microbial communities from Lethbridge, Alberta, Canada - RJG_02 | ecosystem: Host-associated > Mammals > Digestive system > Stomach > Rumen | place: Canada: Alberta...
GTTTTACTGCTTCTTCTTTAAAGCTTTTTTCGTAGGTCATCTTTTTTCTCGCCTTTCTTTTATGTTTTTTATTATATCACATCTTTGGGCGTTTGACGACTCTACTTAAATGATAACACTCCACTTCAATAAAATCCCTCTGCCCGTATTGGATTCTGTTCCACTCTTCTATAAGCCATTTTGCTGCATCTGGTTTAATTGAAATTCCCGAACCTTGCGGACTCCACTGCTGATCAGGAAATTTCTCTTTCAGTAGATCTTGTGATATCAGAGGTTCTGTATGATAGTCTAAGAATCCGGTAATGCAAATATCGACTGCACGTTCCTTGTATTCGTTTACATTTGCATCGGTAATTGCGTATCCAGTTGCCATTATCCCCTTCGGATTTTGTCCAAGCCGTATGATAAAGATTCTATCTCCTACTTTTATTTGTTTCGTCATGCATCTCCAAACACAAAGATTTGCACCTTGTATTTTTATATTTGAAAGTATTGTATTGTAGTCAAAAGGTTCTTCCTCATTTTCCCAATCATAGCTTTTAGGATTCCATGCAAGAAGCCATGTGTTTATTACATCTGATTCTTCATCGTTATTTGTACTCTGTTCGGGTTTACTTTCAAGTGACTGTTGCGCTATTTCTTTTTCATCCAGATAGAACCTGCTCACATAAAAGCCGAAATCAATCGTTGTCGTTTTAAGCCCTGTATCAGGATAACAGCTCGCTGTTAACAGGCTGTCAAGCATTTTTCTGATATCCTTATCGGCTTGAAGATAACGGCATAATTCATCATACATAGCATATCCGCCAACAATGTTATTTGCGGAATATCTTAATTTCGGACGGAAATCACTTTCAAATTCTTTGGAAACATCACTGTATATTTCATATTTGTAAATATAGTATTTATCCGGATATCTGAGCCACAGATAAACACTGATCGCATTGGTGTTCTGATAATGATTCTTCCATGTTCCGTCATTATACCTTGCTCTCATATCCTCGGATGCTTTTACGAAATCATCTATGCGTTGCGCAAGGTCAATGCTTTCGTCATACAGATTTCTGAACATCTGGCGGGTAGCTTCATTATCAGCCTTTGCAAATTCAAGTATCATTCCTCTGGGAAACGAACTCACAGAAGCTAACAGATTTCCGGCTTTTTGTGTTGCTTTCTTAAACATAACACCGAAATCCTCAGCATCAATATCCCAGTTATCCTGAAAGTGCTTTACAGCCTCCCATTTATATTTTTCATCCTTGAAGTGTTCGGGTAGGTATTCCTTGTAGCCCTCTATTGCAGAAGCAATTTCCTCATAATTCATCATAGTATCCTCCGGAATGTCGAATTATTACTATCATTGTAATATGTTTTTGTGATGATTGCAATATAGATCATCAAATACAAGCATAAAACCGTTTTGATTTGATGAGCTTTGAAGTTCAGGCTGAATCATTTATGTGTTCGTGGACAGAAGGAAACGCTAACTTTCCTCATTTCTGCCGAAACTAACTTTTACCGCTTTTTTCTCGGTTTTTCCGGTTTTCTTTTTCTTCCGATTAACCCATAAGAATAGTGATAATCAGAAAAATATAATAGTTTCATTTCTTTTCAAAATAAGCGCAAACTATTTCTGCAACTTTATTTTCAATTAAATCGTTAATAAAACTAACTTTTTCAGAAGCAGTTTTTGTCATTAGCCTTGCAAAAACATGATATTCGTACCGCTATTTACTATGTCAGATGAAACGGAGATCAAGGCGTATCAAAAAAGCTGTTAATACTTGTTTTCCAAAACTGATAAATATATAGTCTAATATCAACGACATAAAAACCAACAATCACGGCTTGAAGTCCAATTCTTTTATATTTTGTTTCGGGAACATTTTCCAAAACTTACGACTTGTAAACCAATACTGTAATAGTGTTTTCCAAAACTTTAAAGCATATAATCTATTTTTTGAAGTCTGTTTACCAAATGTTAAGGCTTTTGTTCCAACTTTAAGGGATTGAAGTAACCCCAACAATACATCACTTAAAAACAACGCATATAAGCAAGTTTTTGTTTGTATCCGACACTGACTATTAATCATTTTCTTTTTAGCCATACTTTTATTCTTTTTTCAATACATATCAGACGTTTTTATTACATTGTCTGATTTGTATTGTTTTTTTATTTCATTTTGTGTTTTTTCAAAATTTGGTTAAGCATAAAAAAGAAATCACGTGCTTTTTTCTATAATGTATAAACCCAGATAGAAAATGCAGGTGATAAAAATGTCAGGATGCACATTATGCAAAGGAAAACATATTTGTAAAAGGGTATCAGGGTATTGCATAATAACCGGACATAAAAGCAAACTGTACGCGGTAACATGGATTCCTCCGCCATGTAGTATGCAGAAAAAATACTACGGAAAGGAGGAAAACCGTTATGAATAATAGCTTGAATGTTCCTATATGGGAGAAATATAGTCTGTCAATAAAGGAAGCCGCTCATTACTTCAATATCGGAGAAAATAAGATCAGGAAAATGGCTAACGAAAATCCTGATGCAGACTGGGTATTATGGAATAATACGAAGGTTTTGATAAAGCGTCAGAAGTTTGAAAGCTACCTGAATAGAATTGGATGCATATAATCTGAAAAAGGGCGTATATGAAACAACGGAGTATATTGAAAAATTCCTGCGCAATCTTCTGCTGAATGAAGATACGGTGACGAACTCATGAACAGCTCAGATGGTTCACCGTCCGGCAGTCCATTGTAGCATTTCTTTCAGAAGCTGCCAAGGGCAAGCCGCCTGCGGCGGTGGCTGCTTTTGCCTCCGGTTCGGAATCTATGAACAGCTCGTTTTGTTCGAGATAATTGTGTCAAGTTATATTGACAATTTCAGACAGATCAGGAAAATGAAGAAACAGTCAACAGGCTGTTTGGGAAAAAATGAACAATTTCACTAAAGCGTTTAAAAAATGTTTACAAATAATATTTGATGTGTTACAATATCTGTGTTGGAGTTATTTTCATTTGGTTAGAGTAAAAACTGCCAATTGTAGAACGGCGGAAGGTTGTCTGTCCGCCAAAACCTGAACAGCATTGATAATTGGTGGAGATTGTAAAAAACTATAATTCGCATAAACAAATGATTTCCGGTTTTTTCAATCAGCCGTCATAGTAAAAAGGGGAGATTGCTATGTAAAACAATTATATAGTGTAAGACAGAAATATCATAATCTAAGAAATAGCCGCAGAACACCTCGGAGTAAAGCCTGCCACTATACGTGACTGGATTCGTAAAGGAAATGAATAACAAGAGGAGGGCAAATTGATGGATGAACAAATAAATAAGGATTTATTTAGGATAATAGATAAGTATTGGGATGATTTTAACGATAAGCGAACAATGGCTGGTGTAATACCTGGATTCATTCCAATTATCTGGTTTGGTGATATTAAAGCATATTTAAAATCAGAGATAAAAACAGTTACAGTAGCATTAAATCCTTCGTGGCATGAATTCTCATCAAACAGTAAAAAACTTAGTCTTTCTTATCAGAGATTTTTAGGCGCGGATTCTTTGCTATCAAAAACCAAGTTGAATGATAGTGACAAAGAACGACTAATTAGTATTTATAGTAATTATTTTTGCGAAGATCCTTACTATGATTGGTTTAGATGTTATGACACGAAATGTATGGGGTTTGTTTCAAAATATGGATATGAAGTAAGTTATGGTTATAATTGCAAGCCACATAATACTGCAATTCACATTGATTATTATAGCGCTTTGCCAACAGATCCTGTATACAGTAAATTGAAAGATGATTCTAATTGTATAGAAACATATAATAAATTGCCAAATAAAGATTTGTTCAAAGAATTGTTAGGTGTCTTAAATCCAAATGTAATTTTGTTTTCAAGCGCATATAAAAGTTTTAATGATTGCATGAAGTTCATTTATAAGATAGATAATAATCTTAAACCTGATATTACTTGCAAAGATGATAAAGAAATTAAACTTAGAAGTTTTTTGATCGATAATAAACTTGTTATTCATGGAAGAAATAATAGGCAGCCATTTGCACCAATTTCTGATAAATTAAAGGAGAGTTTTTTTAGCACTGTTTTTGATGATTATAAATTTGATTATGGGAGATTAGTATGGAAAAAAATAAAATAACAATAAGATCAATTCAACCATTAGTATATGAGTTTACTCACCCTGGAGACGAACATATACCTGATAAAAAATTATTATCGAATATATATATAAAAGGTTGGAATCTTGTCGAAAAGCCTGGTGAAAAGGTTACGCATAGGAGAAAATTCATTCGCTCTAATGGAAAGTATTTTAATATAAACGGAGAAGAGAAATATGGAAAACTGGATTTTTGGGGTGAATGGGAACCAGACAGCATTGTAAAAAGAATAGCTATAAAAGGCAAAAGGGATTTAAACCCCCAAGCACTTCCTAAATGGGTACATTATCCATTCTTTTTGAATGCAGACTATACCTACAATGTAGCTAGTAGTGAATTGGGACGAAAGATAAGTGAATTCAAGAATGAACAATATGAATTGATAAAAAGAGATAAAAGATATTTACAAAACACTGATCCTTTTGTTTATGGTAAAACATTTATGTACTCAACTATCTGCAAGCCTAAGCAGACACTTGATTTGAAATCTGGTTCTATTATTTTGTTTGGTTCATGCAAAAAGTATAAAGAATCGCATGATATAGAAGAGAAAACGTATAAATTTAGAGTAGATACAGTATTTGTAATTAAAGAAATAATGGATTTATCGGACGAAGTGCTTGATTCTTATAAAAATACAATTTATTATGAAGCAGCACTTAAATTTATTGATGCTACTGATGGATTTTCTCATAAGTTGTTCATCGGAGCAACACCTAAGGATAGTATTAATGGCATGTATAGTTTTATACCGGCTCATATTTCAAATGATACTCCCTATGGTCAAATGGTTATTGACAATACGAAAGATGTTTTCAAAGAAGTGCGTTATACTCAGTCAGTTGGAAGGGAAGTGGCACATGGAGAGAGGTCTGTAAAGATGTTTTGGGAATCATTGTTAAATTATACTTATGATTGTGGATATGTACCTGCAACGCATATTGAATTGCCTCCTACCTTCAATACTCCAGATGAAATTGCTTACTGGGTCAATAATCAATAAGTTATTCTGCGCTATATTTAAATATTTATGGTTGATGATGGTGATTTTTTCTTATCATCCGTCTTACTAGAGTAAGATTGAAGACATAGTTAAATAATTAGCAGGGAATATATAAATAGATATATCTTCCCTTAAATAAAAAAGATAACAATGCTGAATCAAGTACGGTTATTTCACATGGAGTGTATGGCTTTGATGTCGATAAAGGAATAGAATGGTGAATATTATTTCCGCAGGCAGGATCATATTAAGTATATCGCTGTTACTTATCACTCAGTTTTCGCCTGCATTTTATGCTCTGCGTCTGACCGCGGTTTCGACTGATATAATCGATGTTGCATTGGCAAGGAAAACAACATTGTCTTTCATAAACACTGAGATATTCCGGAATTGCTTTACGGTATGAATGGCTACCTTGTCAGAGACTTTCTACATTACTGGGGTGTTACACCTGTTTCCCAAAATGATCGGAGCAGATAAAATGTTAAACTTTTCAAAATCAAAATACTGCGCGTTCTGCAAATGTCAGATGAAGGCGTGGCTCAATAAGTATAAGCACGATGAGGCATTTTTCGATGATAGCGCTTTAGCGCGGATGAAGGTCGGCAATGAGGTGGGCGACCTGGCAATGGGCTATTTCGGCGACTTCGTTGAGGTAACGGAGTACACCGACGGAGATATCGACCTTGTCAAAATGGCGGAGCGCACCAAAGAGGAGCTTGCCAAGGGCACGCCCGTTATCTGTGAGGCATCGTTCTTTTACGGCGGGCTTTACTGCGCGGTCGATATCCTCAGACGTGAGGGTGACGGCTGGGCAATATATGAGGTCAAAAGCTCGACAGATGCCGACAAGCCTACGTATATCGACGATGTTTCCTATCAGAAGTATGTGCTTGAGCACTGCGGAATAAATGTCACGGGGACATACCTGGTATGCATTGACAATACTTACGTTTTTGACGGAACTCTTGATATTCACAAGCTTTTCAAGGTAACTGACCTGTCGGAGCAGGTCGCTGAAAAGCTGCCCGAGGTCGAGGGCGACCTTGAAATAGCGGAAAGGCTTCTGAGCAGCGAGACCGAGCCCGGTATACCCGTCGGAATGCAGTGCGAAAAACCCGGTGAATGTGAATACTGGGGATACTGCACGAGAAACCTTCCAAAGCCGAACGTATTTGACATATACAATCTCTCGATGAAAAAGAAGGCCGCTCTGTATGACCGGGGGCTTGTTGACCTTTCGTCGCTTGAAAAAGAGGCTTCTATAAAGAATGATAAGCAAAAGCGACAGATAGATTTTGCTGTTCACGACAGGGGCGCATACATAGACAAAGAGAAAATAGCGGAGTTTCTGACGACCCTTTCATATCCGCTTTACTTCCTCGACTTTGAGAGCGTTCAGCCTGCCGTACCGAAATATGCCGGTACGACGCCTTATACACAGGTACCCTTCCAGTATTCTCTGCATTACATAGAGAGCGAGGGCGGCCAGCTGAAGCACAAGGAATTTCTTGCGCAGGCGGGTACAGATCCTCTGCGTCCGATCGCTGAAGCTCTTTGCAAGGATATCCCCGCAGATGCCTGCGTCACTGTTTACAACAAGAGCTTTGAATGTACAAGGCTGAAGGAGCTTGCGGGGTATTTCCCTGACCTTTCACAGCATCTTCTGAGTATAAGGGATAATATAGCCGACCTGCTCGTTCCGTTTCAGTCGGGGTGGTACTATAACAGAGAAATGGGCGGCAGCTTCTCTATCAAGAGCGTTCTGCCTGCTCTGTTCCCGGATGACCCGAGTCTTGACTATCATAATCTTAACGGCATACATAACGGCGGCGAGGCGATGAATGCATTCCCCGCTATGGAAAAAATGAGCGGCGAGGAGCTTGAGCAGACAAGAAGAAATCTGCTTGAATACTGCAAGCTTGATACCCTTGCTTTGGTCAAGGTATGGGAAAAGCTGAAGGAAGCCGCAGAATAAGACCATTAGACAAAATAAAAGAACAGTGCAATGCTCTGCTTCATTTACGAAGCTGCATTGCACTGTTTTTGTTATCCGCGGTCGTTCTTGCAGGCGTAATAGATCTCCTCAAGCCTTTCGTTGGCGGCTGTCCGCATGATGATCGCTTTCAGCAGCCTGTCTATTTCCGAGCCCTCGGTATAGTCGGCGGGGGCAAAATACTTGATGCGGTGTTCCTGTATCATCCTGTGCACCTTGGTCTTGTCGCAGGTTTTGCTGTTATAAACGCCTATGGAGTGTCCACCGTTGACGTTCACCAGCTTCATGCAGGGAATATCCGTGTCGCTGTCCCCTATGTAAACGATATTCCGGAAGGGTATGCGGATATCCTCAGGCTCAAAATAATCATTCACTCCGGGATCATTTATATCCGGCACACCCTTGGCTATACGGAACAGGAACTGGGTCTTGTTGGTGTAGTTGACCACCTGAGCAGGCCAGACTGCTACTCCCCTATCGTTGTAGAAAAACGAGCTTGCATATATCCTCTCAAAAGCGCCTGCACGGGCAGGTAAGGTTCCCTCTATCATTTCCTTCAGCCCTGATGAGATTATGTAGTGTTCCACGATAACGCCGTTTTCTTCACCGAAGCTGCGTATCCGCTCAAACCAATCCTCCACTCCGGGAAAAAGGGCGACCTTTGAGCCGTAATCCTCCAGCCTACTTTTGGTGAATATCTCCCTGCCCTCAGCCTCCTGTTTCATCATGTACATATAGGCAAGGTTGGAATCCATATCAGCCTCTGCCGCGAGCTTGTCGCACTCCGCCCAGAATGATGCGACATCTCCGTCGTAGACCTTCTGGATATATCCCTGCGCCTGCATATCATCAGTGGACAGGGTCTTATCAAAATCATAACAGATCGCAAGAACGGGTCTTGCCTCTTTTGTTTTTCTGTTATACATTATCGGTCACCTCTGTCTGTTGATTTGAAAAGGCTCTTATATTCTACGCCGTCACGGCGCGGGAGGAATCTTTCCTCTACCACCTTTTGCTTATTAAGATCAAGCAGTATTAGTGAGAACGAATTATTAAAGCTGACGCCCTCAAGCATTTTTTGAAAGCCCTCTAAAAGATCTTTATTTATAAACACTATGGAGTATAGTGAGTTCTCAAAAGCCTGCGGTTCCCAAGTATCCCGAAGAAAAGCATCCTTGTATTTATCTTTCATCAAGAAAAAAAGTTCGTCCTCAAGTTCCATTTTGTATTGCTTCCTGTTATCGGCGAATTCACTTCCAGTAAAAACACTCACAGAAAAATTCCAGTATGCAGGCTCGTAACCCTGAACTCTCAATGCAAATCTGACATCTGTGTGCAGCTGATATTTGCTCCTCAACAACACAGGATCGAGGTATTCAAGATCTGTATTGAAAATAGGCGATATAGTATAGCCGTCTTCAAAAAGTGTTCTCATAATGATATTCTGTACGGATTCGTAGCGTTCCTTTGTTTCCAGCGCGTGCTGTCTGGCGATTCGTTGTCTTTCCTCTGTGTTATTTTTTGTCCATCCGTTTGCGTACATCAGGTGACTCAGTATCTCCTCTGTCGGCAAATCCGAGCATTCTGCCATGACCCTGATCGTTTCTTCATCGAGAGGCTTTTTTATTGTACCGTTGACTGCCCTTGAAAGCGTCATAGGATTAAGTCCGCACTTTTTTGCAAACTCCGCCATAGACTGACGGCCCTTGGCACGGTTTATAGCCTCACCCAAACGCTTTTGATATATCGGCATCCATTCTTTTTTTTCATTGTTATGATTGTTATCGTTTTGATCCATATATTATCAATTCCTTTCGTATAGCCGGTACAATATACATATTGTATCATATATTATATACACAGTCAAGTAGATATTCGAGATTCTCCGAGAGATCCGTTTCTCTGATCAGATAAGCGGAAAACAGAAAACCGTCACGAACTGTTTACAAATGGATTTATTATGCGATATAATACTTGTGTATTGACAATATAGATGCAATATAAAAGTTATATTATATAAGAAACAGTATACAAAGCGACGCTGCGTATAAAATAATATATATTTTATGTACAAAAATAATCGTATCTTTTCGTGCAGGTATACGAAATTGCGGATCAACATATAAGAACTGTTTACTAAAAAAAAACAATGTGCTATACTCTAAATCACTCTGAGGGGATATGAGTATATCATACAAATTTTGTGTTTTGTTCTATCCCCTGAGATGCAATCTAAGGTGCCGCATGAAAGGGTGCGGCACGGCATCGGTGGGTTTATGATTGGTGGCGGACTTCAGACTATACGGAGGTAAAAACATGAGGTACTACAGCTTTATTATCAAAGGAAATAACGAAACGATCGGGAAGAATGCCAAGATAAGACTCAGGGATTATGATTATGACAGCAACATCTGTGCTATGAACAAGTATATGTACAAGAGTGTCGAAAACTGCCAGACATTTTTTGTTTTCAGAGAGGAAGGCGACAAACTTCTTGCCCATTTTTCTTTCGATGAAAACAGGGATTCGTTATCGACTGCCTATAATACAATAGCTGATCTTCTTGCAGAGTACTTTCTTTTAGAAACGATAATTGAGGAACCGTCGGAAATAACAATGCAGCAGTATCTTGACGGGTGCGAGGAATGTAAACGGCGTCATTATTTCAGTTCAGTATATCAGCTCACTGATACTGCAAATATCTGGTTTATCAATTATGGCAGCTCCGAAAAACCACATCCCGGATATACGAAATATACTGAGACGATAATTCAGGACAGGGAGATGGCTGATAACGGCATATATCACCCTTCGTTTGTGAAAGAGCTGAAAATGATCTCCGAACACACGCTGGGGGAAGACCTTTCCGGAAGCATGGTGCATTATATTATTTCGGCGAGGAGCATAGATGCCGCCATAGACCTGGCTGAAACCCTTTCGCAAGAGCTTTTTGCGGCAGGGAGGATAGAGAGCAGAAGGGTCGGGATCATTTCCGGTATTGACCCTGAACTTTACAAATATAGAAATCATATTGAGAATATCATAGAAAACAACCGGGGAGGTGTCCTGCTTGTTGACCTTTCCGAAAAGTTTGGCAAAACTCCGTCAGACTATCCTATGGCTGCTGACTATATTGCAGGTATCTTTAAAAAATACCGTAATAAGTGCCTTTTTATTTTCATGTATAATATGGACAAGCCCGGGTTTTCATACTATATTCTCCCGAAGGTCAATCAATACGCTTTGACAGTCTCCTTAAAAGAAGGCACAGGAAACCGAGAAAGCGCAGTAAAGTATCTGGAAATGCTGATCTCGGGATCCGAATATTCAAAGTATTCCTATCAGGCTAAGGAGTTTCTTGAACAGTATCAGGGTGACGTGTTTTCCCAGACAGATGTGCTCGAGTACTTTGAGACCTTCGGGCCGTGGTGCCTTAACAAAAATGTTTTCAATTCATACATACAGAATTCATCGGATGGGTTATATCTCGACCGGGATGAAAATACTAAATCGGCTTATGAAACGCTTAATAAGATGATAGGACTTGAGGAAGTAAAAAGGCAGATCAAAAGAATAATCGCTGCAGACATCGTTGAAAAAAGAAGGAAACAGTTTAAAGGCAAAGAACACAAGTCTTCCTCCATGCACATGGTATTCTCAGGTAATCCGGGAACTGCAAAAACTACTGTGGCAAGACTGTTCGCAGGCATTGCTAAGGAAAAAGGGATACTCAAGAGCGGTGTGTTTGTCGAAAAATGCGGAACAGACTTTAACTCGTTAATGCCTCACTATGTCATAGAGGAAGCATTCACGGCGGCAAAGGGCGGCGTACTTTTTATTGATGAAGCCTATGCAATAGCTTCTCAGGGGGCAATAACAATGCTCATTCAGGAAATGGAAAACCGCAGGGATGAGGTAATAGTTATCTTTGCCGGTTATACCGAAAGAATGAAAGATTTTCTGGAGCTGAATGAGGGCTTGAAGAGCAGGATACCGTATTATATAAACTTCCCCGACTATGATCCTGCTGAAATGACCGAGATATTCAAGCTTATGCTTGATGAACAGGGCTTTTCCGCAACAGAAGCAGCCATAAAGGAAGCGTATTACATTTTCGACAGGAAAAAATACGTTAAGGACCTGGGCAACGGAAGATATGTGCGCAACCTTGTGGAAAACGCCATAAGAAATCAGGCTTTAAGGCTTATGACTGCGAACAGTGATGCCGAAAAGATCAGTGAAAAGGATCTGTTTGTGCTTGAGACAGAAGATATCTCTGACGCTGACGATCAGTCTGTACAGGAAAAGAAGGAGGAAAAGACTATGAGTGCATTAGCTGAGCTTGACAGCCTTATCGGACTGGACAAGGTAAAGGATATTGTTCATAAGGCAATCAAAAAGTACCGCTACAACAAACTTTGTCTGGAAAGAGGCATCAAACGGAATAACCTGACGATGCACATGGTATTTACCGGCAATCCCGGTACTGCAAAAACAACGGTCGCAAGGCTTATCGGACAGATACTTGCAGAAGAAGGCATACTGCCTACCGGTGAGTTTATAGAAGTCGGGAAATCCGAACTGGTCGGTCCGGCTGTCGGCACAACGCCCATTATTGTCAAGGAAAAATTCAGGAAGGCAAAAGGCGGTGTCCTGTTTATAGATGAGGCTTATTCCCTTTATGGTGATCCCTACGGTGATGATGCGATCGATACCATTGTACAGGAAATGGAAAACAACAGAGAGGACACGGTAGTGATCTTTGCCGGATATCCTGACCAGATGGAGGATTTTCTTAACCGCAATCCCGGCATGAATTCCAGAATCGCCTTTAAGATCAACTTCGATGATTATTCGCCGGACGAACTTATGAAGATAACAACGCTCATGCTTTCAAAAGAGCAGATGACAATAAGTGATCAAGCGCTTGAAAAGCTGCGCAGGATATATGAAAAGGCAGTTAAGATACAGGGATTTGGCAACGGAAGATTTGTCAGAAAAATTCTTGAACAGGCGGAAATGAACCTTTCAGACAGAGTCATGGAGCTGGGGATTGATGAGATCACCCCCGAAGTGCTCATAAAAATAGAGGAATGTGATATAACGGATATCACTCCCCCAAAAAAGGTCTCCGAAAGACATATCGGCTTTGCAATAGAATGTGCATAGTTTTATGTACATATACCGGTTGTAAGTCATATATTAATCATTTACAGAAAGGGAAATCATTATGAACAAGAACATGAACGCAAACAATAACATCTCTACCGAACAGGTGATCTCAAGGTACACGGGAAACGAAAGGAAAGTTGTCATCCCCGAGGGTGTGACGCGGATCGAGGACGGCGCCTTCAAAGGCAATAAGGACATCGTTTCCGTAGACTTTCCCTTAACGCTTACCTACATCGGCGAAGAGGCATTCAGCGGCTGTATTTCGCTCAATGAGATCCATCTGGCACCTATCGAAAGCATCGGCAAAGCTGCTTTCAAGGGCTGCACTGCTCTTGAGGGACTGTCTCTGGGTGGTATAAAATTCATCGGCGACGAGTCCTTCATGGACTGCACACACCTCAGAACGGTCGTTATTTACAATGACTGCGAGGAGGTCGGCTTCTCAGCCTTCAAGAACTGCACTTCTCTTGAATCCGTAGTGCTGCCCGACAGCGTCAAAGAGATATGCGGCGGTGCTTTTGAAAACTGCCCGAGACTAAAGGATTTGTTCCTTCCCGCAGGCGAGAATATCGAGGACATTTTTCACGAGTGCTTCAAAGGCTGCACTGCCCTTGAAAGAAGGCTCAGAAGCCGCAAGGAGCCTCCAACAGAGAATATTGCGGGCGTAATTAAAAACGACACACTGATTCATTTTGACGATACCTATACTGATTGTCTCACGATACCAAGTTATGTGAAATACATCGCAGCGGGCGCTTTCAAGGATTGCAGAAACCTTGTGTCGATAACAATACCGGATACTGTAGAGGAAATCGAGGAGGGTGCATTCTATGACTGTCCCAACCTTGAGGAGGTCAACATTCCCGATGACTCTGACATCATCGACCAGTATTCTCTTGTGGATACAAAATGGTACCGTGACAACAAAAACGGCTTTTTTATCCTCGGTGGTACGCTGTTGGGGTATAACGGAAAGAGCAAGTATATAATCATTCCGCCAAGCGTCAAAAGAATAACGGATGAGGCGCTCGTAGAATTATGTTTACGTTATAATGCAAGCATCAGCCTGCCGTCAACAATGACAGAAATGCCTGACATTTCCACCGATCATGCCGCCGATCCGTTAGTCTGCGTATATAATGTGAATCCTGATTCGGCTGTCCGATAATGACAGCCCTTCGGGGAAAACAACGCAGTACAAAAACATACCGAAGCGAAAACGACAAACAGTACAGACAGGAAAGGATAATTATTTAACTCGGAGCAAAGCCCGATGTAAGCTCGCTTAACATCGGCTGCATTGATCCAACCTCACCGCAGGAGCTTTAGCTCCTCGGACTTTCAGTGGGGGATTATAACCCCCACTGAAAGTCCGAATGGCACCCGCCGCCTAAGAGGGTGCGGGTGTCCAGTGGACACCTCTGCGAAGCAGAAGCACCGGCGGAGTGCCTCCGCTCTCTAATCCGCTCTCGTTCGCTGACGCTCACTCACTTCATACAAATTCACAACTTCTATTCCGCAAACGTCCGCTTGCGTATATTTCACTGAGCGTTTCCATGCAAAACTGCACACGGTTAAAAGCAGCCGTATCAAACAATAGACAGAACAATCAACGCAAAAGCCGCTTGTTATTCCTTTGGGAAGAGCAAGCGGCTTTTCATCTGCTTATTAACTTGTTTTCATGCGATCAGTATGTTTGATCAGGGCTGTTGTTGGTTGTTGATATCCGGATGATTGCTGTCAGCACTGTTGTTGGCTGGGAACCGTTTTTTGTTTTTGTTGATAAGCACCACCACAATAATGATACCGGCAATAAGAGCCACCGCAAGAATTACGATAATAACCACTAACGGAACGATAGAAGCAGTGTCTGGGGTTGTTGATGCGGCGGTGTCATTTGTGCCTTTCTGCGGCTGGGAAGCAAACGGGTCCAATGCCGGAGACAAAGGAGGCATCTTTGCTTCATACTTGACAAGAGGGGTGAGTTGGCTTCGTGTGTCATCATCCATATTTATTTTCTTAAAGCTTTCTTCTGTACTGTAATATACCACTTCGTTCAGGCTTGTGCAGTCCTCAAACGCCGAATCCCCGATGCTTATCACACTGTCCGGTATGGTGACGGAGGTCAGGCTTGTGCATTCATAAAACGCCTCTCGTCCGATACTTGTCACGCTGTCCGGTATGGTGACGGAGGTCAGACTTTTGCAGCGGGAAAATGCCCCATTCCCGATGCTTGTCACGCTGTCCCCAATGGTGACGGATGTCAGGCTTGTACATTCATAAAATGCCCCATTCCCGATGCTTGTCACGCTGTCCGGTATGGTAACGGAGGTCAGGCTTTTGCAGTAATAAAACGCATAAAGCCCGATGCTTGTCACGATTTTTCCGTCAATAGTTGACGGTATGCTTACAGAAGCTTCTGAACCGTTGTACTGTTCGATCTTAACTGTTCCGTCATTCAGTATTGCATATTCATAATCTCCAAAAGTTTCCGCATAAGCTGTCAGGCTTGTCTGCGGTATAACTGCTGTTGACATAACTGCCCCGGCGCCGGCTGTCATAAGGAGTGATAAAGCTATACTGCCGATTTTTTTCAGTAGTTGTCCTTTCATTTTAACTGTCTCCTTATATCGTTATTTTGTACAAATACTGATTACATTATATGTAGATAGATATATAATGTCAATGATTTTGTGAGCGATTCAAAATTTTTTTGGCTTTTGCTGTGCTTTGTTTAGGCTGTATGGCTAAGGATAGGGATATAACCAATCACCGATGTCCACCGGGTCTCGCCTGCCGGGTGCGTGACCGGCGGAGTGCCTCCGCTCTCTAATCCGCTCTCGTTCGCTGACGCTCACTCACTTCATACAAATTCACAACTTCTATTCCGCAAACGTCCGCTTGCGTATATTTCACTGAGCGTTTCCATGCAAAACTGCACACGGTTAAAAGCAGCCGTATCAAACAATAGACAGAACAATCAACGCAAAAGCCGCTTGTTATTCCTTTGGGAAGAGCAAGCGGCTTTTCATCTGCTTATTAACTTGTTTTCATGCGATCAGTATGTTTGATCAGGGCTGTTGTTGGTTGTTGATATCCGGATGATTGCTGTCAGCACTGTTGTTGGCTGGGGACCGTTTTTTGTTCTTGTTGACAAGCACCACGATAACAATGATACCGGCAATAAGAACCACCGCAAGAATTACGATAATAACCACTAACGGAACGATAGAAGCAGTGTCTGGGGTTGTTGATGCGGCGGTGTCATTTGTGCCTTCCTGCGGTCTGGAATTAAAAGGATTCGATACCGTGGAAATAGAAAGCTTCTTTGCTTCATACTTGACAAGAGGGGTGAGTTGGCTTTGTGTGTCATCATCCATATTTATTTTCTTAAAGCTTTCTTCTGTACTGTAATATACCACTTCGGTCAGGCTTTTGCAGTCCATAAACGCCATATTCCCTATGCTTGTCACGCTGTCCGGTATGGTAACGGAGGTCAGGCTTTTGCAGTGATAAAACGCCCAATCCCCGATGCTTGTCACGCCGTCCGGTATGGTGACGGAGGTCAAGCTTGTGCAGGCATAAAACGCATGATCCCCGATGCTTGTCACGCTGTCCGGTATGGTGACGGAGGTCAGGCTCGTGCATGCCTGAAACGCATAAGCCCCGATGCTTGTCACGCTGTCCGGCATGGTAACGGAGGTCAGGCTTGTGCATTTATAAAACGCCCAATCCCCGATGCTTGTCACGCTGTTCCCAATGGTGACGGAGGTCAGGCTTGTGCAGTTCATAAACGCATGATCCCCGATGCTTGTCACGCTGTCCGGTATGGTGACGGAGGTCAGGCTTGTGCATTCATAAAACGCCGAACCCCCGATGCTTGTCACGCTGTCCGGTATGGTGACGGAGGTCAGGCTTGTGCATTCATAAAACGCCTTATACCCAATGCTTGTCACGCTGTCCGGTATGGTGACTTTATCTGCTTTGCCTTTATAATCTATCAGTACATTTCCTGCCATCACAAAATCGCCGGTCTGATTATCATAGAATGGTGTGCCATAAAACACCGAACCCTCGATGCTTGTCACGCCGTCCGGTATGGTGACGGAGGTCAGGCTTGTACATTCATCAAACGCCCCATCCCCGATGCTTGTCACGCTGTCCCCAATGGTGACGGAGGTCAGGCTTGTGCAGTACTGAAACGCCTTATCCCCGATGCTTGTCACGCTGTCCGGTATGGTGACGGAGGTCAGGCTTCGGCAGACCGCAAACGCCTCATACCCGATGCTTGTCACGCTGTCCGGTATGGTGACGGAGGTCAGGCTTGTGCAGTCCCGAAACGCATTATCCCCAATGCTTGTCACGCTGTCCGGTATGGTGACGGAGGTCAGGCTTGTGCAGAACGCAAACGCCCCATCCCCGATGCTTGTCACGCTGTCCGGTATGGTGACGGAGGTCAGGCTTTTGCAGTTCGAAAACGCATAACGCCCGATGCTTGTCACGCTGTCCGGTATGGTGACGGAGGTCAGGCTTGTGCATTCATAAAATGCCCCATTCCCGATGCTTGTCACGATTTTTCCGTCAATAGTTGACGGTATGCTTACAGAAGCTTCTGAACCGTTGTAGTGTTCGATTGCAACTGTTCCGTCATTCAGTATTGTATATTCATAATCCCCAAAAGTTTCCGCATAAGCTGTCAGGCTTGTCTGCGGTATAACTGCTGTTGAAATAACTGCCCCGGCGCCGGCTGTCATCAGGAGTGATAAAGCTATACTGCCGATTTTTTTCAGTAGTTGTCCTTTCATTTTAACTGTCTCCTTATATCGTTATTTTGTACAAATACTGATTACATTATATGTAGATAGATATATAATGTCAATGATTTTGTGAGCGATTCAAAATTTTTTGGCTTTTGCTGTGCTTTGTTTAGGCTGTATGGCTAAGGATAGGGATATAAAGCTGACCTCCAAAATATTCATATCAAAATGAATTTCGTATTTTTTTGTCCCAAAAAAATGATAACCTACAAGATTATTTGTCAGAGAATGGAATAGATATGCAAACGAGTATTGTTGGTTCTTTGGTGTATGGTGAACTACCCTATCCCCGATGAAGAGGAAATCGGTCCGGTAAAAACATTCGATAAAAAATCTCCCCTTATGGCAGAATCCGGGAAACTGCCATAAGGGGATTGTTTTAACTTCTGTTTGCTTTTTTCAGAGCTTGTTCTCTCTACAGGAAAAGCCTTATTTAACGGTTACTGTAAAGAACTTCTCAGCAACGTTGCCTGCCATATCCTTAACCTTTACGCAGATGTCATAAGAAGTGCTGACAGCAGGTTTAATGCTGACGGAAGCATTCTCGCTGTCGCTCTGCTTAACAGTCCATGTGTTGGAGGCTGTCTTCTTGTAGCTTACGGTGTAAGTGTAGCCGCTGATGCCGCCTGCTGCCTTGCAGTTGACGGTAACAGTCTGTCCCTTTTTGACGCTGACTGCAGATACGGTCGAAGCGTTGCTCAGCTTGCTGACAACCTTCACGGTGAAATACTGCTTTGCAACCGTTCCGTTGGTATCCTTTACCTTCACGCAGACGTCGTAGCTGCCCACTGCCGCAGGCTTTACGGAAGCTGTCGCTGTTTTGCCGTAGCTCTTGACTGTCGTCCATGTGTTGGAGGCTGCCTTCTTGTAATATACGGCATAGCTGTAATCACCGCTGCCGCCGAATGCTGCCGCATTGACTGTCACACTTGAACCAAGAGCGATTTTGCTGGTGCTGACGGCAGAAACATTTGTCAGTGTGCCTGCTGTTGCTGTGGCTGCTGTTGTGGGGTTAGCGCTTACATAGACGGAATTGCCGTTGGCATACTTGTATGTACCCTTGCTGAAACGGTAGTTTTGACCGTTTCTGCTGTCCCAGCTTCCGCTGCCGTTGTTGAAGCATACGTTTGCATAAGAAGCGGAGCCAAGGTTAATGGTGTACTTGTGGGTATAGCCACTCATCTCGCCGGTAGCTGTCATTCTAACGCCCGGAACGGCTGTCCATGCGCCTGTGCCTACCTGATAGTGAATATAAGGAGTGCTGTAGCCCTTGTAGTAGATGGTAACAGCATTGGTAACAATGTTAGTACCCTTTTCAACAGTGATGCTGATTGTCTTTGAAATGATCGACTCACCTTTATAGAGTACCTCGACCTTTGCGGTATAGCTGCCTTCTTTGGAAGGAGTCCAGGTTGCGGTATTGTTGCTGTTGGTTGTCAGAGTCTGAGTTGTTCCGTTGCCTGTTACAGTGTATTTGTAGGTAACAGAAATACCATTGGTAGCAGCCTGAGCGGTAAAGGTAACTTTTTCGCCGGTTTTTGAGGTTGTTTTGTCTGCAAAGAGATTAATATAAGAAATATAAGTTACAGTCAGATTGGCCGTCTTTTCAACGGTTTTGCCAGTAGCATCCTTAACGGTGACCTTAATGGTATAAGCAGCATACTGACCGAGAGAAGCTGTGCAGGTTGCACTGGTGGAATAGTCCTTGAGAACGGTCTCACTGCCGCGGTAAACGGCGGTATAGCGATACTGATAAGGTGCAGTGCCGCCGGTTGCAGTGGCATTAATGGTAAAGCTTTTGCCGGAGAGAACAACTGTATCGGAAAGTGATGCATTCAGAGAAAGCTCCTTAGGCTGAGGTGCAGTGTAGGTATTGATTGTGCCGTTGGAGAAGGTGTAAGTACCCTTGTTGAAACGGTAGTTAGCGCCGTTTTTGCTGTCCCAGCTTCCGCTGCCGTTATTGAAGCATACTTCTGCATAAGAAGCGGAGCCAAGGTTAATGGTGTACTTGTGTGTATAGCCGCTGACTTCGTTGGTAGCTGTCATTCTGACGCCCGGAACGGCTGTCCATGCGCCTGTGCCTGCTCTGTAGTGGATATACGGTGTGCTGTAACCTTTATAGTAGATGGTAACTGCGTTAACCGGTACAGGATCGCCGGGCTGAACGTTTACCGTCATGGAGCTGCTGACAACGGGCTTGTTACCGAAGTAAAGTTCAAGCTTTGCGTTGTAAACGCCTTCCTTGGAAGGTGTCCAGTAAGCGGTGTTGTCGCTGTTGGTTGTCAGGGTCTGGGTTGTGCCGTTGCCGGTTACCGTGTACTTGTAGGTGAGCTTGATGCCGTTTGTATATACACTGCCGGAAAACTTGATCTTGTCGCCGACTTTGGGTGACGCCTTGTCGGAAGAAATGCCGTAGAGTGTTACCGAAGCAACCGTTACGTTGGTTGTCTTTTCAACAGTCTTGCCGGTTGCGTCCTTAACGATTACCTTGATGGTATAGTAGCCGTTCTGGGGAATGCTGTAGCTTGCAGAGGTGTAGGAAGAATAATCCTTTACCTGTGTTTCCAGACCGCTGCTGCTGATGTATGAATATCTGTACTGATAAGGAGCTGTGCCGCCCTGAGCGCTTGCGTTGACAGTAAAGCTGCCTGATGCCGGAACAGTGCTGTCAGAAGAAGTGACGTTCAGGCTGAGTGCCTGCGGAACGGGAGGCGTATAGGTTGTGATGGTGCCGTTGGAGAAGGTATATGTACCCTTGTTGAAACGGTAGTTAGCGCCGTTTCTGCTGTCCCAGCTTCCGCTGCCGTTATTGAAGCATACTTCTGCATAAGAAGCGGAGCCAAGGTTAATGGTGTACTTGTGTGTATAGCCGCTGACTTCGTTGGTAGCTGTCATTCTGACGCCCGGAACGGCTGTCCATGCGCCTGTGCCTGCTCTGTAGTGGATATACGGTGTGCTGTAGCCCTTGTAGTAGATGGTAACAGCGTTGACCGGTACAGGATCAGTAATCGGCACATTAACCGTAGCGTTTGTTCCGTCAAGAGCAAAACCTGCGGTGCGGTCCATTGCATATTCCTTGTTGGCTTTTTTGTCAACAATCTTCATCTCTTTTACAGTCAGGCTCTTGCCGTCCGCATTGGTATCGCTGACAGTTACCGTCCAGGTGTAATCCTTCAGGTTGGCAGAATTGATGTTGCTGACAATGTTGTTCAGGTCAAAATACATCGTACCGTCGCCGTAAGCCTCTGTGCCGAGATAGTTCAGCTTGAACTCGCTGTTATCGGGTGTAGCCCTTACATTATAGGGAGTAACATTCATTTCCTTGACGGTGGTACCGTTTTTGACTGCCTTGATCTTGAGAGTGTTGTCGCTGCGATATGCACTGTTCAGAACATATTTCAGATAGATGCCGGAGCTGTCGTCCTGACTGTTGGTAACGTTCATTCTTGCTACAGACCACATGGACTTTGTTCTCTTTTCAATTGCAGGAGCATTTGTAACGGCAGAGGTAACATTCAGTGAGTCGTATGCCAACCAGATGTAACCCTTGTCTTCCCAGTTTCCCCAGGAATTAAGAATTCTGAATGCGCCCATTTCGCCCTTGTCAACAACGCCGTTGTCATTGATATCTGTCCAGATTTCGTCATTGTAACCAACGATGGTCATTTCGTGGGCAGAGTCGGTAGTACCCTGTGCATAAACGGATTTTTTGCCGACGTAACTATTGTCAACAACATAGCCGTTCGGGTTAGCATTTCTGTCGTTGGCATTGACAGATTTGATTGCCTTGCCGTGCCATGCACCAATCATGGTGCAGAAGGAGAGGATCTCGCCGTTGTTGAGAGCAGCCTTCATTGCGTCCAGTTCAGAGTCAGTGGGCTCGGAAATAATTCTATAATAAGAAACAGGGTAAACACCTGTATCTTTCAGACTACTGATGGAGCCGGCACAGAATACATCATAGTCAACCATTCTGTTATGGGTTGCCTTTTCCCACATGTCGCCGGTGGCATACCAAGATCTTACATTCGTGGCAGGGCTGGTGCTTGTCAGGATAGGAGCATCCTTGATGGTAGGAGCACCCTGATATGTCAGAATTTTGTAGTTGTTAATCAGAGAAGATCCCTGCATCAATGCGCCGCCGTTATTGAAGTTATATACAAAGTTAGGAGAATAGGTGTTGGCGTCTGTGGTAGCAACGCCTCTTGCCTTATTCTTTGTGTAGGTAAACTGATAATAAACAGAGGACCATGCACAGCAGGATCCGATACCGCCCTGAGAACGAACCAAAGGAAGATATTTTGCGTTCTGGTTGGTGCTGTTGTCTACTTTTGACGGAAGAGCAGCAGGAGCGGTGCAGGGAGCGTCGTTATCGCTGCCGTAAAGCTTTTTGTAATAATCGCTTTCCGAACTGATGATATGGTCTTTGTCCAGATCTTCCGGTCTGATGGGCTCAACACCGCCTGTGGTGTAATCAAAACCATCATCGGGAGGCAGGATCAGGTCGCTGTCTGTGTCGACGGCTGCCTTAGGAGCTGCTGCGCCGGTTGCGCCTGCTGCCATAGCTGTCATTGGAGCTGCACCTGCAATGACGGCTGCTGCAAGAACGCCTGCGAGGATCTTGTTCAGATTCTTGCTCATGTTTTTAGTACCCCTTTCAATTGAGTGGATTTCCATTCATTCTGAATAACCACTTACTGCTGATTTGTGGCTGTAAATATTATAAAACAACGAATAATTATAATCAATTAGACGAATTACAGATAATTATTTAAAAATCGTTCATAATTTGTTCAAATTTGTTCAAAGATTGTTCATATTCTAACAATCTGATAACAATTACCGTTTAGCAGAAAATGATGAGATTGCGCTTTCATGCGTTCCGTACAGTTTTTTTGATCGTGTGAATGCAATTCCGGAACTTGCACAAAAACGCCCTTGACGAATCCGACAGGAGCTTTTTAACATCGCCGAGAAGGCATTTTTCAATCATGATGCAACTATCAAGAAGCTTTTAATAGATTTGATCGGGAAAGCTTCGCAGCACGAAGCGGAAGCTGCAGGAATGTTTTTGTGCATTCCAAACATTAACAAGGCAATTTTTCAGTCTTTCACGCATTTGCAGACTTTCATGCAAAAGATATGAAGGTATTCTATTGAAAATAACAATGATTCGCTCATGAAATAGTTTATCACCGGAATCATCACTTTTTAGGTAGAAAAAACAATGGATAATGCTAATATACAGACGAAACTTCGTGGCACACAATAAAAAACTCTTGACAAATAAAACAATATGCGTTATCATATAATATATTGAAATAGAAAATCTATCTTAAAGGAGAGAATTTCTGTGAAGAACATTATTTCTGAGAACTTGACTTCATTAGCTGAAGAAAAAAATAAAAACGATCCTACACTTACAATCCCTAAGCAAGCAGAGGCAATGGGTATTCCATACCCTACGTTTATGAAGTATATCAGGGGAACGATAGAATGCTCTGCTTCAAACGTTGCAAAAATGGCTGATTACTATAATGTCAGTACAGATTTTATATTGGGCAGGACGAGATCGAAAACATTAGAACCTGATCTTCAAAACCTTGCGGTGCAGTTAAATCTTAGTGATGAAGCAGTAAAGCAACTGTTAACTCCATGGATATACAATGGAGTTCAAACAGTTATGAAATACGATGATCAGCTTGAAAGCTTGCAATCCATCATAGACAGTATATTAAGTCATAATTTACCTTTTATTATTGCCGAAATAATAGATGAGGAACAAGTTTTGTCTGATAAATATATCAGTGAATTCAAACAAATAGTTGTAAATTTCGATAATAAGAAAGATTCTGTCATAAAAGCTTTTTCCTTGATAAACGGCTGGAAACATGACGTTGATTCTATGAATTATAGATTATCCGTTCTGCTGCCGGAATTCAAAAAAGAATATATGAAATCACTGTATAATACAAGAAATCAGTTGGATTCTATGATCGTCAAAATGCTGACTGCCGATGGTGAAGAAAAACAACGAATCAGCATTGAAGAATACAATGATTATTTATCAAAACTGTAACTAATGGCTATGAAAAGGAGGAGATTCCGATGAACTGTTTATTTTGACAAAGAAAAAACGCATAGGCAAAATACTGTTGGTAGCAGTATCCCTATGCGTCTTGGAAAGTTATGATATAACATAACCATGTGACAGTGATATGCTATCATAGCTTTCCTTCTTTGTCAATTCGCAATGTGTACAAATTTTAAAATTGACAGGGTAATATTGCCCAGAAAGGAGAAGCTATGACTTCTTTAGACATGAGAAAAAATCAGCTCTTTATGAGGAATGGTTTTGATGTAACCGGCAAATGGGATATTCCTGTTATCAAAAAACAGGACATTTCTATTGATAATGTGCGTCTTATCGCATATTCCGACACAAGACAGAACGACAGACCTGAGAACACTGCTTGCGGCGTTCACTTCTTTATTGACGATTATCGCTTTACAGGCATTTACAATAATCCTGAGAGAAGTATCGAGAAGCTCTCGCAGTATGCTTTTCTGCTTACCCCCGACTACTCGACATATTCCGATATGAATTACTGGAGACAGCTTGAAAGCGTTGCTCACAGTCATTGGGTAGGAGCATATTGGCAGAGTATGGGACTGAAAGTAGTACCCACCATGACATGGAGCGACAACAGAAGTTACTCTTTCTGCAATGACGGAGTTGAAAAGGGTTGTGTTGTAGCCGTTGGTATGATTGGCTGCAAGCACACAAAAATCGGCTTTTTGCGCGGCTATCACGCCATGTTGGAGAGAGTTGAGCCAAGTGCTGTTATTTGTTTCGGTGAGCCTTTCACAGAAATGCAAGGAAATATCATTGCTGTTGACTACCGTGCATCAAGAAAGGTGGTGCGCTGATATGGGCGGCAGAGGTGCATATACAGAAGGTAAACAGAAAAAATATGTTTATAGCACTGTTGGTGAAATTGAAGGTGTAAAAGTATTAGAACCTGTCAATGATAAAGCAAGTCATAGTATGCCGGCTGAAGCACATTCTTCAAGAGCATACATAGTGCTTGACAAGGAAAACGGAGTGTTCAGGCAGTATAGAGAGTTTAATGAGGGACATCTTCCTACTCTTGAAATAGGTTATCATTTTGAAAGCGGTCTTTCTGAGAATGGTAAAAATGTATTTCACATTCACGAATACTCACAGCCGGGCATTGAACATCGTCAGAAGGGCAGGCTAATGACACCGGAGGAGATACAGAAGTACAGGAAGTATTTCAAAGGTGTTTCAGAGTCACAAATCAATGACTATCTTGATTATTACAGGAGGCGAAACAAATGACAGGCAGAACTATAAGTGAGTTTATTACAGAACTGTATAACAATCCTGAAATGGAATTTATCTATCACAGCAACCGTTACATGATTTCGGGCTATATTAGTCCTTCCGGCGGTATATATACTTTGGAACTTTGGAATATAACGACGAACAGCCTTGTGTTTAAATGTTCAGACAAACTTCGTGAGAATTGCGTAGAGCAGTTTGAGAATTCAATGCTGTTTGATAACAGAACGATTTATGAAGCGGAGGACGAGATAAATGTCCAGTACGGCTAAAAAGAAATACTTTGGAGGTGTTACAAGATGGAAGCCGGATCAGTAAAAGAATTTGTAAACAATCTCACCATTCAGGACGAAATGGTGCGGTATGACGGTCACCTTTATTATTTCTATGGTATCAGGTATGATAGTGATAAAAACGTCTATTATACGAGAATAGATCAGTTCGGTGAAGACATTCATCACTTTGAGAGAGAGTTTTACTATTACGAAAGTGCTGATTCAGCAGATTGCCTTGAACATCTTATATCTGATAAGTATTGGAATGGTAAAGATTTCTACGAAGTTGAACAGGAAATGACTTGGGTTGACGGCTGACATATTACCAGGAAGGAAGTGGTATAACCAATCACCGATGTCACCCGGGTCTCGCCTGCCGGGTGCCATTCGGACTTTCAGTGGGGGTTATAATCCCCCACTGAAACCCCGAGGAGCTAAAGCTCCTGCGGTGAGGTTGGATCAATGCAGCCGATGTTAAGCGAGCTTACATCGGGCTTTGCTCCGAGTTAAAAAAATCAAAGCAGGATCCTGCCCTGCAAAGTCCCACAAACAAAAAGCGGCTGACCATCGGCATACGATAGCCGCACGGTTCGCCGGCTCAATGATGCAACGGCTCAGCGGCTTGCTTTGCTGCAACGATAATCGGAAAGCGGAAAAGAGGTTTCGTTATGCTGTTTTCTGTTGTTTTACACAAAAAAATCCGGTTTTATGCGATAATACCATTTACTTTTTCGAAGAAATATGATAATATCAGCGTAAATACATTAGTACGGAGAGATTTTTATGTTTTTCAACCGCAAACAGTACTATGCGCTTTCTCAGCAGCAGTTCGATGAAATGAAGCAATTCTATGAAAAACTCGGCTTCCGGAAAAATCAGGTGCAAAAGCTTTGCAAAAAATGCTTTTCCGCTGATATCCGGGTCGAAAAAAGCCTCACCTATTCCAATAACTGGACATTTTACAGAAGATCAGACATGGACGACGGAGACTTTTTTTCAGGCCGCGGCGCTATGTCCTCCGGTATGCCGATGGCTTCCGGTATGCCGGGCGCAATGCGTATGGCGATGCGTTCTGCGCCGATGGCAGAAGAAGTAGAGGACGGTTTACCTGCGCCGGTAGAAATGGCAGAACCCGTTCCCACCGAACCGCCTCAGCCGCTGAATACCGCCGAAACACACAACGTCCCCGAAAACGAGAGTCACTCACCGCTGGATAATGCACAGGTCATCTTCTCTGCCAACGTCAATACGGCATCGTGGAATTATCTGCGAAACAGAATCCATAATCACAGCTCGCTGGATCCTTCCTTTGTCCGAATGGAAGAGATTATCAACTCTTATGAATATGATCTTCCAAAACCGGACGAGGGTCAGCTTTTCGGCATTACGGCAGAAAGCGGCAAATGCCCCTGGAACGAAGACCATGAACTGCTGTTTCTGGGCTTTAAGGGCAAAAAGGCAGACAAAGACTGCCGGCAGAATCTGGTATTGCTGGTTGATGTATCCGGCAGCATGGAAGACGAATGGATCCTGACGCAGATGTCCATCGCCGCTATCATCAGCAAGCTGAAAGAGGGCGATACCCTTTCCATTATCTCTTACAGCGATAAAACAACTACCGTTGCCAAACAGCTTGACTGCGGCAATATGGATAAGTTAGTGAACGCTGTGATGGAGATTGAAGGCACCGGCGGCTGTACCTACGGCAGCGAAGGTCTGGAAAATGCCTATCGCTATCTGCAGGAAACCTTCGACGAAAACGCCAACAACCGGATCTTTATCTTCACGGACGGCGACTTTAATTTCGGCGTTACCAGTGAAGGCGGTCTTGAAGAATTGATTTATGACAAACGCAAAACCGGCATCTATCTTTCCATTGTAGGCTACGGACAAAACAACTTTAAGGATAACAAGATGGAAACCCTTGCCCGCAACGGCAACGGCAACTATACCTTCGTGGCGAATCCTGCCGATATTTTAGACGAGCTCTGGACAAAGCTGGTGTCTAATTTAGTCACCGTGGCAAAGGACGTCAAGATTTCCGTAGAACTGAACCCCGCTCTGGTCAGTGAGTACCGTCTGCTGGGCTATGACGACAGAAAACTGACGCAGCAGGAATTTCATAATACCGAAAAAGCCGTGGACGGCATGGGGTCGGAGCATAACGTCGCTGCTCTGATCGAACTGAAACGCGGCAAGGCGGAGCAAAAGTATAAGGGGCGTTTTGTCAATGTGTCGGCAGGCGACAATCAGGACGAAATCGCTTTTGTTGAAGTGCATTACAAATCTCCCGAAGGAGAGAATCTGGTCATGACAAAATCCGTTACCCTGCAGGAGCTGCAGCAGGCAAAGAACTGCAATATGCCTGCCGCTGCTTTACTGGCTTCTTTCGGACTGATGGTCAAAAAATCCGCCTACAAGGGCGATATGACGAAGAACCGGCTGCTGGATATGGCGTCTGCCCTTATGAAAGAAAAGGGCATCGAAACCCCGGAGCGTTTCAGCCATCTGGATATTATCCGCAAATATGCCGTGAACGACTGATCCTTCTCCTCTGTTTTTCAAACATATTTTCAAACAAACAACTGACAGCAAAACGCAGACAAGACCGCCTGACGGCGTCTTTGTCTGCGCTCTTTTTGTGGTGTTTTCACATTTCATACGATTCTCCGATCCATAACGGGCAGCTTTAATATATGAAGCAATGAACGTCAGGAGAAAAAAACGGCACCCACGAAAACAAAGCTTGATGAATGATACAACAACCCTCCAAGCATATTATCGGAAACCGCAGTCTTTGACAATGCCGGCGAATCTTTTCGTTAAGGTCTTCTTTTGATATGATAACCGTATCAGTATATTCCCTGTACTGTCACTTCTCCGGAATTGACCGACAGTTCTCTGCCGTCTTCCGTCAGAATCATCAGCTCCCCTGTGGGGGCTACGTCAAACGCTTTACCCTTGTACTGTATGTTTCCCCGCTGTACGCTGACTTCCTTTCCTATCGTGGCGCACAGACTTTTGAACTGCTCGATGTCTTCTATCGACAAACTTACAAGATAGTTTTGTATAACCCTGTCGAGATGATTGATCACGCAGGCAAAAAATTCGTTTCTGTCCAGTTTCTCTCCGGTTTCCAAATACAGCGAGTCTGCCTTATCTGCGATTTCTTCCGGAAACGAGGGATTGTTGACGTTGATACCGATACCTGTGACAACATAATCAACCTGATCGCTTTGGGCTGCCATCTCTGTCAGAATACCGCATACTTTTTTTCGTCCGATGATGATATCATTCGGCCACTTGATCTGCGCCGGCAAGCCTGTGTATTCCCTGATGGCCTGACATACCGCATGACCGCACGCCAGTGTGATGCCTGCCATATCTGACGGCGGCAGCTCCGGTCTTAATAAAAACGAAAAATACAGTCCCCCGTCTGAACCTGAGCTCCATTTTCGGCTGAACCGTCCTTTTCCTGCCGTCTGACTCTCTGACGCAACAATCAAACCGCTTTCTGCGCCTTCATGCGCCCTGCGCTTGACTTCTTCGTTCGTTGAATCCACCGTTTTCATCACTGTGATTCGGCTTCCTAACAAGCTGCCATGCATTCTTTGCCGTATTTTCTCTTCCGACAGCAGGTCAGGTGACGCATTCAGCTTATATCCTCTGTTTCGTACAGATGTGATTTCATAGCCTTCGCTTTTCAGGCTGTTGATATGCTTCCACACACCGCTGCGTGTGATCCCCAGTTTTTCACTGATCTCTTCACCCGACACATAACCGTCCGCTTTTTCCAACATTTCAATGATGCGCTTTTTCATTGTAACCACTTCCGTATCTCTTTGTATACCAATTCCGTTTTTTTCGGTTTACATTTTTATCCAAACGGATTATAGCATACTGATCATAAAATATCAATACAAACAACTGCCCAACCGCCGCTTTCCAACGGCAATCTCTTCTGACCGGACTGCTGTCAAAAGCGCTGTTCATGCGGCTTTGTCCCCTTGAGACAATTAGCAAAAGCAAAAATCGAAATTGAGTATTCACGAGAATATATGCGTTTTCGGGAGATTTTGAGAGTTGCGGCGGATCTAAATTAAAAATCTCAAAAAAACGCTTGACTTGCCTGAAAAGTTGTGTTATTATCTATGTTGTGACTTGAAGCAAATCGTTTTGATGCGCTTTCAGAATAGAATTATTTGGAATTCAGGGAGGAAATTATTATGTCAACTTATATGGCTAAACCCAGCGAAGTTGAACGCAAATGGTATGTCGTTGACGCTGCCGGTAAGTCACTCGGCCGTCTTGCTGTTCAGGTTGCAGATCTTCTTCGTGGTAAGAATAAGCCCACCTTTACTCCTCACGTTGACTGCGGCGATTTCGTAATCGTTACCAACATCGAAAAAGCTGTTCTCACAGGCAAAAAGGCTGAGCAGAAGTTTTATTATCATCACACAGGCTACATCGGCCACATGAAGTCCGTCAGATATGACGAGCTGATGAAAACAAAGCCCGAAATGGCTCTGCAGCTCGCTGTTAAGGGTATGATCCCCGACAACACCATCGGCCGCAAGGCTCTGACCAGACTCCACGTATATCAGGGCGCTGAACACAAGCATCAGGCTCAGCAGCCTATCGTTCTGGAATAATTAGAGAGGAGGCATTTTATTATGTACGATAAGACACCCTATTTTTACGGCACCGGCAGAAGAAAAAGCTCTGTCGCAAGAGTAAGACTTTATAAAGGTACCGGTAAGGTTACCATCAACGACAGAGATATCGACGATTATTTCGGTCTTGAAACACTTAAGCTCATCGTTCGTCAGCCTCTCGCTCTCACAGGCATGGAAGCTAACTTCGATGTTGTCTGCAGAGTTGCAGGCGGCGGCGTTACCGGTCAGGCAGGCGCTATCCGTCACGGTATCTCCCGTGCTCTTCTGCAGTATGATAACGAGAACCTCCGTCCGAAGCTCAAAAAGGCCGGCTTCCTTACCCGTGATCCTCGTATGAAGGAAAGAAAGAAGTATGGTCTGAAGGCAGCTCGTCGTGCGCCTCAGTTCTCCAAGAGATAATCAAAGCCTTTCGGCGGTTATCGGAAATACAGTGTTTATGCGGGTTTTATCGCTTTGGATTTGCCTGATATACGGTAGATTTCAGACGGTAACTAACACATAACTAACAAATTTTAAGCCATTCATCGTTATGATGAATGGCTTAATTGTTATAATCAGCAATCATAATAATTTTACAAACGCGGAAGTAAGATGTAATATCGAAAGAATCAGCGACCATAGGGAGCGAAAGCGCGAATTGACACCGGCGGCACGCCGGTTGCATAGGAGAATGAAAATGTAGTATCCTGTATGCGGTAAGTATGAATTTGAAGAATATGATGATTATGATATCTGTCCTGTTTGTAATTGGGAAAATGACGGTTTGCAATATAGTGACCATAACTAATCTGGAATTGTCAAGAAAAGTATAGTCGAAGAACACACTAAATTTTGAGAAAGGTTCCTATCGCGGCGGTGCTGTCTTCGGGGTCAGGCAGCGCTCATGGCTGCAAGATTTCTGTATACAACTGGTGGCCATCCGCCCGGATTGAAGCTGTTAATTCGCCGTGTATTGTAATATCCGAAAA
>Ga0256405_10003768_pt1 | contig 30442 bp, 31 predicted proteins | sample RumenRJG_02DNA_FD_189096 | JGI IMG/M metagenome (GOLD analysis project Ga0256405, IMG submission 189096) | Bovine rumen microbial communities from Lethbridge, Alberta, Canada - RJG_02 | ecosystem: Host-associated > Mammals > Digestive system > Stomach > Rumen | place: Canada: Alberta...
CCGAGATTGAAGATTTGGCTGCACGTTTTATAGGTCTGAACATTTTTGACTCCTCCTAACCAAAACATAGGAGAAATAAAAACGTTCATCAAGCGGAAAAGTATGAAAGTGATCCCTAGCTTATATTTTAACATTAAGCTAAGCTTAAAGCGATCTTTGTCACAGGCTTATACAATTACTCTCTTGACAAATTAGAAAATTTTTTTAGGAATTTAATATAATTCAAGACCAAAATAATTTCAAAAATTTACTGTTTAATGTCCAAAAAATATTTGCTCTACATCAAAAATTTTTTAAATATTAAGTTCACAAATCCGAAGATACAAACTATAATTACAAAAAGACAACCAAAAAAAGGTAAAAAAAATGTTTACACCAGTTTCAAATTTTAATGTCGGTAATAATTCCATCATACCTGCCGGTACAGATAGTGTGATAAGCAATATGGGCAGTATCAACCGTAACAGCGCTCTCTACGGGATTGTAAAAACCGCCGAAAAAGGGCGCAATGCTTTTTTACATCATACTAACATTACAAGCCTTACAAATGACATGTACCACAGCATAGGCAATGGACTGAAGTCTCTGTTTAAAAGTGTTGAGCGTGGCGAGTAAATTGCCTGAGTATTATAATTATGGAGAAAATCCTACTTTTTTCCATTGACACTATGATAATCATAAACTGCAATTTTTAATTTTAATTGGAGCATATCATGAGTCTTTCTGTGTCTATGTCTGGAATGCAGGTTGCAAACACCTACATGTCTGCTGCAAGTCACAATATTGCCAATACCAATACTGAAGACTTCAGACCTCAGGGGGTAGTTTCATCAGAGTCAGTCTCTGCAATGGGCGCTAAAGTAGATGAGGTGTCATTTGCCAAGGAAAAGGGGGTTAACCTTGAACAGGAATTAACCTCCGTCAAGGAAAATGAGAAAATCTACAGCGCCAATGCCAAGGTTTTGCAGGTACAGAACGATAGCCTAGGCAGAATGCTTGATATCAACGCTTAATTTTTCTTTCATTATTTCTCTTAAGGGGCTCTTGTAGCCTCTTTTGTTCTTTTCTAAACAAGATAATCAAAACGCTGAAAATCAGTGCAGACATGATTTTCTAGTGACTTTAAGCAAAGTTTGTATTAATATTGCCCTTATCTTAAAGGTTCTGCCTTTAACCACCTTTTGCATTCTAAGTGTCTTAGAATGTGATGAGATTTTCTTTTATTCGCGGATATCTATCAAAATGATCAATGCACTCACACAAACAGAGTTTAATTTCAAAAATCAAAAAAGCGTCTACCATGGAAAAGTAAGAGATGTCTACAACATCAACGATGAACTGCTGGTGATGGTGGCCACAGATAGAATTTCAGCATTTGACGTGGTGCTTCCTCGTGGAATTCCTTTTAAAGGCCAGATTTTAAATACCATTGCCGCAAAATTCCTGGATGCCACCTCTGACATATGCCCTAACTGGAAGCTTGCTACTCCTGATCCCATGGTCACCGTGGGGATCATGTGCCAGGGTTTTCCTGTGGAGATGATTGTGCGTGGATACCTCTGCGGCAGTTCCTGGAGAGCCTACAAGAACGGCGTAAGGGAAATCTGCGGCGTTAAATTAAAGAATGGCATGAAAGAGAACGAGAAATTTGACGTCCCGATTATTACTCCAACCACTAAGGCAGAACTAGGTTTACATGATGAGGATATCTCAAAAGAAGAAATTTTAGATAGAAAACTGGCAACTCCTGAGGAATATGCTCTGCTTGAAAAATATACTTTAGGACTTTTCAAGAGAGGAACTGAGATTGCAGAAAAACGTGGACTAATTCTGGTAGATACCAAATATGAATTCGGCAAGCGCGACAATGTGATTTATCTAATGGATGAAATCCATACCCCAGACTCAAGCCGCTATTTCTACAAAGACGGCTATGCCGAGCGTTTTGCAAAGGGTGAGCCGCAAAAACAGCTATCCAAGGAATTCGTACGTGAATGGCTCATGGAAAACGGATTTCAAGGTAAAGAAGGACAGCAGGTTCCAGAGATGACCGATGAAATTGTCTCCTCCATCACCGCTCGTTATCAGGAACTTTACGAGAATATCATCGGTGAGAAATTCAGTGTGGCAGATGATCCTAATCTTGCCTCTCGTATAGAGAACAACATTGAAAACTACCTTAAAAACCGAAAATAAACAGGATAGAGTTAAAGTCTCCGTGACGGAGACTTCGTAAGTCTGCCATTAAGCACCGCACACGTGTTTTATGGCATGCTCTGCTATCTCTAAAGCGCAAGTGAGCTCTTCTCTACTTATATTAAGCGGCGGATTAAAATATAGCGTATCCCCTATTGGTCTTAAGAGAAGTCCTTCCTTTAGGGCTTCCTTATAAATCTCAAAACCTACTCTCCTATCGCTTAAAAAAGGTTTGAGAGTAGACTTATCATCATAAAGATCAAGGGCATTGATAAGTCCAATATGTCGGGTCGAGCCCACATTGTCTAAAGAACCAAGACGTCTTGAAAATTCTTCTTGCAGCCATGAAGCAGTCTTATGTGCTTTTTTGAGGATGTCATCACGCTTTAAAATCGTCAGCACCGCCTTAGCACACGCCACTCCCAGCGGATTTGCGGCATAGGTATGAGAATGCATAAAAGCCCTCCCCTCCTTGTAATCCGCAAGAAAAACGTCATAGACCCTATCCGTGGTACACACCACTGACATCGGCATATATCCTCCGGTAATGGCCTTAGACAGGCACATGATATCAGGGGTAATCATGGCGTGATTACAGGCAAAGAACTTTCCGGTACGGCCAAAACCAGTGGCAATCTCATCGGCAATCAGCAGCACACCATACTCATGGCACAACTCTGACAGTGCTTTTAGAAATTCTGGAGGGTAGATTTTCATGCCGCCTGCGCCCTGCAGCAACGGTTCAACAATAAGAGCACACAGACTTTCACCGTATTTTTGAAAAAACTCCCGCGCATAGATAATACATTTTTCCACATCGGACTCGCCCTTGTAATAGACATCTGGTACTTTAAGACGCAGTGTCTCCATAAGCATAGGTTTATAAATCCTGCTGTACAGATCCATGCTGCCCACTGCCAGTGCGCCGATGGTCTCCCCGTGATAACTGTTCTCAAGACAGGCAAATCGCATTTTATTCTGATGACCACTCTGCATCTGATACTGAAAAGCAATCTTTAAAGCCATTTCCACAGATGAGGAGCCATTATCGGCATAATTAAAGTGGGTAAGACCGTTTGGAACCACCTCCATAAGCATTCTGGTATAGTCAATCACCTCTTCGTGAGTGAAATTGGCAAAAATGACATGCTCCAGTTTTCGTGACTGGGCACTTAAAGCCGCAGATATCTCCTCATGGCAATGACCTAAAAGATTGCACCACCACGAACTTACTATATCCAGGATCGGACGATCGTTTTCGTCGTAAAGGTAGGAACCTTTTGCTCTTTTGATTAAAAGAGGAGGAAAAGTTTCATAGTCCTTCATCTGCGAAGCCGGATGCCAGATATGTTTAACATCAAAATCTATTAGACTGTTAGCATTCATCAAAATATTCTTCCATACTTTTATCACGTAATGTCAGCATGCTCTCACCTTTGCCTAATGTGGCTATAACCTTGTTATGAGTCAGCTCTTCTATCATATAAAGATTATCCTCATGCATAGGATTATCTTTTTCAAAACGGTTTAAAATCACCCCCTTTACCGAAAAATTATGACTTTTAAGATAGGAAACCGTCAGTACCGTATGATTTATTGTACCTAGACCCGCGTCAGACGCCACCACCACAGGAAGATTAAGCGCTCTTACAATATCCTCGTAAAATAAATGGCAGTCCTTTTCATAGACCACAGGACAGACTATTCCTCCGGCCCCTTCTGAGAGTACATAATCAAAATGCGCACGCAGAGCATTAAAATTATCTACGATCCTTTCTAAGGAAACAAAACGACCCTCGCCTCTTCCGGCAAGATGCGGAGAGAGCGGTTTCTCGTAAAGATAAGAAAGCAGAGTATCGGTTTTCTGGTTAATATTGCCATGCAGTCTTACATAGCCGGCATCTGATTCCTCGATGGTTTTAGCCCCACTGGCGCAGGCCTTGTAATACCCGATATTTAAGCCTTTTTTAGAAAGCATATGAGCAATAGCAGCGCTCACATAGGTTTTACCGATATCCGTACCGGTGCCGCTTAAAAATAATCCTCGCATAATTTTCCTTAACCTTTTTAGACAACACGATTGTACACCGAAAAAATGATCAGATGTTCTAGAATTAAAAAAGGTGGCGATACAACAAAGTTTTTACAATAATCAGAACTGCAGCAAAGAGAGAATGAATTTCTTGCTTTCCATAATTCTTGGGAAAAGTGTGGCGAGGATATGCTGTCTTACACTAAGTTGAGCCAGTTTTGAGGCTTCTTCAGCATAATCAGTATCTTCAATCCGTGATCTGGCATCACTTAGATTTTCACTCATGACCTGATTTAGTCTAATGGCTGACTCCATACGGTTCTGTACTGCACCGAGTGTTCCCTGATAGGAACTAACCTCGCTTAAATATTTGTCAACCTGCGCAATCACACCTTCGGCATTTTGGGCACTCGTCAAGGAAAAGGACCAGCCTCCTTCACCGTCGCTTTTAATGGTGGAACTTGAGAAGGTAATTCCGAGATGATCTCCAATGCCACTGATACTAAAGCCCTCACTGAAGCCAGGTATGGAGATTTTATCATTAGGCTGCCCACTTACGGCTATATCAATGGTTCCGCTGGCATTGAACAGTCCACAGTTATTCCCGTTTAAAATCTGTGCTCCGCCAAAGGTAGTTGCTCTGCTGATACGGTTTAATTCCTTGCATAGTTCTACCACCTCAAGATCCATCATTTCTCTGTCATCATCGGTGTAGGTACCGCTTGCCGCCTGAACCGAGAGGGTACGGATCCTCTGTAGCATATTCTTGTATTCATCAAGAGCACCTTCAATGGTCTGAGCCACCGCAATGCCGTCACCTAAATTACGCGCTCCCTGATTATAGCCATTGATTTGTGCGGTAAGACGATCAGCAATCATAAGACCGGCGGGATCATCTTTGGCAGAATTAATGCGTTTTCCGGAGGACAGACGAGCATAGGTCGTATTCAGCTCTGAAGATGTTTTGGAAAACATCCTCACTGCCTGCATCTGCGCAATATTGGTCAGGTACAGTGCCATACTGTCAACTCCATTAGATAGTTTGATAACTTTGCGTCTTATATCTCCGCCCTAAAAGGACGAGATTTTACAGCGCTTTTAAATCAAGTGGCTCTCACCCATGCCAAAGTTCATATAATAATATTCAGTTTATTTTTGGCATCTAAATATAATCGTCGTCACTGAAAAATCTCATATAGGTCTCATTAACAGTTCTAATATGCCGTTTATTATGGTTTTAATTAATATTAATCAAGAATAATTCAGAGCTCCACATCTATTAATCGGCACTTTCAGAAAAGTCTTGAGAATTTTGCATGATTTCGACACCAAACCTTAGGGTAGTTCTCAAAATTACTTGTTAGCATTATTTTCATAATGTGATGTAAATCAAAAAAAAACATTAAAAAACCGGATATCTATTTCAAATTTCTACAAAAATGCTTAATTTTACTTGATATCAAACTATGATACTGATACGCATTTTTAATGATTAAGGAGTTTAAATATGCCTAGATGTTTATGGTTCGTGATTGCAGCTGCTGCTCTTATCGTAGGCTATATGGTCTACGGTCGTATAGTAGAGCGTATCTTTGGCCCTGAACCAGCCAGAACAACTCCAGCCAGAGCCAAAAGCGATGGTGTGGATTATGTAGCCATGCCTAAATGGAAATTATGGTTAATTCAGTTACTCAACATTGCCGGTGTGGGACCTGTGTTTGGTCCTATTCTAGGTGCTGTGTATGGTCCTACCGCCCTTTTGTGGATTGTGATCGGTACTATTTTTGCCGGAGCAGTTCATGATTATTTCTCAGGAATGCTCTCTGTGCGTTATGGTGGTGCCAATGTACCTGATGTGGTAGGTTTCAACCTAGGTAAAATCGCCCGTAATGTCATGCGTGTCTTTGCCGTGATCCTGCTCCTGCTTGTAGGTGTGGTTTTTGCTACTGCACCTGCCGGACTTCTGACCAAGCTAACTGCAGATATGGGGATGACATTCGGAATTTGGCTTGCCATTATCTTTTGCTACTATATCCTGGCTACCATTGTTCCTATTGACAAGATCATTGGTCGTATCTACCCAGTATTCGGTGCTTTACTGCTCATCATGGCCGTTGGTGTGACCATCGGTCTGTTTGTCGAAATGCCTGAAAACTTCTACTCCTGGGCCTCCTTTGATCATGGACATCCAAAAGGCGATGACTTCCCAATCTTCCCACTGGTATTTATTACCATTGCCTGTGGTGCTCTGTCAGGCTTCCATTCTACCCAGTCACCTCTTATGGCACGCTGTGTGGAAAACGAGACCGAAGGACGTTTCGTATTCTATGGTGCCATGGTTGCCGAAGGTTTCATCGGTTTAGTATGGTGTACTGTCGGCATGACTTTCTACCCAGATGCACAGGCTTTATTATCCGCCGGTGGCCCTGCCGTGGTGGTTAACGATTCCTGTGTGGCTCTGTTAGGTACTTTTGGCGGTATTCTAGCCATTTTAGGTGTGGTTATTCTACCTATTACATCTGGTGATACCGCTTTTAGAGCCGCCCGTCTGACCATTGCCGATGTACTTGGCATCTCTCAGCTGCAGCCAGCCAAACGTCTGATGATTGCCATTCCTGTATTCATTATAGGTATTATCCTCTCACAGGTTGACTTCAACATCATTTGGAGATACTTCGGTTTCAGCAACCAGACTCTGGCCGGTATCTGCCTATGGGCTGCCGCCGCCTACCTCTATAGAAAGGGTAAATTCCACTGGATCTGCTCCTGCCCTGCTTTCTTTATCACTGTAGTATCCGTAAGTTACATCTGCTTTGAAAAGAATATGGGCTTAGGTCTTGACATTACCACCTCCAACATTATTGGTTTCGTGGTCGCTGTGGTCTGCCTTATCTCTCTCTTGACCTTAGGTAAACGTCCGGTTGCAGACGCACCTGCAAATACCTAGTGTTTAGTAGATTTTAAAAGATGATCCCTATGCTTAAGGCATGGGGATTTTTTGTCAGGAAAAAAAAGAAAAAAGAGTTTTCTTAGATCCGACCCTAACTAAAAAACATTGCTTTTGTCAAAAAACACCAAGAACACAAAAGCACATGCAGTCTTTCTCATCGTCTCCCAGACCTAAATACTGAAAAATTTAAGCCAAAAAAAAGCACCTTATAATAAGATGCCTTTTAATTAGAATATTATTTACTGCTTTGGATACTGCTGGAAGGATTCAGCCTTCTTAACTGATCTGAACTCATCAGCCAAAGCCTCAGCAAAGCCTGAATAAATCTTGCCAACCTGTTCCTTTGAAAGAGGATTATCCTTTTCATCATAGAAGGTGATGGCCGTCTTCTGTCCCACAATACCAAGGCGGATCTTATATTTGCCAAGTGGAATATTAATTAACTTATAATTATTGGTATTAGTCCAGTTTTCAGTGTTATCCTGAACCTCGACCTCATAAATAGAGTTTGAAACAAGGTGCTTGGTGATCTTCCAACCGCAGCGCTCAAATACGCCCTGTACCAGCGAATTGGCCTGTTCAAATGAGGTCTCAAGCATAATGGCCTGATGGTCGTTATCATCTGTCTCAAGAGTAATAACCAGTGAATCAGAATCGGCATTTTCAACCTTGTTACGCGACTCAATCTCGTGAATAATATGATTGGCAAAGCCCATGGCAAAGCGTTCCTGTTCAATCTGTCCAAGCAGATCTTTCATACTCGCTCCCATAGACAGAGAGGTATGAGAAGACAGCAAACGAGTGGCAATACCCAACTCTCCACGATCGTTTCTACCGATACGCAACTGGTAGATCTGATTATACCGTTTAAGACCAAGATTGGCATCAGAAGCATCGTAAGGCTTGCCAAATTCGGTAAAGTCACGTGCAATAGTCGTCAGCATATATTCGCCCTCAGCGATTTTACCAACAGCCACATACATGTGCTTTAAGACATCTGCAAGAAGCATCCATGCATCATCCTCAACTCTAATGCCATGAGGACCGTCATGACTGAACCACACGATGGCCTCATTCTCGACCCATTCAGAGCGCAGGCCGTTTTCAGAACGGAATGGTGCAGTAGGTGGTCTGATGTCCATTTCGTCACCGATTGGACCATTTAACTCACTTGCTGAAGCATATGGCACTACCAGCTCAGGATTAGTCCCAGGATTATCAAGTCCTTCCGGAACCACAACCGTATTCTTGCGAACGGCTGAGGCCGTGTGATCATAGTATCCGGTAGTCTCACGGGTACTCTTGTCCATTCCAAAATACTGCTGATAATAATCCTTAACAGTAACACATCCTGAAAGTGTTATCACAGGCAAAAGCACGCAGGCGAGCCCCAAGGCTATCTTATTCAATTTATGCTTTGACAATTTATACTCCTGATTTGCATATCTCAAGCATGTAAATATACTAATCTCTTGAAACTAGAGGTTTACGCAGATAGGCAAAAAGATTATTGCTAACCATATTCAGAACTTCCTTAATAGAGGACAGTTCAGGATCATAAGCATTAATATATGTCGGCTCTGCACCTGGTTCGTAATAATTGACACTTGAAAACACAGCATCAACATCTGTATCCGAAAGGGTTAGAGAACAGCGAAAATCCACATAACGCTCTACCCCAGCCTGAATCAGCAAAGGATCTTTCATTTCCTTATGAAAATTGATAACGCCCATGGCGCGATCCTCTAAAAAGATCGTATCCGGTCTTACTCCTGATCTCACCCAATGATAGGCTTTATCGTAAGCTCTCTCCAAATTGTCATCAAAATGATATGTAAAAGCAACTTCATAATCATTTGACGGTTGGGATGTAGCCAGAGACTCATCTTCGCTATCTACGTTTTCATTTTCAAAATCAGACATATTGAAAAACTCCCAATGTTTTTTTATTTATACAGAAATCTTTTTAGTCTCTCTAAGAAATACCGTCAGATTAAATTCTGGAGCATTCTCTACATAATGTTTGGAATCTACACAGAAATAACCTTCGCGCTCAAACTGAAAACTATCCCCTAGTCTGGCGTTTCTGAGACTCATTTCTAACCTGGCATCATCAATTACTTTGAGTGAATCACGGTTTACCGTAGACAAAAAATCCTCCGCAGCACCAGGATTTGGAACCAAGAAGAGATTGTCGTACAGGTTTACCTTAGCCTTAAAACAGTTGTTGGCATCTACCCAGTGGATAACTCCTTTGGGTTTATGACCTTCAACATTGGTACCAATAGAATTAGGCACTGCCTCAGCATGCACTAAAATCACATTGCCGTTCTCATCTTTTTCACAGGACACCGCCTTAATGATATAGGAGTTTCTAAGACGTACCTCCGCATTTAATTTAAGACGCTTGTACTGTTTGTTGGCTTCTTCTCTAAAATCGGCACTGTCGATGTAAATCTCACGGCTTATCGTCACCTTACGCGTACCCTTGCTTTCATCTTCAGGATGATTTGGCACGTCAAAACTATCGGTAGTTACTCCCTCCTCTCCAAAATTATCAATGATAAGTTTGAGTGGATGCAGTACTGCCATCGCACGTGGAGCATGCCGGTTCAGATCATCACGAATACAGGACTCCAGGGCACTCATCTCTACCACATTATCCTGTTTGGTAACACCGATACGACGACAGAACTCACGGATTGATGCAGGAGTATAGCCACGGCGGCGCAGCCCAGAAATAGTGGTAAGACGAGGATCATCCCAACCGTCAACAATTCCCTCTCTGACAAGAAGATTCAGCTTGCGCTTTGAAGTAATGGAGTACTCAAGATTCAGACGACTCATCTCATACTGATGAGGACGGGTATCTATGGAAATATGCTCAAGCACCCAGTCGTATAATCTGCGGTTATCCTGAAACTCTAAAGTACATATGGAGTGAGTAATTCCCTCAATGGCATCGGAAATACAGTGAGTGAAATCATACATAGGATAAATGCACCATTTATCCTTGGTGAGAGCATGTTCAGCAAAGCGTACTCGATAAATTACCGGATCACGCATGCAGATAAAAGGTGAGGCCATATCTATCTTGGCTCTAAGGCAAGCCTTCCCTTCCTCAAACTCACCGTTTTTCATTTTCAAGAAGAGTTCTTTGTTCTCGCTTACGCTACGGTTACGATAAGGACTGTCTTTGCCAGGGGTGGTAAGCGTACCACGATATTCACGGATCTCATCCTGACTCAATTCATCAACATACGCAAGTCCCTTATCGATAAGTTCTAAGGCATAATTATAAAGTCTGTCAAAATAGTCTGAGGAATGACAGATTTTGGTCCAGGTAAAACCCAGCCACTTCACATCATTTTCAATGGAATTGATGTACTCCATATCCTCTTTTTCAGGATTGGTATCATCATAACGCAGATTGCAGGTACCTTTATAATCACGGGCTAAACCGAAATTAAGGCAAATAGACTTGGCATGTCCAATATGCAGATAACCATTAGGTTCTGGGGGAAATCTTGTAGCAACACAAGAGTGCCTCCCGCTTTTAAGATCATCGTCAATAATATCAGTAATGAAATTGCGGGGAATTCTGTCCTCTAAGCCTGTTTCTTCAGCCATTTACCGCTCCAAACTTGAAGTAAACCTATATAAATATACTTAATTTTAGCAAAGAGCGCGTAAACAAACAAACTTTAGTGGAGTATAATACATAACATAATGAAATATCACATAATTATTTACAATAGCTATATATTAAAGAGAAAAAGTTCAAAAAGAACACATTGAAATTTAAACTGAAGATTAGATCTTAGGACAATTGCGAATGAAGAATAATCCCTACCCTTAAGGTGGGGATTACAAAACTAGTCTATGGAAGACTCATCAGAAGATGATCCCATAAAATTACCATTGTTCACATCATCGTCAGCACCAACCGAGCACAGTCTGTGCAAATGACGAGGACGGATTACATGAAGATATTTTTTGAAAATCTTAGCATTATTATCTGTAACCACATCATCAGATTTGACCTGCTTTAAGAATTCCTTCTCTTCAGCAGTCTTTGGTTTACGCACCCCATTATAGATATCCATCATAGCGGTACCGTATTTCTCCAAGATATTGGACTCATTAATAGTAAAATCACCGCTACGGCGTAGACCACGAGCAAAATGCTGAAAATCATTAAAAGGTTTTTCTGATTCAAAACTCATCGTTGTTTCCTCAAAGACAATAAATCTATGGCAAATATTGCATAAATCTAAAAAATTATATGCTTTTTAGAAAAATTTGTGTAGCTTTCTCATACTTTTTATTTACACAAACATTAGTATTCACAGGCTATCTTTACTTAATATAACATTCCTCAATAATCCTCAATAGCGCTAAAGGCTATGCTAAAATCCGCAACAAGTTATGTATGGGAGAAGATTAAGCAGAAGGATTTATTGTTTCTTCAAGGCACTGAGAATTTTGCCGAGGTTATTGAAAAAATGCCTATTATGTGGACAAAACAGCCTATTTAAAAGAACTGTTTTTAGTTGCTATGAGGTCAAAAATCTTCTCTTTATCCGTCACCGCCGCTTTGGCAAGACTCTTAACCCGGATATGATAAGGGAATTTTGTGAGATAAATTATCAGAATCCCGTAGAAGCAGAAGATCCTTACTCCATGGAATAGTAAGTAAAACTTTTTTCTGAATTATCCCACTTTTTTAAGCCATTTATCCGCATCTAAAGCAGGTGTGAGCAAACGGTAATCTCAAAGTCCAGATATAGAACTGGTCATAAACTTACGATTAACCAAAAGGGAGCATCTTTAAAAGAAGAAAGGTGATCCCTTTTCTTTTATAATCAGTGTAACCCAAAAAAGCCTTTAAGCGTGATGCGTCATCAGCATGGGGCTGAGCGCAAAATGATTATAGAAGGAGTACAAAGATGACCACCAGTGTTTATTCTACAAGTCCACACGATATTTTTGCAAGTGCAAATGGTACAATAATTTCTTTACAAATCAATAAAGACACGCAAGAGGGCCAATTATTGGTAAGTGGTAAGATACCAATGGGCGTCGCTATGGTTTTCATTGTTTAATTCTCTTAAAAGGCAGTGAACAGTAACACACAAACATTAAGTTACTGTTCTCAATTTTTTTAATATTAAGATGCGATAGACAAATTGTTCTCAAAATTGCGGTAAAAGGCTATTAAGTCAAAATCTATGATTTTGAATATATAAAGAACATTAGTTGACACTACCCGTCTGCTGATTAAAACTCATCGTTTTATGAAAATAAAATTCCCAGTGTCAGCAAAAAATGTTTTTTTTGCTCCATGACGCATAAAAACACCACTACAAAGGAATGATTTTTAAAATGATTGTTGTATAATCTTAAAGGAATTTTTTAGTGTTTATTTTTAACTTGTGACATAGAAATAAGAGAGTATATGCAGTCCTACCTTGATGTCAGTCTGATCCTAGTCATGGCAGTAGCGGTATTTATCCTGACGCTTATGCTTATCTTTTTTCTAACCCTAAGCAGACGCATCAAAAAACTAACTTTGGAAAATCAAAAGTTAAAAAATGCTTTAGACAAAGAAATCATTGAAAACAAGACCCGCAATGAGGATTACCTCAAAAATATAGAAAACCTTGACCGCAAAATCAGGGCCTCCGATCTTTCCTTGCAGTACCTCTCCTCAAATCAGCAGGATCTGGTAGACAGACAGAAGATGATCAATTCCTCTTTTGACAATTTAAGTGTCAAAGTAGAACAGCAGAAAAAAGAAATTGAAGACAAAACCACTGAAAATCAGCCTATCATTGTAGCCAAACGCTATCTTGCTGAAGGAATGAGCATTGAGGAAGTGGTTAAAAAAACCGGTATTCCACAGTATGAGGTGGAAATGCTGGCCAAAGTTCATCGTCTCACAGAAAAACTTGAAAAAAATGAATTACCGCAATCAGAAAGTGCAGCCAAAGTAAAATCCACCGAGAATACCAAGATTATTGAAACTCCTGTGGCACCTTCTAATAGAAATACAGTCGAGCCAGCAGCAGAACCCCCTAAAGTTAAACCACAGAGTACTTCTCAAAGTCACGTCGCCTCGCTTAAGGCACGTGAAGCCTATGGGATTGCATCCAAGAACGGTCTGCGCCGGCCACGTTAAAGATTATGAACTACTCTGAACTTGAAAACCGCATCCATAAACAAAGTGCACTTTTTTTAACTCTCTATAAAAAAAAGCCCTTCGCTTTAGTCACCGCCGAATCTCTAACCGGCGGACTTATCAGTGCTGCTTTGGTGCAGCCAGGCGGTGCATCTGCCTATGTCGACTGTGCCTTTACCACCTACTCCAACGAAGCCAAAATGCACTGTCTTAAGGTTAGTGCCGAGACGCTTCACAACTTTGGGGCAGTCAGTGCACAGACTGTAAGGGAGATGGCAAATGGAGCGCTTGACAATGCCCCGCTTGCTGATTATGCGGTAGCCGTCAGCGGTATTGCCGGACCTACGGGCGGCAGTCCTCAAAAACCTGTGGGTACAGTATGGATGGCTTTTAAAAACAAAAATAACAATAACGACTACTGCTACTGCTTTAATTTTTCAGGAAGCCGCGATGAGATCAGACTCAAGACCACGCTTACAGCCTTAGAAGGACTGTACACCCTCATAGAGAGCGGTAAGCCTGCCTTTAGTACCATAGAGCCTTTAACGATACTCTGCAATTAACACATCATTTGGCTTTAAAAGCACTTTTGAGCCTAAACCTGTGCCGTTTAAGAAATCTTTGGCGCCGCTGTTTAAGATGATTTCCTGCTGACTTCTTGTAAAATTAAACTCAATAAAAATCCTTGAGCCATTTTTGAGGTGAAGCGTAAAACTCTCAAATGAGTGTTCATAATCGACACTTAAGGTATTTTTGATCACCATAAGCATCTTTGCAAATAAAGCCCTGTCATACTCTGTATAAAAGGACAGCGGATCGGAGAGCAGGATCGGGCCTCCCACCACGAGCATTAAGGCTAACTGCATTTTATAGGACTCGTAGGTGACGATTCTATCCTCAAGACTCTTAAGACAGAGGGCATCAGCATCATTTGTCCACAGCCTATGATGCATCCACAGTCTTGAGAAATTCTCTTTACATTTGTGAACAATACGTTCATCCATCCTCTCGGTATTATCCCCGACACGCATAATATCCAAAAGACCTAAGGATGGCCATAAAGGCGCATTAATCCCCTCGAGAATGGCATCCTCACCTACCGCACAGCGAATGGTATCAAGCGCTCTGCGATAATGCTCCACCGAAGTTTCGTGACCACGGTATAAAAGGCCTTTCATCGCGCCCCAATACAAAGCATCGAGTTTAAAATAATCTATCCCGTAGTCACACTTTAAGGTCGAAAAAAGACAAAAGACATGATCTACTACCTCCTGAACACCAAAATCGAGCACATACCATGGTGTATCACGCCAGCCGCCGTAGGTCAGATAGCCTGCAGGAACGAGATTCCCATCCATATCGGTATGCAGCCATTCAGGATGCTCCTTGATAAGTTCACTCTCTCCACTGACGATAAATGGAGCAAGCCACAGTCCCACTTTTTTCCCAAGTTTTTGAATATGCTGACATGCATGAGCCAGTCCATCGCTAAACTTATGGCTTGGACACAGCCAGTCCCCCATATGACTCTGATAGCCATCATCCAACTGCACATAAGATAGAGAAGGGAACAGACCTAGAGTCTTAACATCCTCTAACACGGCCTTTGAGGATAACTTATCATAATAAGCATAGGCCGTAGAAAATCCCATAAATGGGGTTAAATTCCCGCGTTTTGGATGATGTTTTTCAATAAATGCGGCATATCTTTCCAGTAGTTTCCTGCGGCTTATTCCTTCTAGTATCACAAAAAATTCCGATTCGACGATATCTCCAATTTCAAAAGTAAGGGACTCGGTGGATTGTCCCATCTGCAGCATCCCGTCCTCATATATTCTGAAAAAGCCGTTATATTTTTGGCAGGAGGTAAAGCCCAATAGCACATAGGAATTATCATGCGCCAGGAGAATATAGTTATGGGCAAGACGATACTCTTTATTTTCAAGAGGACTGTAAGGACTTCTATCATCAGCACAGCGTCCAAGACACGCTACCTTATCAAAAGTGCCATAAAACTGGCAGAGCATCTGATAGCCTTCGGCATATAGTGAGGTCTTTTTATTAAACCTGTAGTTTAATATGAGCAGCTCACGTGGAGTACTGCGCCTTGTGAACATCTTTCTGAAATGATATTCACCGCTTTCATCTGCTAAAAGTGCCAGATTGGCATTTTTTAAAGTATTTTCAAGATTATCGCGAATTTTATCTGTAAGCATACGTACTCCTTGGGCTCTCTACTTACAGTATATGACTTTTTTTGCAATTATCACGTTTATGATTTTAGAATGCGGACAACCTCAAGATATTGTTTTAAGCAGACTTCCACCAAAATACCCATTAGGCCTTATGTCCGCCAATCTGACGGTTGCGTTCCCGTGCTGTCGCGCCCTGTTCAAAATTATTCCCTTTAAGGATGGCATTTTTACCGAATCGCGCCTTGATTTTCATAACTGCCTCCTGAGCACGACGTTCCTTCTGCTCTTGAAACTGCTGAACCTCATCCTCGCGTTTTACTTCCACATCCGCAAAAAGATCAGTCTGATAAGGCTCCTTTAACTTGGCATCATCGGCATTTATTCCTGCCCTGACAAGATCAAAGGCCACAACCCGCAGACGACGGATATGAAAGCCCTGCACGGTCAGGCGGTCATATAAAGAGAAGATAGCCTTGCGAATGGTATTGTAGAGCGCACTGGGTTTTTCTAAAGTCACCGTGCCGTGGGAAGGTTTTGGCAGAATTCGTCCATATCCATCCTGCACCAAAGGGGTATTAGCCCGCATTAAATTCTCATGCTTTGAAAAATTATCTTTATCATAACCAATATCAATTGCAAGTTTCTGACAGAGTACCTCTTCCTTCATAAGGTTAAGACACACCTGCTCTGCCATCTCCCCTATCACTACCCTGGCCTCTTCTTTGGTATAAGAACGGCTTAAAACCTGTCCCTCACTGATGCTCTTACGCACTCTTGTGACTTTTTTGATATCCGCTATGGTACAGGGTTCAAAACCAAAGGCATGATCGATGATAAACTCGGCACGCACTCCCAAAATCTTAAACAGCAGCGCCTCATGGGTAAGGGCACAGCGTGCGATATCACCCATGGTATAGATCCCGATATTATGCAGTCTTTTCTCAATTCCAGGACCGATACTCCAAAAATCCGAGAGCGGTTCATGATCCCAGAGCAAAAGGCGAAATGTACGCTCATCAAGGCGGGCCATCCGTACGCCAAATTCATTGGGCGCAGCCTTTTTGGCAAGAATATCCATGGCAATCTTGGCCAAAAAAAGATTCGAGCCAATGCCGCAAGTGGCAGTAATCCCTGTTTCCTCAAAAACTCTTCTTAGAATTTTAATGGCAAGTTCCTCAGCACTTATCCCATAACTCTTAAGATAGGAGGAAACATCCATAAAAACCTCATCGATACTGTAGACATCAATATCGCTATGATCGATAAAAGAGCCATAAATAGCGTAGATTTTTGATGAATAATCAAGATATTTCTGCATTCTAGGCGGAGCCACAATATATTCTATGGCATAATCCTCATGACTTTCCAATTCCTTTTTGAATACTGACTTTCCTGCAAAGTCAGGTAACGACTTGCTGACAAGCCGTTTCCTATTCAAAGCGGCAATTTTCTGCTCCACTTCAAATAAACGGGGCCGTCCGGGAATACCTAAAGCCTTAAGCGCAGGAGAAACAGCAAGACAGATGGTATTAGAGGTCCGCGTAGGATCGGCTACCACAAGATTAACTCCAAGAGGATCGAGACCGCGCTCCACACACTCTACCGAGGCATAGAAAGATTTTAAGTCTACGGCAAGATAGACGCTGGAATTTTTTAAATCAATGCCCATTTTCAATCCTCAAGGACGATTTTACAGACACTCTTAAAGGCAATCTTAGTACCGTCACTAAAGATTAGCATACGCTGCACCTCATCTATACGCCTAAGATTCCCACTATAGTCACAGTAGCGCCCCCCGCTTTTTTTCTCATCCTTCAAAAAAAACGCCACCTTGACTTTGGGCTCAGTCTTAAGGTTGCTCCTTAACTGCTCCAGCGTCCGACCAAGTTCATAGATACGGTAGTCATCATCCCCAAAATTTATTTCTTCCTCTGTCTTTCTTTGTACTTCCACAATGGCATCATCATAGCCTGTCAAGGCATCAAAAGGCATAAACAGAGCAGCGCGCTGCTCCATAGGGGCACGGGGAAACGCCGAAAGCGGACGCGGCTCCTCAAGAATATCGCCATATTTACGCCGCACAATGGCTAACTTACGTTCGCTATCCATTATTTGCCTGCATAACTTCAGGGGCTTTCAAAGTCTTTAGGGTAATAAGAGAGATTTCAGCAGGATTATTAATCCTAAGTGGAGCTCCGGCCCAAATTCGCGTACCGTTTGAGACAATGACACGTGTTTTGCCTAAATCATAGAGTCCGCTTACAAAGCCATTGTTAGCCCGTGCTACAATCTCACGCAGTCCCGGCATCAGTCCTCCATGAGTATGACCTGAAAGCATGAGATCAACCTTTCCCAAAACCTCAGGAGCAATTTTAGGCTGATGAGAAAGAAAAACTATGGGATATGCAGCATCACATGCATTCAACGTCCCTGCGATATCATATCTTGGCAGATTAAATCTCGTGGCGGAAATATCAATGATCCCGGCAAGGTTAAACAGGCCGATTCCTTGTTCATCTTTGATGAGAGTTGCCTTATTTTCTAAAAAACGAATGCCGCCTTCAGTAAAATAGTGAATCCAGGCTATATAGTTTGAATAAAGTTCATGATTGCCGGACACCGCATATATGCCATCTTTGGCCTTAAGATCAAACAATAGACGCGTCATGTGATGAAGTTCAGGTATACTCCCATCGACAAAATCTCCGGCAATGACAATAAGATCGGGGCTTAGGGCATTGGTCATGGCGACGATTTCAGATATTTCCTCCAAGGTGGTGGGAGCGGAAATATGCAGATCGGCTAAAAGCGCAATTTTATAATTGTCCGCAGCGGGGGCAAGATCCTGTATGGCAATATCGTAGTTTTTAACCTTAGGCAGGGCAAAGCCATTGTAGACACCAAGTATGGACAGCATAAAAGACATGGACATAAAAAGCAGAGCATAACGCATGGAGTATGGAGGGATCACATACTTTTTTATATTGAGCCTGATTAGTTTATAGAGACCGTTGATAAAAAGCCTCAACAGCAGGAAAATAAACACAAAAATGGAAAAAAAATAGCCGATGTCACAAAACATGGCCGGATAGCGGCTAAGTTTAGGATCCATCATATCCCCGCCTGTAAAGACATAGACATAAAGTTTCAGGCAGCAGAGGGTTAACACCGTGGAGAGCAGCAATTTTTTGAAAAAAGACAGTTTCTTTAGAGGCAGGATAAAAAGCACCACAATAAGCAGAGCCTCAACAAAAGGAAAAAGTCTGAAAGCAAGCATAGACGCTCCTAGTTCTTAAGATACAGACAGCCTAGCACGCTTGGCTTTTTAGCCCCCGTACTCTCCTCAAGATACAGAGGCTCTCTGTGCATGAACTTGTAGGCAAAATAGGCAAAGGCATGCGCCTCAATAAGTTTGGAATTGACACCTAGCTCCTCGGCACGCATAACACTTACCTCATTTTTTTGAAGATGCTCGGTAATTTTTTTTAGGATGAGCGGATTATATGCGCCGCCACCACAGAGAATAAGGCGTGATTGCAGAGGCTTATACTCATAGAGCGCCGCTCTTATGGCATTGACATTGACAAGAACCGTAAGTTCAGCAAGAGTGGCCATAAAATCAGGAATTAGTTCATTTTTAACTGAACAGACAAGCAGTTCATCTTTGATAAAATCAGCATTGAATAATTCCCTGCCGGTTGATTTGGGAGGTTTCCTTACAAAATAAGGATGCGCAAGATAGCGGCTTAAAATTTCCTCTAAAACTACACCGCTTGATGCGATTTTGGCATCCTTATCATAAGGTTCATTTTTTAAAAGACGCATGGCTGTGTCCATAAGCGTATTGGCAGGACCGGTATCATATGCAGAGAGGATCTTCGGGGTCTTGCCATCTGAAATTAGAGTAAGATTGGAGATCCCGCCCAGATTCAAGACCATCGTAAAAATATGGTGATGAGCAAACTGCATAAGATGAAAAGCCTGGGTTAGCGGCGCTCCGTTGCCTCCATTGGCCAGGTCTTTGGAGCGAAAATCACAAACCGTATCAATGCCCGTGAGTGCGGCCAGACGGGCGCCGTCGTCTAACTGCAGGGAAAATCCTAAATCTGGCCGGTGACGGATGGTCTGTCCGTGAGAACCTATGGCCTTGATCATGGAGGCATCAAGGCGGGCTTTCTTCAAAAGCATATCACAGGCCTTTGCTTCATAGTCTGCAAGCAGCACCCGTCCTCTGCCTAATTTTTCAATCTCATTATCCTGAGGGGTACACAGAGAATGAAGTAAATTCCTGGTATCTTCATCATAATCTATGGATACTGATTCCACAATGAGACTTCTGCCATTCTCAAAGGCTACAAGTACCGCATCAATACCATCAATGCTGGTTCCTGACATGAGCCCGATATAGTATTCACGCATAATTTATTAACCATCTGTAGATTAGAAAACCAAAGGACTACTGTCCCTTAGCCTCGAGCTTTTCGAGTGCTTTTTTTCCCAAGGCTGCCGAGGGTGAATTAGGATAGGAGGCAATCAGTACTTCATAAAAACGTTTGGCCTTATCCTTATCCCCCAAAGCCTCAGAGGTCTGACCGAGTTTAAACAGAGCATCGGCTCTTTTGGGTGATGATTTGAACTTGGCAGTATTTAAAAAACTGACCCTCGCCTTGTCATAATTCTTTTTAAGGTACTGCACCTGACCAAGCCAGTAGTAACTGTTAGGCGTCAACACATCATCAGGATATTTGGCGGCAAAGGACGAAAAAGCCAGCAAAGCCTTGTCAAGTTCATTCTTCTCCAAAAGCGCATAGGCCTCATCATAGGCTTTTTTGGAGGCGGCGGTACTCGCTTTAAGTTTCACCTCACTGTCCTTTTTGTCCTGATGGTTAGCATCCATCTTCACAAAATCGGCACGCTTATGGTTATCTTCGGTATTTTTTGTCGTCAGGGTGGCGGTGCCGCCTCCTTGGTCCCGATGCATATTTACACTAGAAGTCTGGATCTTAAGCGCATTCTGCTGCGATTTTAAAGCCTGTTCCTCTTTTTTTAAAGTATGCTCCTGTTCCTGTAATTTGGCCTTAAGTTCCCTGTTTTCAAGACTTAACTGATCTTTTTCATGCTCTAATACCTCAATTTTGCCACGATAGGCGGCAATTTCCTGTTCAAGGGAATTCACCTGATTCTGCATATTAAGCAGAGCACGTTCAATAGCCTCATCGGCAGCCTTAACATTAGGGACAAGACAAAATAAAACCATAATTCCCATCAAGAGATTACGAAGTTTTTGCATGATTGTTCCTCAAAAAAAAGCCCTCACATAGAGGGCATTGTATCTTAAAAAAGAATTATTTAGTAGTTTAAGACCGCACGACGGTTCTTCGACCATGCATCCTCGTTGTGCCCATCCACCACTGGTTTCTCTTCACCGTAGGAGACAATGGATAATTGATTGACATCCACACCAAGGTTGCTCATATAGCGGGCCACAGAACGGGCACGACGCTCACCAAGTGCAATATTGTACTCAGGAGTACCGCGCTCATCAGTATGGCCTTCAATAATAATTCTGGCATTTGGATTATTCTTTAAATACTGTGCATGAGCCTGAATAACCCCAAGATAAGAATCCTGAATATTTTCAGAATTATAGGCAAAATAAACGGTATTTTTATCTTTTAACTCATCAGGACCGTTATAGCCGTTCTGCACATTAGGATCACCTACTAAGAGTGCACCATCATCATCTAATCCAATGGCGGCATCTCCATCGGCAGAAGCGGTACTACTGGTGTTAGAACTTGAACTACAGGCTGTCAAAAGACAGAAACAGGAACCGCAAATCAACAAAGAGAGATACTTTTTTAACATTTTCCATTCCTACCAAAACTTAAATAAAAACTCTTAAAGCCCTTTATAGCATAAATACTTACTACTGCACGTTTGGTCCCCATGAAGGCGCACTGACTTCACCAGAAGAAGAAGGCAGATTAGCCTTGAAACGACCGTCTGAGGAAACGAGAGCCAGTCCTTTGCGACCTTGGTATACTGTAGAATATATTACCATACTTCCATTAGGTGCAACACTTGGAGATTCATCCAATGAGGAGGTCGTCAACATATAAATGCTTCCATCCGCATCAACACGGGCTACCCTAAATCCATTAACCTGCGTAATCACAATGAGTGAATTGGTACCTGGAATAGTCTTAGCAGAAAGATTGCGAGCCCCCTGATAAGTCACCCTATCGACCTTTTTAGTTGCAAAATCAAATTTGTAAATCTGAGCCTTACCGCCACGTTCTGAGGTAAAGAACAGTGTTCTGCTATCCTCAGACCAGGTTGGTTCGGTATCAATACTTCTATCCGCAGTCACCCTCACAAAGGAAGAAGTGGTGAGATCATAGTAATAGATATCAGGCTGTCCATCCTTGGATAAGGTCATGGCAATCTTGGTGCCATCAGGAGACCAGGCAGGAGAACTGTTAAGTCCGGTAAAGGAGGAAAGCCTTGTGCGTTTTTTGGTAAAGATATCCTGCACAAAAATGGCAGGTTTGCGATTCTCAAAACTTACATAAGCAACTCGCTTGCCATCTGGAGCCCAGACCGGTGTCATAATAGGCTGAGTAGACTTGACAATAGGCACTTCATTGTACCCATCGTAATCGGATGTCATCAGCTGATATGGGAAAGTAGCCCCTCTTTTATACACCACATAAGCAATCTTGGTTCTAAAGCAGCCTTTTTGCTTGGTAAAAAGCTCATAAACTCTGTCGGACACACGATGTGCTGCCTGACGCATGGTACTTAAGGATGACGCTCCCCTAAAATGCGACAGAACGCGTCCTTTGTTGCTACCGGCAAGGCCAGTAACCTTGAATTCCACGTTGAACTTGTTGTCAGCGGTCTTGTTCACTATACCACTGACTGCAACCTCAGCACCGGTAGCGGACAGCGCATCCACGTTCTCAATTCCACCATCGGCACTTACGACCTGTGGCAGTGAGGATTGAGGCAGAGGGGAAAATTTTCCAGAACGCATCAGATCGGCACTGACAATCGAGGAAACATCCAAATTTACAGCCGGATCCTGTTTAAATGGAAGTACCGCTATTTTATGGCCCTCATTGATACCACCGGTGATTTCAATCTGCAGTTCGGCATGAACCGTGCCTACAAACAGAGTCAACATCACTACAGTAAAAAACTTCTTAAACATGTTTTTAAACTCCTTGCCAAAAACAACGCTAATATTATAGCGCATTCTCAAAGACATTCTAGAGCTTTGGGATCATCGAAACTTTGATCTGTGAGCAGTCCGGACAGTTCTTTGGAGGAGCGGGGAACATGCCGACTAGTTCAATAGCATCAAGTGCACTCCTGCAAACCCGTTCATCCCCCTCGCATCTGGTACTCGTCACCATACCATCCTTATCAATCTTAATGATTACCTGCACTTTTTTCCCGTTCATGGACTGGTCGACACGCCAGTTCTGCTCAATTAAAGTACGGATTTTATCGCCATACCCTGCATCAGCACCTGAAGAACCTAAACCCTTACCGCCATCTTCACCGTTTTTTTGGCCTAAGATATCATTTTCAAGAGAATCAGCCTCAGCCTTTTTACGCTCTTCATCCTGTCTACGTTGTTCTTCGGCTTTCTTTTTCTTCTGCTCTTCTTCTAATTTCTTCTTTTTCTCTTCCTCTAGTTTCTTCTTCTGCTCTTCCTCTAGTTTCTTCTTTTTCTCTTCCTCTAATTTCTTCTTCTGCTCTTCTTCTAGTTTCTTCTTTTTCTCTTCCTCTAATTTCTTCTTCTGCTCTTCTTCTAGTTTCTTCTTTTTCTCTTCCTCTAGTTTTTTCTTCTTTTCTTCTTCTAGTTTCTTCTTTTCTTCTAACTTGCGTTTAGCCTCCTGGGCTTTCTTTTTTTCCTCTTCTAGTTTCTTCTTCTGCTCTTCTGCCTTTTTGAGTGCAAGTTTGCGCTGTTCTTCCAAAGCCTTCTGCCGCTGTTCTTCTAGGTGTTTCTGTCTAGCAAGCCGTTCTTCCATCTCCTGCTTTTTTTCCTCAGTTTTGACTTCAGTTTTAACTTCATTCTTAACTTCAGGAGCTGGCGCCTCAGTCTTTTTTTGGGCTTTGCCCTGTTCAGAGCCTTTAGCAGGTGGAATAAAGGTGGCATGCATCAGTTCCCCCTGGTGTACATTCGGACGAGATGGTTTATCTAATGAAACTTTAATCAGGAAGGCGCCTAAAACCATGATATGCAATACTACTGCAATCACAAAGGCAAATTTCATATCAATTTTCATATACAGAATTCCTGCAAGCAAACATAATTACAGGATAGACTCCACTATAAGGTATTAAAATTATCTGTTCTCACTCATAGGTTCAGTCACAAGCCCCACACTCTTCACTCCGCCACGTTTTAAGGCATTCATCAGCTGAATGACATTGTCATAGGCTACTTTAGCATCTCCCTGCACAACCACGGGGCGACTCTTGGAGTTCTCCTTGGTTAGTTCATTTTTCACAAACTGCGTCAGTTCATCTAAACTTCCCATTTTGACATGTTGGGTATCAATAGTCACATAGTACTGTCCGACCTTATCAACAGTGGCAATAATCGGCGTCTGCTCATCTTGGTTCATGGTCTCAGCCTCCGCTTCAGGCAGATCGACAGTCACTCCCTGCATCACCACCGGTGCAGTAGCAATGAAGATGACCAAAAGCACAAGCATCACGTCAATATATGGCACCACATTAATTTCCGCCTTAGCCCTTGATTTAGCATGGCGGCTGCGTACATACTGCATACCATCCTACCTCATCTGCTGCTGCATCATGGCACGCTGCCTGTCCCCTTCCACACCTAGAGTCTGATACTGTACCGTTCTTGTGTAACGGCTGTTGGCATTTGACTGTTCGGTGTAACGTTCCTGCGTTTTGGCATAATTCTGATGCTGAGGTTGAGCATAACCTGCATGCTGAGCACTACTCTCACGTGAAACCTCTGAACTGCTGTTTGCCATCTCACGGGATTCACGGTTCTCCATCTGGGAATTTAGCTCAGAGCGCACACGTACCAAACGACGGTTGAGAATGGTGGCAAATTCATCCATAAAATTGATATAGCGGTTTTCTAAAGCCTCAACCTTGGAGATGAAGCGGTTGTAGAACATTACCGCAGGAATTGCTGCAAACAGACCCATGGCCGTGGCAATGAGGGCCTCAGCAATAGGAGGGGCCACCATCGACAGTGTGGCATTTTTTACAGCAGCAAGCGCAATAAAGGCATGCATGATGCCCCATACTGTACCAAAAAGACCGATATATGGACTGATTGAGCCGATGGTGGCAAGAGTAGCAAGATGTGATTCAAGATTTTCCATCTCCCGAGACTGGGACACCTTCATTTGTCTATAAGTACCATCCATCACCACCTCCTGATCAGCAGGACCAGAATTTATAAGCCTTATAAACTCTTTGAAACCTGAGGAATAAATAACCTCAAGTCCTAGGATATTCTGTCCCTTTTTGATACAGTCCTGGTAAAGATTGTTCAAATCAATACCAGACCAGAATCTGTCCTCAAATTCGTCCGCTTTATTACGGGCATTTTTGTAGGCATTGGATTTAGAAATGATAATCGTCCAAGAATAGATGGATAGACCGAGTAAAAAGAGCATTACCACCTGCACAAGAAGACTAGCATTTAAGATAAGATGGGTAATGGACAGAGAACCTGCTGTCTCCATAGTCGCTAAACCTCACAGTATTAAACAAAAAAAATTTGTAAAAGTTTACCAAAAGTCAAAGAAAAAATCAGAATTAAATTCTAGAAGATTTTCTTTGCGCCAACCTTGACTTATAAGAATTTTTAGTTGCTGTTAAATCCTAAAGTCCGACTGTTAGAGCGCAACCCTGTATTTTTCAGGCTCTAGAGGCTGACTGTTCTTGAGTTCCCTTAGCATATCCTTAGGTATAAGCTCCGGCTTTCTTTTGGCAAGATTCAAAAAGGCGATATCGCATTCAAAAGTAAAGAGAACTTCGTTCCTCTCATTTGTGACCTCCTGATACATGCTAAGACTTGCAAACTTCACCTTAGTGGGAATACAGGTTATAGTCAGTAAATCATCAAGCCTCGCCGAATTCAGATACCGTCCCTTGATACTTCTTATGACAAAGCCTAAACCATCCTTTAACATCTGCTCCTGAGATACGCCAAACTGCCGTAAAAACTCAGTGCGGCAGCGTTCGCAGAACTTAAGATAGTTGGCGTAATAGACAATACCCCCCGTATCGGTATCCTCATAATACACTCTAACCGTGATCCAAAAAGGAGGCGTATGCATCTTACCATCATTCATTCTTACTAACTTCCGTGTTTAAATTAAATTTCTCATAGGCTTTTTTGGTGGCTACCCGTCCGTTTCTTGAACGCTGCACAAATCCCTGCTGAATTATATAAGGCTCTACTACATTCTCAAGGGTATCCCGATCATGTCCCAAGGATGCCGCCAGTGATTCAATTCCCACAGGTCCACCGTTAAAATCCTCAATCATGGTTAAAAGATAGTGTCTGTCAAATTCATCAAAGCCATCCTCATCAATACGCAGCATTTTTAAGGCGGCTTTCGCAATTTCAAGACTGATGCTTCCATCCCCCCGCACCTGTGCATAATCCCGCACCCGACGTAAGAGTCTGTTGGCCACCCTAGGAGTACCTCGCGAACGCGAGGCAATCTCCATAGAAGCCTCATTAGAGATCTTAATATCCAATTTTTTTGCCGAGGCCCTGACAATAATATTTAGTTCAGAACTTGAATAAAACTTTAACTGTAAAATGATCCCAAAGCGCGCTCTTAATGGTGAGGTTAAAGTGCCGGCTCGAGTAGTGGCACCCACTAAAGTAAAAGGGTTTAAGTTAATCTTGATGGACCGCGCCGAAGGGCCCTCTCCGGTCATGATATCAACCATGTAGTCCTCCATGGCCGGATATAAAAATTCTTCAATAATCGGTGAAAGACGATGAATTTCATCAATAAAAATAACACTGCGCGTCTCAAGATTGGTTAAAAGCGCAGCCGCATCACCTTTTTTTTCAAGAGCCGGGCCCGAGGTCTGGGAAATACTGACTCCCAACTCATTGGCAATAATATTAGAAAGCGTGGTCTTACCTAAACCAGGAGGTCCAAAAATCAGCACGTGATCAAGGGCATCTCCTCTTTTTTTTGCAGCCTCAAGAGCAATGGCTAACTGCTCTTTGACATCCTCCTGTCCCACATAGTCACAAAGCCTAGTCGGACGCAGCGCTCTGTCCTCAGAAAAAGGCAGTGCCTCATTTGCTTCTTCCTCGGCTGTAGCAGTAGGCCTGACATCCGAATCAACCTGCAGAGTATCGGCGACAATACCAAAATCATCCTTAGTCATCAGTGTTTACCGCCTTTTGAAATAAGCGCAAGAGACTTTACAATCAAATCCTGCGTAGATAGAGTCTCACTGCTTCCTTGTTCCTTGATTACTGTCTTGACATATTTTACTGCTTCATTTTCCTTATAGCCTAGGGAAGTTAAGGCCAACACCGCATCCGTAAAATTCTCATGGGATGAATCCTGGGTCTCCACTGAACTTCCGGCAATATCAAGATCTTTAAACGCATTGAGACGATCTTTTAATTCAACCAGCATACGCTCGGCAGTACGACGCCCAACTCCTGGGATCTGTTCAAGACTTTTGGCCTCCCCATCCAGGATCTTTTTGGTAAAATCCTCGACACTAAAGGTTGAGAGGACAGCTAAGGCCATCTTCGGACCTACACCATTTACCTTGATAAGAGTGCGAAACAGCGAACGTTCTTCAAGACGCATAAAGCCATACAGGAGTTCAGCATCCTCGCGCACTACGTGCTGGGTGTAAACAAAACATTCCTCATCACATTTTAGAGAAGACAGAAGCCGTCCCGGCAACTCCACCTCATAGCCTACCCCATGGGCTTCAATAAGGACAGTCATGCCGTCAATACGCAACACCTTACCTCTAATACTTCCTATCATTTTTTATTGTCCTTACAAATTCTTACTTTTCCTGCTGCAAGCGCCCGTGTACTGCCGCTTTATCTGCCACATTACCACCCATCGCCTGAGTACTGACATAGGTGTAAAGATGACAGAGCGCACAGGCTAATCCATCTGCCGCATCCGCCTGGGGATTACCGTTTAGGTGCAAAAGTTTTTTTATCATAAACTGCACCTGTTCCTTCTGTGCCCAGCCGTAACCTACCACAGCCTGCTTAATCTGCATGGGAGTATATTCATATATCTCAAGTCCCATATTTGCACCCGCCACAATGGCACTTGCCCGCGATTCAGAGAGTTTCACGGTGGACTGCACATTTTTGGAAAGAAAGGTTTCCTCCACTGCCATAAAATCAGGATGAAACTGCTCGATAATGGTACAGACTCCCTCATAGATGATCTTGAGTTTAGAAGCAAGACTGCCCTGTCCGGTTTTAATACACCCAGAGCCTAAATACATGACACCGCTACCCTCGTTTTTTATTACCCCGTAACCGGTAAAACGCGAACCTGGATCAATACCTATGACAACCAATTTCTCATCCTTGCTGGCACCTTATTTATTTCACATGAAACTCTATTTTAACGAAGAATGTCTTTTTTTTAAATACAGAGGAAATTAACACTCACAATACAAAAATACTGATCACTTTTCTCCTTTGTGTAATCTCATCCTCGCTAAAGCCATCTTTTTAAAGATCCCTAAGCCCTAGTACATAATTTATATGGTTCCGTTTTACAGAGAGCGAATTCTATACGGAATATCTTATCTTTAATGCTAAAATCCTGCTAAAACTTAAAGAACAGATGCCATCATTTTAAGAGGTGCTTGAAAAAAATCTTTTTCTCATAAGGATGTTGTTATGAATGTTTAACAATCTGCCTACAGTTTATCAAAGAAAAAAATACGATAAGAAGTTTTAGCAAAGTCGAGGTCCAAAGGTCAGGAGCTTTGTCCTCCCCCAAAAGAAGATAGAGAATTTTTAAGGATGAGTGCACAAAAAAGAGCACTTTGCATTACTCTTTTCTGAGAGTATGCTTTTTGCATACTTCTGGCTAAAAAACATTTATTCTTTAACTAATGCTCTTGCCCCAAAAAACAAGAACACGCAGCCTATGAGAAAAGTCGGAGCCAGTTTCAAAAATGGAAACAATACAAAAAAAAATTCTATAGGCGTTCCTATAGAATTTTAAGCATGCTTCTAAAAGTGTTGTTGGTTTACAGGTATTTATTGATCATGGCAGTCAGTTCTTCTTTGGTCATACCTCCAACCTTACGTTCCTGCTCTTCCTTATTTTTTACAATGATGGTGCAAGGAATACTGCTGATCCCAAATTTTTCCACAATCTTGTCAGCCTCATCCGCATCGGAACCGCAGATTTTAATCTCAGGATGCTCCTTGGCATATTCCATAACCATAGGGCGCATAGCCTTGCAGTGCCCACACCATGAAGCACCAAATACCAGTACCTTCAAGTCATCATCAGCATAAACTTCAGTATCAAAATTGTCATTGTTGGTCATAATCATGGACATAATAGACTCCTTCTAAACTTAAATAAAAAAACTTTTTGCAGATAGCCTGCCGTACATTTCATTTGATGAAACCATAATATCACAAAATTTAATTTTGTCAAATATAATTTACATAAATTTTTTGCTATAATACGAATCAAGATAATTATTTTATTTTTGAAAGAAGGTGTTTATGCACAATAACAATATGCAAGACGAAAACCAGGATCTGTGCCTTGACAATCAGATGTGCTTTCCGCTTTATGCCTGCGCTCGAAAGATCATAAATACCTATGCGCCAATATTAAAGAACCTTGATTTAACCTATACCCAGTATGTCACCATGCTCGTCATGTGGGAAGAACATGATATAGCCATCAAAACACTGTGTCAGCGACTCTATCTTGATTCAGGCACACTCACTCCAGTCATCAAAAAACTTTGTGCTCAGGGCCTGTTAGAGAAATATCGCAATAAAACGGATGAACGCATCGTCAACGTGAAACTTACAGAAAAGGGGCAGGCCCTCAAAGAAGAGGCCAAAAAGATCCCAGAAATGATGCGTTGCGCCATTTTCTGTGATGATAAGAATTTCACGAAAGAGGATGCATTAGCATTGAGAAAGCTTTTAAAAAAACTTTTAAAAGTCCCCTAACCATTATTTATTGACACTCCGCGCGACTAAAGTCGTGGGTTTCTGTTTCATAGATCACTGCATCACTTGGATACGTCTTACACTAACTCTTTGAGACTTGATCCACCCGATTTTTTGCACAGGCTTAAAATCCCGTATGCACTACGGGATTATCAGTATTTATGACTATTGACAGGCATTTATTCAGGATATTCACACTCTCATTCAAATCTCCGTCGTGCTGTTGCTGACAGCATGGACATTCCCATTCCTGTATTATGTTGCGCTCAACATAACAACTACATCCTTGTAATGACTATCTTAAAATCAGTTACACTTTAAGGAATATTAGGAATAATTGTTCTAAGCACCCTCAGGTTGAATTCCTTAACACCAGGATGTCTCGTATATATACCGTGACGCTTAAGCCTAGGCTTTACGGTGCGGGCAGGTTAGTTCATGGCAAGAATGGGGATATTCAATTGAAATGATTAAAGTTTTCTTTTTATCTTGCTCGATAATATTTGTAAAAATTGAAGAAGATGTATCTGGTCGATAAATAGCGTCTTGCGCATTCATTTTTAATATTTATATGATCCCTCTAAATTTTTCACATTTTTGGAGGAGTTCATGCTTAACCGTTACCCAATCGAATTCTTTAAAGAGTTCA
>Ga0256405_10003771_pt1 | contig 30424 bp, 38 predicted proteins | sample RumenRJG_02DNA_FD_189096 | JGI IMG/M metagenome (GOLD analysis project Ga0256405, IMG submission 189096) | Bovine rumen microbial communities from Lethbridge, Alberta, Canada - RJG_02 | ecosystem: Host-associated > Mammals > Digestive system > Stomach > Rumen | place: Canada: Alberta...
AAACCTAAATCCTATTCAGTCTAGAATGCTAGCTGAAAAGAATCCTAATATAAAAACTGTTGTTATATACGATCAGACTACAGGTAATAAAGCATTTGATGTAGTAGATGTATCCACTGGTCAGAGTGTACCAGGAATTCAGAGACCTGCTAATTTCTTATTAGATAATATGCGTCCTGATTTCATTAATGGTATTGCTACTAATTCTAATGCTAATCTAAGTTACCCAATGGTATTAGTAGGTAATAGAGCTGCTGATGAATTATAAAAAAAATAAGTAGGGTTTAATTACCCTACTTATTTTACTTTGTTTTACTAACGTATCTTAAATACCTTTACCAGTAAATAAGAACGTTATTATTCCACTGATAAATCTATATATCCTCTCCTTTAAAGACAAAGACGTTTTAATACCTGCATGATAAAGATATAGATTTTTGATTGGTTTATTGTATTTCATGATTAGTACCTCTCGATATTATAAGATGGACGATATTGGCTAGTATTAAATCGGTTATATTCTTTGACCCATTGCCTAATTTCCCTATCAGTTACTTCATCATGAATGAACCAGGCTCTAATATAAGTTCCATTCAACAATCTTCCTTGTTGTGTCTGGATCTTAATACGATTATGATTATCTTTGATAGTATAGTATTTCACATACTTATCTAAGATAAAATTACCATCCATATCAAAGCATTTACTATTTCCTTCATAGCGTCTTCTAAGCATTTCATGGAAACCAATAAAGTTATCTTGTCTTTCACTATTGATCTTTACTCTATGCTTCTTAGTAAATCCAGCGATAAAGAATGGCATCAATCTATTATCTTTTGGTGTTCCCATTCTAAACCATTTGCCAGTGGTCTCTACAAACCCTAGCATATCTCCTGGTCTAGCATTAACTTCAATCCTCCTTCCTGTGATAGTATTGTCGAATAAAACTACTTCACCGTCGTAAGTAGCTCTCCATTCCGGAGTTATTTGTTTTGTAAACTCCATTGGTTCGACATACAGCCTTTTCATTAGCAAAACCCCCTAATTGATTTATAAGTCAGTATATTTATACCGCTTACATTCTTATAGTATATAGTTTAAAAAAATAATAGAAGGTAACATTATCATAAATACATATCATGCCAAACCATTGACCTGCCAACAATGTTTCGGTTCTTACAATGATTTGTATTTAGTTCACTTTGCTTTTTCGTATTTTGTAAGCCCCCAAATTTATTGGAAGGACCTTAAATGGTCCTTCCCTCTTTTTATCGTTTATTAGTATTATCATCATCTGACATGAGTTTTCTAATATCAAATATTGATTTATCAGGTACGTTGATATCATCACTATCGTTATTGGAAACCGTATTATAAGTATGCCAGAGTTTGTTAACACCAGGAGTCCAACCATTATTCTCTTCACTTACATCTTCTACTATAACGTTACCATAAATATATCTATTGTAACTGATAAACTCATCAATTACTTTTATAGTAGCATCAAGATCATACCAATACGGGAATCTGATTGTGTAAGTATAATAATAACCAAGACTCATAATATCATATTGATCGTATATATCAGTATATCTTAATGGGTTATCTTTATCTTCATCAAAGTTACATATTACATGCCCCTCACCAGTAAACTTATCTGGTCTACCTTCAAAGAAGAAGTAAGTTAATTCTGTAATCTCACTAAAATCTGCTATAGTACTAGTAAGCTCACAGAATTTAGTACCATCAGTATATACAGCTACAGTATTATTAGTCTTATCTACCATTACACCTATTATATTAGGCTGATAAGGTGCAGATGGATTTAGTATACTATAATTACCACCAGTATAAGTAGTTCCGTTTATAATAGTCTCTACTCTATAACCATCCATTCTAGGATGGAATAAATCGAACTTAAAAGTCTTCTTATTTATATTATTGGGATCTTGTGTAATACCTATAGATAATGGTATACCCAATATAGAGTCATTCATTGCTGCTCCTCTACAAGTAAACTCAAAGTATACTTTTTGTCTAGGAGCCATTGGGTAAGTAATATACGCAATATCATGATCTGATTGAGTCATTATATTAGAATAGAAGTTAAAAGCATTATTGTTGGATACTGTATTGTACGGAGGATTTTTAAAATATATCATAGTAAGTGGGTGATTAAACCCAAGATATATATCTCTTGATCCATTTAATAATGGAGCTACATTATTTGATATATCTAATCTACCAGGCCAACTCCACATTCTTGGGGGATTAATATAAATCGTACCAACTTTAATAGTACCAGATATATCATACGTACTAGGTATCTTATCAAAGTATTCTTGATACATTGTAAAATATCCTGTAGGAAGATAAGCAGTCTTATATCTTCCTAAATTGATTGTGCCTTTTATATGCTCTCCTACTTCAGATTGATAGAATGCTAGAAATACACTATTACTCTGAGAATTCATATTAAACGTCTTAGGTTTAAAAGAATAGAATAGTCTTCCTTCAGAATATAGATTTATAGTATTATTCAGCATATCTACACCAACACCAATAACAGTGTTTATTACTGGTACTTTGGCGTATACAGTAAAAGTAAATTGCTGGGTCATTGCCCCAGCATGGTTATATCTTTCCATCATATTAAATGCAAGATACTCTCCATCATTATCAGTCTGCGTAAGATATCTTTTATAGAATACATTGCCTAAGCAACAGTCTGATGCTAATACCCCCCAAGATGGTTCTTTATGTATTCCTAGATATATTGGAATGTGTCTTATCTCTTTATTATACGGATGCTCATTTATAGTAATCTCTGCGTATATTCTAGAGTTTTTGGGGATCTCTTTATTTGAAATGAGAAGGAATCTATCATTATATTCGAATTCTTCTCCATTTAATATACTATCTTTTCTTTCAGATCTTTCATCATATGGAATCATCGGAATAGATCTATTAGCCATAAAAGAATCTCCTTTCCCTTTATAGTGTATGGGGTTATGGAAATGTCGAATTTGAGACATTTCTATAAGCAATCACTATATAGAGAGGAGATGGGTAAAATGGAATCATTAAATAATTTTTCTTCTTCAGCTAAACATATTATTCGTAGTTGCTTCTTCGAAGATGGCAATCTGTCTTTAACTAGGATATTAGCATTTACTGGTTATATTGTATTTATTATTGGATCTTTCTATCTTATGTATGAAAATAAGCATTGGGAAGATTACTCTGTATTTGCTTCATACACAGGTGGTGGTGGTTTAGCATTGCAGTTTGGTAATAAATTCGTCAATAGTAAATACAACTCTATTATAGGAAGTACTGAGCCTATAAATCTAGATAAAATATTAGGAGATAAAAAAGAGAATATTAAAGAAGCCGTAGAAAATACTAGAGATGCTATGGTCAATGCTGCTAAAGAATCAGTAAAGGCTGAAGCATTGAAAATGGCTGGTAATTTAAGTGATACATTTAAAGAGAAAAAATAAACTATTCATGATGAGGGGAGATAATATCTTCCCTCATCTTTTTTAAAGAAAGGAGGCAAAATTAGTAATGACAAATGAACTTTTAGATATAAAAGATTTTGTTTCCGTTCTAGAAGCTATTTTAATATTATTAGTCTCCTTTGTAGGTGCATCAGTTCACGAATATGTATTTGGAGGAGTGCGTAAAGGATTCCTCAAAAATCCTAATGTAATATCTACTGTAGTAGTAGTATTCATCATTTGCTATTCTATAAATCCTCTAATAGTATCATTTAATCCAAGATTTATATTACTGCCTCCATTAATTCTTGGATTATTAGGAAATGAGTTGACCAAAAGAATGGGAACTATAAAAGGTACTTCGTCTTTATTAGAATACGTTTTAGGATTCTTCTCTATCAAAAATAAAGTGGAAAAGCATGATGGATTAGACGAGTTAGAGACTAAGACTGCTAAAGATAAAGACGAAGACAAACCCCCTAAAGAAGAAGAAAAGAAAGTAGAACCTCCACCTTCTATTAAAATAGATGATAGAGACGAGATAACTATTATTGAAGAAGAGTTTAGTAGATTATCTAAAGAGCTTGAAGAATTGAAAGCAAATAGAAAGGCTAATACTGCTTCTTCTAAACCTGTTAAGAAAGATACAATCATCAAAGAAACCGAAGAAGAAATAATCAATATAGATAGTAGATTAGAAATCATACTCAATAATATAGAGAAAGCTATAAAAGTATCTAATACTAAAAAAGAAGATACTGGATTCAATATAGATAGTTTCAAAGACCACTATGAAATCATAAAAATCGATATAGCTTTATTAAAATCTAATATCAAAAATACTGATAAAATCACTATGACTTCTGCTCTAAAGTTGGCTGAGGTGCTTAAAAAAGAAGAGGAATTGGATGAGTTGTTTAATAGTACCAATAAGGATTAAACGACATCCTGATAAGTAGCAATATCAAAAATTTAAGGAGGAATAAAGATATGTTTCCAGATACTTTATATATAGCTAGCCCTAATGAAGGCAAGCTGTATACAGTAGAAAATAACACTGTCGTAGGAAGTATATATACAGTTAAACAGGTTCGTTCTTTACTTGTTGCTCAGAATATGGCTGATGTATATACCGTTAACCGCGATACTAATAATATTACTCGTATCAATAATGGTGAAGCTATCGGTGATATCCCTGTAGGTAATACTCCGTTTGCAATCTGTGAAGATCCGAATGGTGTAATCTATGTAACTAACTACAGTGATAATACTGTAACAATAATTGAAAATAATCAGCCGTATACCTATCCTATCAATGTTGATGCTGGTCCTCGTGGTATAGTATCCGATAGCAACGGTACGATTTACGTTGCATGCTACTTATCGAATACTGTGGTCAAAATCGTTAATAAGACTGTTGTTGACCGTATTCAGGTACCGTTTAACCCTGAAGGTATTACCTGCGATATCCAGAATAATATTTGGGTAACTTGTGCTGGTAGCAACTGCGTAGTTAAGATTACTAAAGGTCGTAAAGCTCTGACTTGCAATACTGGTAAGCATCCTGTAGCTGTAGTAGTAGATACGAAGATGAATGTATTCGTAGCTAACTATGAAGATGATACGGTTACTATGCTGGCATCTGAAAATAGTTATGCAGAACCGAATACTATCGCTGTTGGTGATGGTCCGTCTGCTATTGCTATTGACAGTAAGAATATGGTATACGTTCTTTCTACTCTCAGCTCTGAAGAGGTTAATGTAATTAATCCGAAGAGTGCTATGGTAGTTGATCGTTTTCATGTATGTGACTCTCAGTCTGCATTTGGTGACTTTACTGGTTGTGCTGCATATAATGTATTCAACCCGTCTAACTCTGCTGCAGATAAGAGCGTCATTGCTAATATGACCAACATTCTTACTTCTATTAAACCTCGTTTTGAAGTTACTAGCTGTGAAGATGATGGTGTAGAGACTGTAATCAAGATTGACAGCTCTTTCATTGATATGAACCGTTTCGTAAAACTTACTATGAACGGTGTTGATATGGCTGCTGATGGCACGTTTACTTTCCCGACTTCAACCTATCAATCTTTCGTAGTGCTTGAACTTATGGGTTATTACGATACTGGCGAAACTGCATTGCCATTATATTTCAAACCGCTTATTGCTGATAAGATCTTCAAAGCAACTGTAGGTTATGTAGACAAGAACTTTGCTAACTACGTACCTGTTTCTGAAGTAATGGTAGACTTTAATAATCATGATATCGTATCTAGGATGTTTATGACTGGTCCGGAAGGTTCTCATATTGTAGTACTCATTCCGACTCGTGTATCCATTAAATATAAACACAATACGGTTGTTAATGGTCGTATGTCTATTGGCACTGGTTGGACTGCAGATAATGGTAATCCGAATGCAATGCTTATTGCTGCTGCTCTGCCTGCTGGTGCAGCTAATGGCAAGTCTATCATCTATGATCCGAATGAGATTGATGATGATGGTGTTCGCCCATTCCTTTTTGAAATAGTAGACTCTTAAATAATGTGATTGGGAGTATATTTGTATAGTATACTCCCTTATGCAAATTTTCTGTAAAGGAGGTTTGTGATTATGGCCGCACCTAGTATAACAGTCGTTGATACTAGCGATAGAACAGTTACTAATTGGGATGCTGGTGTAGTACAGGCTAACAATGAGTCGGCTGTTTTGACTATTCTTATTTGGAATAATCGTGGTGGTTCAGTAGCTCTTTCAGATTTAAAAGAAGCGAATATTACTTCTCTAGATACTGATGGTAGAGCTGTTACTGATATTATTACTGGTAAATGGATTCGTGTCAATGTACCTTCCATTGATGGTAATACTACTACTTATACCCCAGTTGGTGGTGCTACAGTAAAGAATATCCGTGCAGATGGACTTGGGTCTACTGATGGGTATGTGTTAAAAGGTACTGCTAATAGTGGTATAGCCGCTAATTCCAGAAATAACTATAGTACGGTTAATCTCAAAATCAAAATTCCTGCAGGTGTAACTGCAGGTATTCGTGATTATAAGATTCGTATTAATGGTTATTTCACCTAATAATATTTTGATATAAGGAGGATGTAATCATGGGTCCACAAATGGCTCTGTATGATTCTACTCATACTAATTTGGTTTCCAGTTGGAACCTGGGTAAGATTAAAGCTCAGGAAGCAACTGAAGTTCTGGAGGTAAATCTCTGGAACAATAAAGGTGGTTCTTCTGATGTTTCCGATCTGAAGGAAGCATATATCACTGTTCTCGACAGTGAAGGTGATACTGCTAATGATGATGTAGCACGTGATGGTTGGATTCAGGTTAATGAACCGTCTGTAGATGGTGACCAGGATACCTTTACTCCGATTGGTGGTGCTTTGACTAAAGATATTAAAGCTAATAGTGCTTTGATTCTTGATTACACCATTAGTGGTGCTGCTAATGATGGTGAGCCAGGTAATGATAGTGATGGTAGTGGTTGCACGAAGAACTTTGCAACTTTGCGTTTCCGTGCAGTAGCTCCGCCGAACTCCAATCCTGGCGAAAAGACCTTCAAAATCCGTCTGTCCGGCTATTTTACCTGATCTATTATTTCCTTTTCCATTGCCATTTCATTCCATATGCTATAATAATCCCTCAGGGCATACAAGCCCTGAGGGTTCTCTTTTTGTGTATTTTAATAAGTATATACTTTATTTGCTAAAGCACTATACTTAAACTCGAACCTATTAGTCTCTTTATCTATAACAATCTTTCTAGCAGGTTCATCATGGAAAATGAACTTTCTATTAGATGCTATATCAAGATAAGCCTTAAACGGTTCTACATGGTCAAACTTCCAGACTTTCAATTCAATACTAGGCAATTCAGTCTTATCAGTAATATGATGAGTAACTGTAAGAGTGAAATTGATATAATTGGATCTATTCTCTTTATCAAAATAGATAGCACCATCAGTCTTAATAAACTGATAAATAGAAGTATTCACTGCTTCATATTTAGTAATAACTGTCTCTTTATTGAGTTTATTGATAAGATTGTCTGGATTAATAGTAATCTTATACTTATGCTTAGTTACAGCATCAATAAGAGAAATCTTAAGTGCTATACCAGTCTTTCTATCAAAGATAGCATCATCAGGATGAATAACTAAATCTCTAGTAGAAATAGGAGTAATATATTTCTTTTTCTCTTCTTGTTTAGTAGGAATAGGTGGATATGTTTTATTTTCTTCTTTATGAGTAATACCAATAACCTTTTCTACGTCTTCTTTAGTAAAAGTATAGAGATAAGTAGCTCCTTTAGGGATATTTATCTCAGGAGACTTTAAAAAGCCATAGTCTTCTACCAGAAGCTGCAGGTATCCTTTAAAGTCGTAATTCGGATTTACCTTCACTATAAATGTAGGCTGCCCGCTAACATTTTTATCAGTTTCAGCCCTTAAAATTACTTTTACAAATTCATCTTCACCTAATTGTATCTCACTTTCAACTCCAATAGAGAAACCGTTTAATTGCATAGTCTCTCCAGTACGACCATTTACTGTAAGATTGGCAAAACCCATTTTATCAGCAAATCTATTAACTACCCAATGATCTTCTACTACATTAACATTCACTTCTTCTTTAGGACCAGAAATCAGGTTGATATAGTATATATAAGATTTATCACATTTATCATTTATCTCTGGGCTATTATTAACACGATAAACGATATGGTTACTATGAATAGTAAGCTGTCTTACTACTTTATTATCTATAGTAGATACACCATAGCTTCCACAATCAAGACTTATAGCATCATCTGAAATAAGTCTGTCTTCATGATTAGCAATTATTTCATTACCAGGTTTACTATATTCTGTAGTTACACCTACATTAGGTTCATAAGTAAACCAAACTGAATTTTCATTATACCAATCTGGTTTATTTTTAGGAATAGAATAAGATAAATGATAGTGCTTGTCATCCATTTTACATAAACCCCCTATAAATAAAATAATAGAAATTATTAAATTGTATATATAAAAATAATTTACAATTATATATTATAATACTGATAGTAGTAATATTATCTAGAGTTTAATTCTATTCAATTTTTTAAGGAGAGGATAATATGAGAGAATTGAATGAAGATCAGAAGAAGTACCTGGAAGAATGCTTAGAACTGCAGGAGAAGTTCTGCAGGGAGCACAACTATCCCAATTTTGTTCCTGCAAGCGGATTCTGCTGGAAGTGTGGGGAACCAATATATTTCCCCGAAGAATCAGAGACAACTGGTAAGCCTTGGCATTACCATAAGAAAAATGCTGAGAATGAGTTATTTACCGGCTGTCATAATTGCGGCTGGAGCTACTGCGACTAAGTAAAAAGAGGAGGGAATGGATTCCCTTCTCTTTTTTGTAAATCTCATTAATTTTTATTATATACTATAGAGGTGATAGTAGTATCTATTTAAGGAGGAGAATAAAATGGAAAATTTCATTTGGAGACTTAAAATGATGTGGTTCGGTATCCTCAAATTACTGGGACTTAGAAAGTCCAATATCGAAATCACGGTAGTTAATCAGGAAGTCTCGGAGGATGAAGTTCCTCCAGAGATTAAAGCCCAAATTCTTAAGAAGTATGGGCACTTATAAAAACAAAAAAGGTGGAGAATGGAGTCTCCATCTTTTTTGTAAATTAGCTGTGATACCGAATGTAATTCTTATGTATTTTGATTATATATTATAATAGTGATAATAGGGTTGTGGTACAAGAGTATCATGTAAAATAGTGACCCCTGTGTCAACTCTAAGGAGGAGTTTAAAATGTTCGATTTTAATTATGATGAGTTCTACTTTGATGGTGCAGATTTGGATGACAACTACGGAATGTCTGTTTATGATCAGTCTCAGCTCGATTGGGCTATTAAAGAATCTTCATACAGCAATAGTGTCGTCGACGAGGAAGGAGGTGAATTCTAATGCGCCACCAAGCCGACGATACTGAAATTTTGGTGATACTAATCGAGGCCATATTTGGCTAAGAATAGTATTACTAGACAAAAAATAATGAGGGGCAGCAATTAAGCTGTCCCTCTTTTTTTCACAGTTTACGATATTCCATCATAATCTGGTTAGGAACCTCTGATCCGTCGGGGATATTTAGTTCCTTAACTTTTGTATATAATGATTTTATTTTTTTTAGTTTAATTGAGCTATTTACAGGATTGGAAAACATCTGTTTCAAATTAATTAATAGGTCATTCTTATTCATATCAAAAACTCCTTTTTATATTACAAAAATTTTATTTTATTGTTAATACTATTATCAGCATACTGATAATTAGTAGTAATACTGGATCTTAATCTATCAAATTCTTTTCTATCTTCTATACCAGATTTAACAAAAGATCTTATTCCATAAAATCCTATAACCCCACATAATACACCTATGATAAATACTAATACATAGACAAGAATACAATATCCTTTTCCTTCTACATAATTGTTACTCATTTCATCTACCCCTTATAAATTTAGATAATCTCCTGAGGAATTTATCCTCAGGAGTATGTTATATAATAATTATTTTCCTGTGGAACCAATTCCACCTTGTCTTCTTGCAGTAGGTAATATTTCATCATCTAAGATAATAGGAAGAATTAAACCTTGGCAAATCTTATCTCCTACATTAATATGCATCTCTTTCTCTACAGTAAATCCTATCATAATGTGTCCTTCATTATCAGGATTATCATAATAATCTGCATCTATAATACCTACAGTATTAAGCAGAGTAAAACCATATTTAAACCCAAGAGAAGACCTAGGATATAAATGTAATACACAATTTGGATAGGAATTACAAGTCCTAGGATTCCATTTTAACCCAGTAGGAAGAATAACTCTATCTCCAGGGAATATAGTAAAATCAAACGGAGAACGAATATCATATCCTGCTGATCCAGGAGTAGATCTTACAGGAGCAAATTTGATTATATTATTACCAGGATAATTATCCTCACTAGTATAAAAATCTTCGTTCGTTTTTAAACTTTTCAACCAAGTCTCTTTACTTACAAACTCAAACATTTTACATAGCCTCCTAAAATTTTAAATAAAACCTGAGTGGGCTATAAAAGCCCACTCCAGATTTTATTCGTTTATTTTAAAGATTCATGGAGATGAACCACAAGAGAAAGCAAATGGTGGACCCTCTCAGGCTCGAACTGAGGACCGTCCGGTTATGAGCCGGATGCTCTAACCAACTGAGCTAAGGGTCCGCTGGTACCAGGCGCGGGACTTGAACCCGCACGACCAGAAGTCTGGGGATTTTAAGTCCCCTGTGTCTGCCAATTCCACCAGCCTGGCAAAACTAAAGAAACATATGGGGACAGTTTTCATTTAAAATTTGATTTAGGGATTACCAACCAAATGAATTAACTGTATAGGGTTGTTTCTTTAGCTATTATATATTAAATACACTAAGTGTATTAATATCGTATAAAGCTCACTACATTGATCAGATGCAATGAGCAGAAACGTCTTTCATAACCCAATATGACCAGAATCCTAGTAATGATTTCGTCTAGTCTTAGGTAGATGGTACTTCAGCGATCATCTTCTTTACGGCGTATCAGGAAACTAGGGACTCATAAAGAATAAGATCGATCCACCTATACTAAACTACTCTCATCTTATTTATAGACGACGGTTATGAAGATAAAGCATTCTACAGGAAATGATAAATCCTGGAGACTACATACGTAAGGTTTCTCCTCCTACACGTACTACTTTTACTACTACCTAGGCAATAGTATTTGTCTTTTTAGCCTGAACTATCATTAGTATCAATTCTTTAGCATCACTGTACTAAAATTTAAATCGGTACATTCAGCCTATGGTCTGATTATTCAGTTGTTCTATAGGTTATATTTTCTTAATAGTATCAGTCAAAATATGCTATAGAAAAATAACCTAAAGCTATATGCAAAGACAAATCATAAAATTAGTCTAATAATATGTATTCATCTTCTGCACACTACTATACTGTTGTATGTGTATTATTTTTTAATATTAGCGGAATCTATTCTTATGCTCATCACCAGGGCGAGTATATTCCGCTATAACTATTTTATTATTTAGTCTATTCCTTGCTAAATTTTTAATTTCAGTAGTTTTCATTCCAAGATTATCTGGTATCGCATCTATAGCACCATTTAATATCTTCTTCTCCAAGGTATCATTACTCTTATCATTAAACACATTCTTTACAGTATCTATTAAGATACCTTCTACTACAGATTTAATACTATCAGATTTCATAGTTACCCTCTCCTAACAACATTAGCATAATAGAATTATCTCCTAATTCTAAATAGTATATTTACGTATACTATTATAAATGGTGGTATGGGTCTGTTGTTTTCATTGTTGAGTTCCTCCTTATAAAAAAGACCACGGGATAATACCCGTGGTCTTATTAATTTTTTATTTGATTTCGTATTCCTCAGTATTGAGTTCTATAGAGCTATTAATTCTATTTGCTTTAATCTTGCAATCTAAAAGATAATCAAATAACACTCCCCTTACTTCTTTAAAGTTCTTAGTAACGATATCATCAAAAATATGATTTCCTTCTTCAGTCTTCTCTTTGACCAACTCCATTCTTTTTAAAGGATCTTTTACCTCATTAGCAATAATAAGAATCTCATTAAGGGTATCAATCTTGATACTCATTATTGCAGTTTTAATCCTCTCACTAATGATAACCTCTCTTGTTGTTTTTACCATTATACATTTCCTCCTTCTTTATACAATATACAAATGTATATCACTATTATAGTATATAACTAAAAGGCATGTTAATAGAGAGGGGAATTTAATCCCCTCTCTATAATACATTTATTCTATTTCATCTTCGAGTAATCGATCTAAAAGATCTTTATCTACGTCAATGGTTAGAATGATTATATCTTCAGAATATGGTGGTTCATATATAGTAAAATCAAATCCTAACCATCTTAAGAATCCTGTAAATTTAAAAGCGTCGTCTCTCTTTCTAGGAAAAGACCCATAATAAAAAGTAAAGTTAACCTTAGGTTTGGTATCTTTATAACTCTCTTGCAATATCTTATCCAAATCTACAGCTACATCTCTAAAGGTTTCGGTATAGTATTTAGTACACATTTGATGGTCTTTCTTCCACAAATGTATATACTTAAATCTATAGTGTTTATTATCAATACTAGCTAACTTTCTCTTTATATATCTTTTAAGTTTCTTAAGCATTTTATTTCCATCCTATAACAAGAATAGCCTTTTTATTTTTCCAATCTAACTTTTCTTCTACTATAGTGAGTTCTCTCTTTTTAAGATAGTGTATAAAGTAGTCGTATATAGTAATACAATTTGGTCTATCAGTATCTACACTTAACTCTACTTTAGCAGACTTCTTAAAATTTAAAATAGCGTCATATATAGCGATATTTATCTTTTGTATATACTCTTTCACTATATAATTCGATAATAAGTTAGCCATCTCTAAATACTCTATATGAGATAAGTCTAATAAGAAATTACCGCTTTTATATTCTTCAGTTAATCTACAATCATCTTCATGCCAAGTCATATATTTACTTAACTCCCTTTTTGATAGTATTCTTATTATGAGTATCTTTCAGTTTCTCCAGCATATCTGCAGTCTTCTTAGTATAATACTCAGAGAAGAGTTTGACTATATCTACATTGCCAGTAGTATTATCAAGAGTAGGAATGATATTAGCTATATCCTCCATAAGAATATTATTGATATCTTTATTAGGATAGATAGTAGAAACCAAATCAGTATACCCAGTAGAATTCATAAAGTGGATAAGCATATTTAATATCTTTACGAAATGATCATTCTTCATAAGCTCAATCAATTCTTTACTATCAAAATCTATAAAGATATTATTAAGCTTACACTCTCTATCAATATTTGCTTTATGCATAAAAGACGCATACTTATAGACTAACTTATCAGACGTCAACTCCATAGTATCTTCCTCGATAACTATGAAATTAATAAAATCGTCGATAACAGTCTTAATCTCATTAGCGATATCTTCTTCAGTCTTATTTTCTTTCATAGACCACTTCAAAATGGTATCAATAACGAAAGAAGTAGATAATAAATCAGAAATCGCTTTAGAAGCATCTTCAGTCATTTCAATCCCTGAATTGCCAATTTCGAGATCAAGAGTGATATTTTTCTTTTCATCCATTTTAATTCCTCCTAATATGGTAAGATTATATTTGTAAAATACTACTTATTCAGTAGTAATACAAAGCAAGCTAAAAATACAATGATGAAAATGCTAAGATTAACTATAATATAGTTCCTATCAGCTTCCATCTTTTTTATAAGTTTATAATTGCTTCTTATCTTTTTCATAGGTTTTATCATATCATTAACTAATATATCATAAGGTGATATCTTATCGCCTTTTTCATCTAATAAAGTATCCCTATCACTTTCATTTACAATATTAGCTAATCCTTCTAGTCTAGCTATATCAGTATCATTAAATCCTGCATCAGCGTATTTACTAACTAGATAATTATGCCAATTAATAAACTCTTTACTAATGTATTTAAGATCAACGTCTTTTCTTTTATCAGTGAATATAATTTTCATATATCCACAATCTGTATAAGAATAACAGTTAGGATAGTATATAAACTTTCCTTTCTTTACTATATCTTTAGCAGCGATATATCTTTTATTTCTACAAGTCATATTAAAGTACTGATCTAACTCTTTTAGATACTTTACTATATAGAAAAAAGAAATTATTGCTATTATAGAATTTATAACGTCTAGTGAAAGTTCTTCCATATAAAAATCTCCTTTAAATATAGAATTGATCTTATACTTAAGTTGTTTTGAAAATCAACATTAATATAAGGTGCTAAAATTCTCTCCCGTTCCCATTTCCTCATACACTCTCATGATATACAGCATTGTCGAAATAGATAATGCTGTATATTTGGACTTATCCATTTTCATAACATCATACAATTTTATAGTAGATAGGTAAGCAATTATCTATCTACTAAACCAGATTTGAAATTATATATGGGTGGTAAAAACTCCTTTTCTTCAAATTTTCCTTTCTTGTTTCATAGACTGTCATCACGATTGCTATAAATTCATTTCTGAACTTCCTTTTAAATATACCTCGAATTTCCTATTATTGTGTTATAATTTTCTGGAACATTATAACAATACCTCACTAAATAAAACCTCTCATATATAATTTTGATATAAAAAAAATAGCTGGAGAGCATGAAGCTCTCCAGCGAACTTTTGTTATTTTTGTATTATTTATCAATAGCAGCTTCGAAAATATTAAATCCCATACTGCGCATAATACTGAGAGCTTCTTCTTTCTTTCCTTCTTTAGAACCAAGAGTAAGATTTTCAATAAGAGAAATCTCACTATGAGGGAAGTTGGTATTTAATACTACCATATTAGCTAATACACAGATATCCGTGCATAATCCTAATACTTCAAATTCTTTAGGAGGATTCTTAGTAGCTTCTTGTATCTCAAGAAGTTTACATACAAGATCTCCATTACCATAAGTATCTTTTCTTACAGTAGATACAGTAGGATAGGTCTTAGAATCTAATGCAATATCTGCTAACTCATCTACAATATTCCAACCCTTAGATCCATGGATACAATGGATAGGATAAGTCTTGCTTTCGAAGTACTTATCATAATGCTCTTCATTATGTGTATCCATAGTAAAGATTATATGAGTATCAGGTCTACCATTAGTAAGTTCAGATAAGAGGTATTTTCTAGTATCTTCTACTAGCTTTTTACCAATCTCTTTATCCTGCCAGGATACAAAATCATTCTGCATGTCTACAACAACAATCACTTTCATTTTCGTAACCCCCTAATAAACAGTCTTAATAAACTCAATCAATCTATTCATATCTTGTTGATATAAATCCATATCAGTATAATGAAGATTACTCATCATATTAGAAACCAATATATGAAGTATAGTATCTGTACTAGGAATAATAAATCCTATTACTGCCAGAATTATAAAAGGCAATAATAATTTCATAGATCTATCAAATATATATTCTGCGAATTCACTTTTATCTGAAGAGAATATAGCTAGATTTACTAAGCAAATTGACGTTCCTGTTATACCTATACCTCCGAATATTATATTTAATACGATTACTCTATTAGCTATGAAGTATACTATAGACGGATAAGTTGATAAGATATCTAGATTCATTTTTGTTATCTCCATTTTAAAATATTGGGAGTAGTATTACACTACTCCCACTTATTTTTAGAATTCATATTCAGATATATCTACGTCTTTAAGAAGCAGGAATTTATCATCATTCACTTTACGTAACTCAGCAATCTCTGCTTCTATATCAGATGCAGTATACCTAATAAGTTTTCTATTCTTAGGATTTAATGTAGATGCACCTAATTCATAGGGTTTGAGTGAGCCTAACCCTTTTGCGCGTTCTATATTCTTTGGTTCTGATAATCTATAAAGCTGTATCAATTCATACAATCCCATTTTATTACCATTAACCAAATATCTCTTTTCAGAGTGATCAATATATGGGATAACTGAATGGCATGCATTTATAAGATGATCATTGAATACAAACTGCGTAGATAGATCATTTACATAACCCTCAAGCATAAGTACTCCTTTATGCTTATTTACATGGAGATATGGATACTTCTTTTCCAGTAAAGATTTGATCTTACTGAAAGACTCTTTTCTTAAAATAAGAAGATCTTCCAATAATACTGGATAGATAGCATAGTTATCTGCTACTTTCTTAAGACTAAGATCATAATTGTTATTAGTCTCAATAAGCTTAAGGAACTCAGTCTTATCAAATACTTTCTTATTATGAGCATGCTGCACTTTATTATTCAGCATAAACTGATCTCGAACGTATCTGATAAACTCATTTCTATCCGTAAAGTATTTCCATTTCTTAGTGCCTTTATTGATATGATACAATGGAGAGATTACACAATATACCATACCAGCATCTACTAATGGTCTACAATACATAAGCAGGAATAATAGGATCAGTAATCGAATATGGAAACCATCATAATCGGCATCTGGCATGAGTATGATTTTATCGAATGGGCATTTCTTTAAATCAAAACTCTTACCATATCCACCTTGGTCTATTACTGCTAATAATCCTTGAACTTCTTCATTATTCAAGAACTTTTGTTTAGGAGTAGATAAAGCATTAGGCATTTTACCTCTAATAGGATATATACCTTGAGTTCTAGTATCTCTACCAGCTTTAGCAGATGAACCTGCAGAAAGACCTTCTACAATAAGTAATTCTATATTTTTCTTATTCTCAGGCTTAGCATAATTCTGAGGAGCATCTATGAAAGAATTTCCTTTAAACTTATTAGAGATTTTATCTTTCTCTTTATTGGCTTTATTACGAGCAATTGCTACAGCCTTAATAAACTCACATACTCTCTGTAAGTCTTCAGGATTATTCTTAGACCAATCTTGTAATGCTTTGAATGTTACAGACTTACAGAATTCTATAAAGTCTTCATTCTTACATACATTCTTAGCCTGACCATCAAACATTACATCCATATGCGCTGCTGCAACTGCACCTACAATACCAACTCCAATATCACTATTTACTACTTCTAACTTAGACCTAGTATTATTAAGATAGATCTTATTCATATAGTTTCTGAAGAATTGATATAATCCTTGGAAGAAACCTTGAGATGGAGTAGATCTTAATGTATCTACAGGAGTTACATTAGCAAATGTAAGTATATTAGCTGATGCATTTGGGCTATTAGTGTATACAAATGCTGACTCTACTTTCATTACCCCATTATCGTATCCAAATATAATAGGTTTAATGATAGGAGGAGTCTTAGGCGATATCATTCTTTCAATATAACTACTAATACCATTCTTATTTACCAAAGTAGTTTTGAAAGTCTTTCCATTTACATCATGCCCAATAAACTCTATTTTGGACCCAATCTTAATCAACGGTACAAGATTCTCTAATAGATTGAGTATATCTCTCCAACCTATAGTAATCTTCTTCATTATCTTAAGATCTGGTTCAAAGTCTACTAATAAACCCTGTTTATCTCCCTTATTAGGAATCTCTTTAGGACCATCCTTATACTTCTTTAATGGTTTACCTTCAGAGAATTCTATAAAGTATGCTTTACCTAATATGAAAGAAGTTACAGCGAATCTAGAGCTAATAGCATTAGTACACTTAGCACCTACACCATGTAATCCAGATGGATATACACCCTTTTCTTTAACAAAGTTAGTTGATGTATGCTCTCTGGTAAATACTCGTACAATATCCTTAGCAGGAATTCCTCTACCATTATCTGCTACTATCATACGGTTAATACCATCGAAGTATTCTATCCATACAGTATCACAAGGAGATATATCTCTTCCCATTTCATCTGTACCATTCTGAATAACTTCTCTACAAGCATTAATCCAACCTTCATCTCCAATAGAACTAAGATATTCACCTGGGTTCTGTCTTACAGAGTCTACAAATAGCTCAATAGTTTTAATTTGCTTACTATAATTCTCTATAGCTTTCTTTTGCTCTGCAGTAAGTTTAGCGCAAGCTGCTTGGGTATACTGATCTACCGTATAATAAAGCTCTCTATCGTAAAACAATAATATCACTCCTTTTAATTGCTAAGAAACTTACTTGGTTGTTTATATACGGTATAAAAAATTACAGAGGAGAGGTTAAGCCCTCTCCTCTGAGTTTATGGAAAACGTATATTAGCTGAACTGTTTATCTACTACAGCTGCCTGAGCAGGTTCCTTAATATTAGGATTTACTGGAGCTGCAGGAGCAGGCGGCGGAGTTACAGGTGCAGGTGCAGGAGTTGCTGCTCCACCAGCAATGGGAAGCTGCACATTCTGAGTCTGCGTCGGAGTGCTATTCGGGTCTACATATCCAATCGGATTCGGGCTGGGATAACCTGCTGGAGCACCATACTGCGGAGTTCCTGCAGTCGGAGGTGCAGGAGGCATAGCATAGCCAGGATTTACATTCATGGCAGGATTATAACCACCTACAGGTGCAGTCGGAGCTGCAGGAGGAGGAGTCATCGGAGCACCATACTGCGGCTGCATATTATATCCCTGGTTAGCAGCATAATAGTTCGGAGCAGGAGCCGGAGCACCATAACCACCAAAACCAGTACCAAAGATGGAACCAATAGCGGCAAATGCATTCTGCTCTACATTGTTATTCTGAATACCAAACTGGTTATTCATCTGAGCCTGCTCGAAGATCTTCTTAGCAGTCTGCCACAGATACTTCGTCTTATTAACGAAGCCGATGATCATATAGATATCCTTCATAGCTTCAGGAGCATTGAGGAAATACGTCTTAATGGTCTGGAGCAGATCATGATAACGTTTGATGATCAATTCGATTTCTTCATCTGGAGTATCCGTCGGATACAGATAGAAGTCAGCAGAGCAAATGGTGCAATGACGTTCACCATTATTATTAAACGGCAACGTAATATGTTGGCCATCGTTATGCGTACAAATTGCGCGATGATATTCATCAACGTTCAATTTGGTCTGGAATACAGGACCGCTACGACGAAGTTCTGCCTGCTGTTCCGGAGTTAAGAAGTTGGTCATGGTAACAGGTTGAGCCTGGTTCGGCTGACCATACATTGCAGGCATCGTTGGGGTGCCATACATGGGATTGTAAACTCCGGGATTCTGATACGTGTTGTACATAAAAAATACCTCCTAGGAAATAAATGGTATGAGTGTTGTAAAGCCTCTCTAGCCCAAAGGCTAGAGAGACTATTCACAATACATTATTATAGTATATGCTTGAAATTTATTTAACCAAACAAAACTAATCCCAAGCACTACCATACTTATCAATAAGTCAAGTACATTATAATTTATTAACACACTTAGAAAGTATGGATAGTCTTAGAGTACTCATCATCTTCTGTATAATGTCTCTGAGATATCTCAGCATTTACAGAGGTTTCAGTCATATAGCTTACATTCTTCTTACGGCTAATAATGTAATCCATATCAGTTTCAATGAATAGAATATGACGAAGATAATTCTTCTGATCATCAGTAATAGGTATACCATCTGTTGTCATCTGAGTTAAGAGATTCTCAAACATTTCAGCATTCATAGAAATACGCATATTCTGTATTTCATCATAGTCTACACCTATAACCATTGCTGGTACTTCTACTCTACCACCCATAGACATACCCATTGTAGGACTATTAGGAGTAGAAGTATAACCATTGAATTTGAACCAATAGAAACGTTCATTATTATCATCCCAGATAACTGAACCATTACCATCATCTACTGCGTTTAAAGAGTTATCACAGCAAATATGTATTTCAGGTTCAAACTCTTTTGGTTGTCCATCATACCTATTCTTCCAAGTAAACTTGGCCTTTTTAAACAAATCTCTTATAGCAATAACGTGACTTTTATTCATATCTAAATACCCTCCTTAAAAATGGTATTAGGTCTCTATACTTACTACAATGTTTTCGACCTGAAGATATTTAGATTAAACTCTCGTTTCTTGTGTATGATATTGTTTGCTTCTTTTGGAGTACATCCATTATCTAGAAGAAATTGTCTAGCAACGTTTTTTCCTTTAGTATTTATCAACTCCTCTGATTGTTTAATAATAGATTCGTCAAAAGTAAATCTTGATAATGCTATATGACTTACTACTCTACTATAACAATCTGTATACGGTGGTTTTATCCTTATGACTGTAATTACTTCTCCGTTTTTTCTAGAGGCTACTATTACGTATCTATGGAATAATATGATACATTTTGATTTATCAGACTCTTGAGCTTTAAGCTCTATTTTCTTAAGATACTTCCAAAAAAGATTAAAATCTTTTCTAGGAACTCTAGATATTGGTATGCCTTCTCGGCATACAGATCTAATAAATTTTTCTACTTCTCTTTCTGATCTTGCTCCAGCACGCTCTCTAATTCTTTTCTTAGCATGCCGTGAAATAGTAACTTTAGGAAATATAGTAGGTAGATGCATAGGCGAAATATCACCTCCTTTATAATAGTACTTATATCAAAACAATACAGTTTTCATATAACGTGTATTAGGATTAGCAAACTGTGCAGCTGCAGATGCAAAGTATCCTTTATTATAATTACTTTGCACAAATCCACATAACGTGTTATAGATAATTGTATAGTTCGAATACTTTTGGTTTATTTCATCAAGTACCTCATTAAATTGAGGTATAGTGATAATATTACTACTACCACTTACTTGTGCAATGCGCATTGATTCTCCAAGTATATAAAACTTCATTACGTTTTTATACGAATCTTGGATAGCTACATTCAATACCTTAGGATAGGCTATAAGATAATCTATATACCTATCTTGGTTAATATTGCCATACACGATATCTACATATAGAGATCTTATATTCTTAAGAATCTCTTCTTCTGATGCATCTCTAGTAGCCGCTTCTCCATAGCGGTTAATGAAATAATCAAAGAATTTACTATTTTTTGGTTTAGCATTAAGAACAGTTTTAAGAGCTCTCATATTTTAACCCCTCACCTGAGAATTCATTTCTCTCACAAAAATCTGATTAAGCATTTCTTGAGTTAATTCTTCACCATTGTATTGGTACATATCCATCATGGTTTCATTAATATAGTCTAACTCATCTTCTGTAGCAAATTTGTACTTAGATATACACAGTCTAAGAAATGAGTATATACTAGTTTCATTGCCAAAAGATATACCTCCAGATAATACGTGAGATCTAAGTAAATCATAATTACCTAATTCACTCATCATAGATTCATAAGCAGTGTGTCTTCCTTTAACTGCCTGATATTCTCCAGACTCCATATCTCTCTGACCAGAAACTACTAATAGAAATAAGTATGGTTTATCGAAATCATCTTTAAGACCTGTATTAAGGTCATACTTATCTACTATAGATACGGTCTTTTTGAATATAGGCATTACATTTCCCTCCCATACAAATAACGTTTCTTTCTACTATCAAATCCACTGGTATTTAATACTGATCTTGCTGGTTTATCGTTATTATAAGGCATATAGCGTTTATCTTCTTTATCATGCCTTACATTACCTAAATTATTGAAAGCCTCTTCAAAACTTGTGTAAGTCTTAACTGCAGATACTTTCACTCCTCTAAGTCTTCTTTTTTTCGTAGATTTAATAGCTTTGGTCATCATAATAATTCTCCTCCATTATTATAGTATATACTTTTATCTAACTTTGGGTACTGGTATCAAAGTAAGAAGCTTAGTCTGCATAGCAGCACTAGGCCAAAATCTTTTCTTATCTGGTATTACATAAATAGCTTTATTTCTAAATCTAGTTATCCCAGTATAATTAAGATTCCTAGTATGAGATGGAAGAAATTCTTCTAAATACACACCAGTATTAAACTGGCTACCTTGAGAAACATGTGTTGTTATAGAATAGGCATATTCAAACTTCTCATAATCATTGATATCTAAAAAGCTTTCCTTCATTCTATTACGAGTAAAGTAATCTGCTTTAAAGTAGTTATAGTCAATTTTAAGATGTTCAAATACACTATCCATGAAATTAGGTTTAAAATCTAATTCAAAATATCCATCTTTGAAAGATGATATAGATGGAGTACTCATAGCAGTACCATATAAACCATTTACAAGATTTATACCATCTAATTCAATCTCCCAATTATTCTTTCTACAGATTACTTTATCTCCTCTAACTGGTAATGGAGATTCGAATCCATAGATTTCTCTTCTTATAGTTTCATTAAGTCTATCCCTAGTTCTATTCGTACCACAGATAATTATCCCATAGCGTTTAACTATTTCATAGAGGTTATTATAGAAATCACTTCTAGTAATAACAATCACATCTCCATAGTTACCAACCATAGGAGTCTTACCTTCTAATACCATTCTAGAGATATCTATTATAGCAGATCCTTCAGATTGACGATAAATCTTAGTAAGCATATGAACCTTAGAAGGATCAGATAGATAATAAGGTTCATCTTTTACTGGAGGTAACTGATTTAAATCACCACATGCTATAATAGGAACTCTAGATTTTTCTAAGTCTTTTGCTACTTTAGCTCCAGTAAAAGATGCTTCATCCATTACTACCAATCTGATACTCTTAGGTAATCCTATATACTTAAACTTCTTCCTAAGCTTACCTTCTCTATCTCTTTCTAAAGAGAAGTTGTATATCCAAGAGTGGATAGTTTTAGCATTAAGGAAACCATTTCTACGCATTACTATAGCAGCAGCTCCACTAAATGCCATTGGTGCTACTTCATCTGGAGTTAATCCAAGTTTATTTATTATAGCATGCAAGCAAAAGCTTTTACCAACTCCTGCTCCACCTGATATAGAATATACTTGCTCTTCTCCATGGTTAAACCATTCTATAGCACCATTAACAACTTCTTTTTGCTCATCTGATAATTCTATGCTCATTATATATTACCTTCTGATCCTGGTTCTAATCCAAGATTATTCTTAAACACATAATTCTCATATTCATCGTAAGGCCTCATAGTCTCTTCAATCATAAAATCAGTCATAGATTCCATACGCATAAATGCTTCAAGATATTTTGTAGTATCTTTCCAATGATTAGCAGTTTGAATCTTACTACCATCATCAAATAAGATAGTAATATATCCATAGGTATTTATTCTAGGAATCTGAGACTGAGAATTAGCGTATATCTGAGCTGATGCTACATTACTATGATTCTCTTCAAGATATTTCTTCCATAACTCTTCCATTATTAAACAGTTATTATACGGGTCAAAAATAAGATCTGTAGAATGTACTACACCAGAATTAGTATGACGAAGAGCCTTATTCTTTACCAATATATAATCAGGTTCAAATGGATCTGATTCTGGGTCTACAAGATATCCTTCTGCATCAATATCATACCCTGTAATACGAATCACATCATTAACAAAAGCCTCTGATAATTCAGGATTCGCACATAATTTGGATTTGATACTTGTGAGATTAGTACCTTTGTACTTACGATAGTTACTTTTTGCTGCCATTTTTAGATTCCTCCTTAAATTTTTCCATTACATTTTTATAGTATATACTTTATACCCATTTTAACACCAGAGTAATATAGAAAGGGGTTGAGTCTTATGGCAATGGTTGATAATACATCTCATATCTCAGATGATATTGCTATATTACTTGATGATAAAGTTGATAAATTTCATCCTGGAAATCAAGTATTTAAGCTACAAGCATTAACAGGATTACAAGAGAATAGTAAATCTATTACTACAGAGAAGTTTTCTACTAGTTTTTTATTAAACAAAGATAAGACTCCTTTTGGTGGTAGATTGAACGTTGATAGAGCATCTGCTTTAGTATTACCATTATCTATAGAATTTACCAGAGATTACCCAAAGAAGTATATTCCTATGGGTACTAGGTTCACTATTTCTTTTAAGAATGGTGATATTACGAAACCTTATATAACAGGAAGGATGGATTCCTAATGGCTATTAATACAAGGGGTAAAGAAGCACCAGAAGATTGTCATACATTAAATGAGTTTATTTCTATAGGTCAAAGCTTAGATAGAGCTACTCATTATAAAATGTTTTCCTTTACCGAAATAGTGAATGGTAGTGAATTTATAGTAAGCAATGTATTAGATGATTACTTAGCAGAGTTGAAAGAGTTATCAGTGAATGTGAATATTACTTCTCAAGAAGCTGAAGAGTATATGTATAACCCTAAAAAGCTTTCATTCAAACTGTATAAGACTACTGAACTCTACTGGGTAATACTAAAGCTGAATGATATAGCAGACGTACATGATTTTACTTTAGATAAGAAGAGACTTAGATTGCTAGAACCTAAAGTAATGCAAAATAGTATGGAAACTATATACAACGCTAATAGATTCGCTATAGATAGTTACAACTATAAACATAATAACGTTACTAAAGATGATGAAATCAAAATCTTTAAATAATAGTGGTACGGGATAAAACCCGTACCATTATATTTTTATGCATGTAATTTATCATAATTAGGGAATAAGATTTTTCTCATTTCCTCTCTCTTTTCTGGTGGTATTACTGTAACTATTTCGGTTTTATTAACTAATCTAGCTACAGGTATTTCCACTTTAGGTTCTTCTTCTTTATCAGGTAATACAGCAGGTACAGGAGATACTATACCAGGAGTCATCATATCTTTAGATGAGCTCATTTCAGTAAGAGATTTTATAGTGTTATTAATGGATACTCTTTCTACATCACCAAAAGCCTCTCTAATATCTTCAGTATCTCTAGCAAGAGTTTCTTTAAATGCTGGTACATGGTCATATATATCTTCTACCATAGCTATATAAGAATTTACATACATTGGTTGGAATATTACTAATTTATTAGTAAAGATTTCGTATCTATGCTTAGTAAGCATAAACGACATATATCTTGTACCAGTAGCAGATACTTCTGGAACTAATATGATACTACTATCAATATTTCTATCTATATTTACCGAGTCACCAATATTACTTCTTCCTAACTTACGAATTATATCATTCTGGTTTCTAGATCTTCCTTCATCTATAATCCTAGCTGCATCTCTATTAAGCTGAGAGCAAGTAATAAATGGTACATGGTAATACATACTATAGTTCTTAAAGTCATTTGCTACATTACCCAAATCTGTATATGCATCATGCGTATAATCAATCGGCTTAATACGCATAATATAATCCATAAAGAATCCAATGCATTCGAATCCTTCATCTGCTAATCTTTCAGTCATCTCATACAGATAAGATGTATCTTTAGCAAATACAGGTTGGAATTCGATATAAAGTTCTATATCATCTTCATTAGCATATTCAAACTTCCTATCTCTAAACTCTTGGATTACTTCTTCTGCACTGGAACAACTCTTTATATTCTTACCATGGGTAATTACATGGAATAGTGAGCATACATACTCTATTACAAGATTTTCCATTGTAAGCAATATAATAACAGGTTTCTTAGTAGGATCATTAGTCTTAAATCCTTTATTATATTTCCAAGTCTGATAAAGTAGATTAACCATAGTAACAGTCTTACCTTCACCAGACATACCGAAGAAACAATATAGTCTATCCTTCTGGAATCCTCCACCTAAGAAGCCATTCATTCCTTGCATACCAGTTACAAGCATAAATGATGGATCAGATATATAATGATGTATATCTTCCGCAGAATCTTCTAATGCTGATAATCTAAATACATTACTGCTATCATATCCACTAGTATTATTCTTTCTAAACTCTGTATTCATATCTTTGAATTGAGATTTCAATATTTCAAGATACTTTCTTTTATCTAGTGGATTATTGACCTTACTATACTGCTCATAAGACTTAAATAAACTATTTAAATTACTATCAAGAGTTACAGTATCTAAGAATACTGATAGAGTTTCTTCTACATATTTTACTTCATCATTACTAATCTCTCTTATAAAGTCATGATCTTCTAAGAATGGGGATATATCCATTTTACGAGATACATCAGATATCAAAAGATCTTTATTAAGACCTTTCTCTTTAGCCTCTAATGCATTACGTATAAAATGAAATTTCATTATAAGATATTGATCATTGAAACTACTTTCACTAATGGTAAACATAAGTTTACGCATATTATTTACTGTATATCTATGCACAGATTTATTGGAGCTTAATAAGTAAGATGCATAAAGATTCAATAAACTATTATCTATTCCATATACTATCGGAGTATTGTCTATAGCTATTTGAGATTTTTTAGGTAAGTATTTATTACCTCTCTTTTTATAATCCATATCGTTACCCTCTTCTTATAAATTGTACTAAAATGTCTCGAAGCTAAAGGCTTTTAATATCCTCCATAAACTTCTGAAGAAGGTCAACGGACCAATAAGAGTTTCCATTATTGATATTCATATATTGCACCAACTTTTCCTCTGGGCTAAGATTAGGATCTATTAAATAAGCCATCTTAGCTCTATTTTCTTCTTCCATTCGACTTAATTCATTCTCTATTTGTTGTTTTTCGAAATCACACTCTATATGTATATCTGATCTATTACGATAATAAGATTTCAGTATAGCAATTTTATCAGAATCATTAACTGTAAATACTATTCTAAGATAATCTATACCTAGAGATTTTACATTATGAATGTACTGTATTATAGTATTAGGATCTTGATTTATCAAATCTGATAATCGTATAGTCTCATACTTAAAAGAGTTGATTCTTTCTAAATGAACTTTATATTTACGTGTTTTTATATTATGAAGAAGAATTATAAATCCCTTATCTCGTTCTTCTCCAAAACACCATCTAATAGGTGATCCACAGTAAAAAAATTCATTATTGTAGTTATTAAATATATGCACGTGACCTGAGATTACAGGTCCTTTACAGGAACTGAAATCCATATTATCAAACACAGGTTCTCTATTGGAATTCAAATCATGTAAATTCTTACCATAAATAGCACCTTTATACGTTCCATGCATATAGCATGCATCATATAATCCTCCATAGACCAAAAAATTGTTATAATAGGCTTCACCCATATTATACTCTTCAGGAATGCATAATATCCTTTTTCCTTTTACATATATAAACTGCGTATAGTTTATTATACGCAAATCATAAGACTCTGTAAAAGGATAAAACATTTTTATTTGATCTGAATCATGAGATGCAGTACCACTAATCAATATAACTGTAGCACCTTTAAGTTTGCATATATCTAATAAAGCTCTCATAAAATACATCGCATACATTACTGCATCTGAAGATGCAATGAATTTATGATGAAATATATCTCCATTTATAGATACTATATCCAATACTTGCATTTGATAGATATAATCTAAAAACTGCTCTTTAAGTATTTTAAATTCTGTAGCTGGATCTATTACCCCAAAATGTATATCTGCTATATGGGCTTCTACAAATATATCTTGAGCTCTTTCTTTGATAACGATATCCATTGTTTATTATCACCTCTCACTTTTATAGTATATAATCTACAGAAATATTAAAAGAAGAGGTTGGTTAAACCTCTTCTTTATCTTTATTTTCAGGATCATTTGCCGTAGCATCCATATTAATCATTGTAGTTCCATCTAAGAATTGTCCGAATATAAGCATTATATGGCATATCATAAATACAAAGAATTTTTTATCTTCCTGTTTAAGATTACGGTCTAATACATAATTCGGATTATGGAGTTTCATATCTCCTCTTAATTCGAACTTTTTATCATATAAAATCCTACTAGTAGGGTATTCTTCTTTTTTAGTAGTATCGTATGCTATTTGAGATATATTAAATATCCTATTCTCCATATCAGCATCTAATGTGGTAATAGCAAACTTTTCTTCTTTAGTCTCCAATTCTATAGGTAACGGTATATTACATTGTACTACCAAATTAAAAGATTTTACTTGTAATCCTTGGGTAATTTCTTCTAACTCCATATTGATTTTGAATATATCTTTTCCAAACATTAATTGAGTAAGCTTCTCAAAAGAGGTTCTAAATATTTTACAATGATTAGTAAGATAGCATAAATATCTAGCTATAACCATTACAAAAGTCTCTGGGTTTTTTATTATAAGATTTATGGCATAGGTATTTATCTTATCTATCTTTCGTCTTAATAACGGATAACTAACTTTCTTAACCCATAATTTTCTAAAGAAATTTGATATCTTATTAGTATCCTTGCTATACATTTGGAGAATATATAAAAGATCATTATTAATTTTCGCAGGATCGTAATTCTCTAGAAATACTTTTAGACCATTCATTTTTAAACTCCTCTTCTAATCTAATAGTGTGATAATAAGTATATACCATGGACTCAAACGTACGTTTACACATATTAAGATATTCTTCATGAGGTTGATACGATCTATCCAAATAATACTCTCTATAACTAGTATTATCATTTCTAGGAAGTTGTAATACTAATAAGCCATCTACTCTTTTATTATTCGCTTCTAATAATGCAGTATAAGCAGCTAATTGTAAAAAGTATTTGTAAGTAACTTTAGAAGAAGTCTTAAAGTCTATTAACCAAACCTTATTATCTACACTAAGCATCAAATCATATTTACCACCATAATAAGGTCCTATCAACTCTTCTTCCTGACCTAATACTTTTACGTCTTTATAATCTTTATTAAGTTTATTCCACCATTCCATAAACTGTGTAAATGGAAATAAAGGAGTCTCTGGTGGTACTGGTTCATTCTTAAGAAAACACTCTATACCATAATGAGTAGCAGTACCAAAATCTTGATAATACTTCATAACCTGAGAGTATTTTTCACCATTTAAACCTAACTTATTAGCCCAGTATACATAGTTTTCTTCCGATATCATTTTACTAAGTATACTAGTAACTCTAGCTATATTCCTACCCTTATATTGATAAGGGCTTTCATCAATAATATCATCCAAATCTAACGATCTAAGATCTATTTCATTAATCAAAACAAACCACCTCTTTAAATTCGTTCTTACTCTTATAAATCTGTTTTTATACTACTAAGTTTATATAAATCCCAGCCCAAGACATCAGATTAAGATGATGATTTTATTATCTTTAAGGGAGGATCTTAATATGATTGATAACAATAAGCAGCTTGATCTTAAGTCTTATAGTGATACTTATCTTTATTCTAAGTATCCGTTATATACTAAAAGAATTACAAGCGCTATTATGAATGACCCAGTAATAGAAAAGAAAACAGACGCATTCCAAGATGTAGTATATGAAATTAAACGTACTAGAGTATCTGAAAGTTTAGTACGTATTCTTAATAGTGTAAATGTAGTTTTATTAGATTGTGATGACCCAATGCCACGTGCTTTCAAAGTATTCTGTGCTAAAGATATAAAGAGTGGAGATAAGAAGCTTAAAATCTTTATTGATTGTACTAATGTAATCACTAAAAGCAAAAAGTCTTCTGATCTTATAGTAAATGAAAGTGCATTGATTTCTCATCTTATCAATGCTGGTGTTACTATGATATATCATAAGATTCCTCAAAAGATTTTATCTCGTTCTACTTTAATACAGGATATGGCTAAGTGCTATGCTAAGTGTTTTACTTATGTAATAGATTATCTTGTAAAGGTAAGTATTCAGGAAACTAATAAAGCTAAAGTAATGTACTTAACCTCGATGTTTTTCTATAAGACTTTCCTGAATTATACTGATGATAGAGCAGTTGTAGCTTCTTCTACTATAGCTGATATTAATACTAGAGAAGCTAATATGATTAATATCCTTATGGATAAAGCTACCCATGTAAAAGGTGTACCTGAAAAAGATACTGATCCGTATAGAGATCTTAAATCTTTTATTCGTGCAATGCGTACTGTAATGCATTTTAATAAAGGTATTACTGAAGACGTAGTTGTAGAAAGATGGATGCATCAATTTGGCCCTGGTACAGTATTTGGTATGGAATATCTTCCTGCATTCTCTGCTATGATGACTGATGCATATATCGGTGGTTTCCTGAATAATCAGAGAACTATAGAAAATATATGCAAAGTCGATATGGTAAACTACTCCAAAGCAGCTATTAATATGCTTGATAATGTAGTGTGATTACTATTGTAATAGCATGAGAGGAGGTGACCATTGAGTTATGTCGTCAATAGCAGTTCCTGTAAA
>Ga0256405_10003772_pt1 | contig 30424 bp, 18 predicted proteins | sample RumenRJG_02DNA_FD_189096 | JGI IMG/M metagenome (GOLD analysis project Ga0256405, IMG submission 189096) | Bovine rumen microbial communities from Lethbridge, Alberta, Canada - RJG_02 | ecosystem: Host-associated > Mammals > Digestive system > Stomach > Rumen | place: Canada: Alberta...
GTCGATGTACAAGCAGAATATGTTCCACTGGCATCTCACCGAAGACCAGGGCTGGCGCATCCAGATCGACAAATATCCCAAGCTCACCGAGGTGGGAGCCTGGCGCAAGGAGACTGCCTGGCACAGCGGCATAGGCAACGGCATCCCCCACGGAGGATTCTACACCAAGGATGACATACGCGAGGTCGTGGAATATGCCCGCAGGCGCTGCGTGACCGTTATCCCCGAAGTCGAGATTCCAGGGCACAGCACCGCGGCCATCGCGGCCTATCCCGAACTCAGCTGCTTCCCCGACCGTCACTACGAAGTCGAGACAAGGTGGGGCATCTGGAAGAATCTTTACGCTCCCACGGCAACCACCTTCCGCTTCCTGGAAGATGTGTTCACCGAACTCTTCGAACTTTTCCCTTCACCTATCTATCATATAGGAGGGGACGAGGCACCCAAGGATGTATACAAGGAGAGCAAGTACTGCCAGGACCTTATGGCAGTGCTTGGGCTCGAAAACGAGGAGGAACTCCAGACCTTCTTCGTAAAGAGGATGGGGGACTTTCTCCGGAAGAACGGCAAGACCGTCATCGGATGGGATGAAATCCTGGACGGAGGCGCCCTTGAGGATCCTATCGCAATGTCCTACCGCGGACACGCTCCTGCAGTCAAGGGCATCAAGCGCGGAATCCGAGTGATCCTTACCCCCAACCGCTGGTGCTATCTCGACAACAAGCAGGAGGATATGGCCGACAGCGTCGACCAGAACCTCTTCATGCCCTTGAAGAAAGTTTACAATTATTATCCTGCAGTAGATTCTCTTGCGGACCTCAGCAAGAAGTATATCGTCGGATATGAAACCTGCCTATGGACTGAATACGTTCCCGACAACAAGACAGCCGAATATCAGGCCTTCCCGCGCAATGTAGCGGCTGCCGAAGTAGGCTGGACTTCCCGCGAGAACAAGGACTGGGAATCTTTCCGCAGGCGCATGCCAAAGGTCCTCGCCACATTGGACAGGAAAGGAATACAGTACTGCCCGGTATATTACGATGTGATTTTCGACTACGACCGCAATATAGAATTCCCCAAGGCGATGAACCTGGAAATCGAAGATCCCACGGCTGTCATCCGTTACACGCTTGACGGCAGCACGCCCACCGCGAAGTCTCCAGTCTACGACGGCAAGCCCTTCATGGTGGACAGGGGCTCGGTAATCAAGGCCCGCGGTTTCCGTAAGGGCCAGCCCATAGGCAAAGTTGTAACAAAAGAATTCCAGAAATGACGAACCGGATTCCACACATATTTTCAGCGGTTCTGATCCTGTTGGCTGCCTGCTCCCGCACGGAGCAGGCTCCTCAGGTGATCAGCGTTATCCCTCAGCCCGCCAGCATCCAGGCATCTGAGGGCGTTTTCAAACTTGACGGCAAGACAACCATCTATGTTGAAAGCGGGGATTCTTCCCTTATCCGCACTGCCGGATTCCTGAATGAACGGCTCATGAAGGCCGCCGGATTCTCTCTTCCGGTGGTGGCGGGAGATCCGCTCCAGTTCGGTGGTGAAAAAGGAATATTCATTCTGAATGCCGGCCTCAAGCCTGAGTCTTATCATCTTCGCATCAGCCCCGGCAGGGTGGTGGTGGACTATGGCGATGGTGCCGGAGCATTCTATGCGGTTCAGACTATTCTCCAACTCCTTCCCTCCGAGGTCTTCGCTTCCGAGAGGCAGAGGGGTGTCAAATGGGAGTTGCCCTGCTGTGACATCGAAGATGCTCCGCGCTTCCCTTACCGCGGCATGCATCTGGACTGCTGTCTGCACTTCTTCGATGTGGATTTCCTCAAGAAATACATCGATATCATGGCCCTGCACAAGGTGAACCGATTCCACTGGCACCTTACCGAAGACCAGGGCTGGCGTCTTGAAATAAAGAAATATCCACTGCTGACCGAAAAAGGCCAGTGGCGAAAGGAAACCGTTGTAGGCAGCCTTTATTCCGGCATTTATGACGGCAAGCCTTACGGGGGGTATTATACTCAGGAACAAGTCCGCGAACTCGTGAAATATGCCGCCGAGCGTTACGTGACGATAATTCCCGAAATCGAACTTCCGGGTCACGCCCTTGCGGCCATCGCCTGCTATCCTGAGCTCAGCTGCGGGCTGGAAGATCACTACGAGACCGCTACCAAGTGGGGTATTTTCAAGCAGGTATACTGCCCCAAGGAAGAAACGTTCAAGTTCCTGGAAGACGTGTTCGACGAAGTATTCGAACTCTTCCCTTCGGAACTCATTCACATAGGCGGCGACGAGTGCCCCAAGGCCAGCTGGAAGCAGTGCCCTCATTGCCAGGGCCTTATCAGGAAACTGGGGCTCAAGGACGAATTTGAACTCCAGAGTTGGTTTATCCAGAGGATGGAGAAATACATAAACAGCAAGGGACGTCAGATTATCGGCTGGGATGAAATACTTCAGGGAGGACTCGCTCCCAATGCAAAGGTGATGTCCTGGCTGGGGGAGGAAGGCGGCATCAAATCCGCCCAGCAGCATCACGAAGTGGTGATGTCGCCTTATCCCAAGTACTATCTTGATTATTGGCAGGCGGATCCCGAGTCAGAACCTCTGGCTATGGGCGGCCCGACCCTGCTCAAGACCATGTACGAATACAATCCGGTTCCGGACGTGCTCAGCCCCGAGGAACAGAAATATATTATAGGTGTCGAAGGCTGCGTGTGGACCGAGTATATGCCCACTCCGGCCCGCGTGGAATATATGGCGTGGCCCCGCATGTGCGCCATCGCCGAGGCCGGATGGACCAGGCAGAGCAAGGACTGGGACGGCTTCACCCGCAGGCTGGAGAAGCATTTCGGACGCCTGGACAGACTTGACGTGGGTTATTGCAAGGCCTTTTTTGATCCGTACATCGATCTCCGCAAAGATACTGAGTACAGCAAAGTGGCCATTTTGAGCGTCGATGCCCCGGATGCAGAGATACGCTACACGCTGGACGGCAGCGCCCCCACGGCCGAGTCTGCTTTGTATGAAGGGCCGTTCGCGATCAACCGTCAGCAGGTGATTGCGGCCGCCGCCTTCAGGGACGGAAAAATGATAGGAAGTATAAAATATAAGAAATTTTAATTATTTTTGGAGAATTATGGCATTAAGACTAACAGAGCAACCCTCGCTCTACGATCATCTGGAAAGCAAGTCCGTGGCTGAACTGCTGCGCGACATCAACAACGAAGACAAGAAAGTACCCCTTGCCGTTGAGGCGGTCCTGCCCGATATCGAGAAGCTTGTGAACGCCATCGAGGCTCAGCTTCGTGCAGGCGGACGCTTCTTCTGGCTCGGCGCCGGCACCGGTGGCAAGATCGGCGTTCTCGATGTCCTCGAGGTTCCCAACACCTACGGTGTGGATCCCGAAATCTGGCAGGCAGTGCTTGCGGGCGGTAACGAGAACCTCGTTCTTGACCTCGAAGAGGCCGAAGACGATGTCGAGGAAGGATGGCGCACTCTCAGCGAGAAGCACCATATCACCCCCAAGGACATCGTGGTAGGCATCTCCGCCAGCGGAAACACTCCCTATGTACTCGCCGCAATGAAGGCGTGCAAGGAACACGGCATCCCCTGCGGCAGCATCTGCAACAACCCCGATTCGCCCATTTCCCACTATGTAGATTATCCAATCGAGGTAGTCATGGGCCCCGAATTCATCACCGGAAGCACCCGCATGAAGTCCGGTACGTCCCAAAAGCTTCTCTGCGACATGATCAGCACCACCATCATGATCCGACTCGGCCGCGTCGAAGGCAACCGCATGGTATGCGCCAACCTTATCAACAATAAGGTCGTCGACCGCCTCACCCGTACTATGGTGGAGCGTAATCCCCAGCTCAGCTATGAGTACTGCGAGCAGGTCATCAAGAAGACCGGCGGACTCAAGAAGGCTGAGGAGTTCCTCAAGAAAGAAGGAATATTGAAGTAATCACATAATTATCAATCAACTCTTATGAGCAAGTTCAAACAACTCGTTTCCGTATTTGTTCTTCTGATTGTTGCCGCCGTTTCGGCAAATGCCCAGTCGCACAAAGTATCGGGAGTGGTATCCTCCACTACGGGGGAGAGCCTGATTGGAGCCGGAGTGCTTGTAAAGGGCACGACGACAGGTACCGTCACCGGAATTGACGGTTCTTATTCTCTTCAGGTTCCGGACGGCGCCACACTGGTGTTCTCCTGCATCGGCTACAACGATGCCGAGTATGTTCCGGGCCCGAAAAGCACTCTGAATGTAGTTCTTGAAGAAGACCTCAAGATTCTCGAAGAGGCCGTCGTGGTCGGTTACGGTGTCCAAAGCAAAGTGACACTCACAGGTTCAGTGACATCCACTTCCGGTAACGACCTGGCCAAGAACTCCACTGTGAACCTTTCCCAGGGCCTTGCGGGTCGTATTGCAGGCGTCATCGTCAGCAACCGTTCCGGTGAACCTGGCCGTGATGATCCTACAATCTTCATCCGCGGCCGCAGTACTCTCGGAGACAACTCTCCTCTGATCATCATCGACGGTGTACAGGGTCGTGATTCCGACTTCTCCCGTCTTACCGGTGAGGAAATCGAGAGCGTGAACGTTCTAAAGGACGTATCTGCAAACATCTATGGCGCACGTGCTGCAAACGGTGTTATCGTTGTTACTACCAAGCGTGGCAAGTTCAACAATGCCCCCAATGTCACCTTTACTTACGATATGGGTCTGCAGCAGCCTACAAGGATTGTCGAGATGGCGGATGCTGTTCTTTATGCAAACGCATACAATGCAGAACTTGCTATCACCGGACGCAAACCGGTGTATACCGAGGCTGAAATAGCCGCATATGCCGACGGATCCGATCCTGTAAGCTATCCCAACACGATCTGGAGCAAGGAAGTGTTCAAACCTCTGTCCGCTCAGAACAAGTATGGAGTTTCCATCAACGGCGGTGGTGAACGTGTCGCATATTTCGTACAGCTCAACGGCCAGAGTCAGGACGGTATTTACAAGAACAGCTCTACGAACTTCGATCAGTTCAATGTACGTTCAAATATCGACGTCAAGGTTACCAAGAACCTCACTCTCGGCGTAGACCTCAACTTCCGCCAGCAACATCGCGACTACTCGGCTTACGGCGAGGCATCCTCGATTTTCTATGCCCTGCTTAAACTGAAGCCTACCAGTGGGATGTACTATCCCAACGGCCTTCTTCGCGCCGGCGACTACAACCCTGCAGCTTTGGTTTCCGATCTCTGCGGTTACAACAATACCACTATCAATACCCAGACTCTCACCTTCAAGGCGGACTGGAAGCTCGACTACATCACCAAGGGCCTTTCTGTCAATGCGAACTATGCATACGACCTTGTCGGCAGGTTCAACAAACTCTGGCAGACTCCCTGGGAGTGCTACACCTACGACCAGGTGAACGACAAGTACGACCAGACCGTTTCCAAGTACTTCGCCACTCCTGTCCTTCGTGAGGCGCAGACCAACACCGCTCGCAGGAGCCTGAATGCCAATATCAATTACGACAGGGCTTTCGGCGACCATCACGTGACCGCCCTGTTTGGCTACGAGCAGTACTTCTATCACATGGATTATCTCCAGGCCGGCCGCGACAAGTACGTTACCGACGCTCTCGACGAGCTCTTCGCAGGTGATGCCGCCAAGGAAAACTGGCGCACCAACGGATATGCTTCCGAGAACGCACGCATGTCGTACTTCACCCGTGTCGGCTACGACTACAAGAGCAAGTACATGATCCAGGGCATCGTCCGTTACGATGGTTCCGAGAACTTCAAGAAGGGACACCGCTGGGGTCTTTTCCCCGGTGTTTCTGTCGGTTGGAGGCTTTCCGAAGAATCCTTCATTAAAGACAATTATCCCTGGCTCACCAACCTCAAGATCAGGGCGTCCTGGGGTACTCAGGGTAACGACAAGATCGATCCTTACCAGTATATGACCACCTACAGCTTCTCCACCTCCACTGTCTATCAGGGACTCTTTGGAGGCAAGGAAGGCAGTTTCGTGGTTCCCGGAGCCATTCCTAACGAGAATGTGACCTGGGAAGTCGCCAATACCTACAACTTCGGTATCGACGGTAACATTCACAATGGTCTCCTCGGATGGGAAATCGAGGCGTTCTACACCCATCGCAAGAACATCCTCTGCACCATGCAGGCATCTGTTCCTTTCTTCACCGGCATGACCGGAACCCTTCCGGACATGAACATCGGCGAGGTGTCCAACAAGGGTATCGAGCTCCAGCTCTACCACGACAACCGCGTGGGCGACCTCATGTACCACGTACAGGGCAACTTCATGTGGGCGAAGAACAAGATCATCTACATGGATGAAACTCCTTGGGGCGAAGGCCACGAGTACATGAATCTTACCGGTCATCCCATGGGATCTTCCCTCATCTACCAGACAATCGGTATCAACAAGAGCAAGGACGACCTCCAGAAGTATACCCAGATCAAGGGTGCCGGTCTCGGCGACTTCATCTACGAAGATCTCGACAACAACGGGGTGATTGACGATTACGACCGTAAGCGTACCGATCTTACCACCGTTCCCCAGATTGTATTCGGTCTCAGCGCTTCCGCAACCTGGAAGAACTTTGATTTCTCGATGTTGCTGCAGGGTCAGGGCCTCGTACGCTGCTACTATGCTCCGTACAGCGATCCTCTTTCCAACAACGTGAACGCTTTTGCTGCCAAGCACGCCTGGACTCTCGATAATCCCGATTCCGATTATCCTCGTCTTGGCTCTACCGTCAGCAACGGTGGTGTCTATCGGGTTTCGTTCTACCACAGGAACGCCGCATTCCTCCGTCTGAAGAACATCGAGTTGGGTTACACCATCCCCCAGAAGGTCTTCGGCGCCTTGAGGATGCCTGTCAAGGGAGTCCGTTTCTATGTAGGCGGTTACAACCTCTTCACGATTTCCGGCCTTACCGAAATCGATCCTGAAACCTCTGACGGAGCAGGTAGTTCCACCTATCCCCAGATGCGTATTTTCAATGCCGGTGTAAAACTTTCATTCTAAGGAGCAGTTACCATGAAAAAAGCAATTTCCATAATATTTGCAGCTCTCGCGCTGGCTTCCTGCGACAGTTTCCTCGACCGTCAGCCGCTTGACTCGGTTTCCGACGCTGCCGTATTCAACAATGCGGGGCTTTCCGAGGCATACGTCAATGCTCTGTATACATCTCTTCCCGATCCCATGCAGGAGGGCAATATCTCCTGTATTACCGACGAGGCTTTCTTCCGTTATGGAGGCAGCTCCACCAGGTATATGGCCGACGGTTTCGTCACCGCCAGCAACGTGGTGTACCAGTCCGAAGGCGGAGAGGCACATAGCAGCCGTACTACCATCCTGAACATCTGGACACGCGCATACGACCGTATCCGCAAGATGAACATCTTCATCGAGCAGATGAAGACCAGCAGCATCGAGGAATCGACCAAGAACCGTCTCCTGGGCGAAGTCTATTTCCTTCGCGCATGGATGTACTCGAATCTTATCCAGCGTTACGGCGGCGTTCCCATCATCGACAAGGTATACGCCCTCGGAGATGATTACACGGTCGCCCGTGACACTTTCGACGATTGCGTCACATTCATCAAGAAAGACCTTGACGAGGCGGAAAAACTCGTTCCTGCAAAGGAAAACGCCGTCAAGGGACGGATCAACAAGGATATCGTGCTTGCACTGCGCAGCCGTTTTACCCTTGTCGTGGCATCCCCTCTGTTCAACGACCCTGAAAACCCCGAGAACAATCTTTTCCACGGGGCATACAGCAAGGCCAAGTGGCAGGAAGCGTTCGACGCGGCCAAGGCAATTGTAGACCGTGCCGACAATGAAGGTGCTTATAAGCTTGCATCCACCTATGACGGCTATTGGACCGACATCGACTGCCCCGAGGTCATTTGGGCGAAGTATTTCACTCCCACCAATGGCAACAAGGCCCAGCTCCTCTATCCTTGCGAAGCCGGCGGAATCGGCGGCTACGAGAGCATGAACCCTACCGAGAGCATCATCATCGACTATGAGATGACCAACGGCAAGAAGTTCTTCGAAGCCGGTTCCGGATATGATCCCCAGCACCCTTGGGCCAACAGGGATCCCCGTTTCTACAAGACCATCCTCGTGAACTTCCAGCCTTTCCGCGACGTTCCCGTCTGGGAATACTGCCTCTATTATCAGCCCGGCCGACTCACCGTAGACAATACCCCCGCCAATGTGGCCAAGTATCCCGGTGCAGATGTTGACGGCGACAAGCTCCGCCCCTTCCCCAACGGCTATACACGTGCAGACTTCGCAGCCGGCAAAGAGACGCCCGACCATACTGCAAAATCAAAGTATATGTGGGACGCTCTGACCACTACGGGATACCTTCTCAACAAGTGGCATATCCCCACGCAGCCTATCACCACCCAGGTGAACTACTCCATCATGTACCCCTGGTTCCGTCTCGCCGAGTTCTATCTCAACTATGCCGAGGCAGCCTACATGCTGGGTGGCAAGGAGGATATCGTGCGTACTTATATAAATAAGATACGTGCCCGTGCCGACGTGCAGATGCCTCCTGTAACTGAGAGCGGCGCCAGCCTTTGGGACAGGCTCGTGAATGAGCGCAGGATAGAGTATGCGTTCGAGAACATGCGTTACTTCGATACCCGTCGCTGGAAGATCGCAAACGTAGTGGAAGACATCCCCTGGCTGTCGTCCCGCACCATGATACTCCAGAAGGGTTCCTATACCAAGGATGCATCCGGAAACATAGTCACCAACGTGACTGCTTCCGACACCCTGTACCGTGTGGCTATCGCCATGGACAATTATCCCACCCCCAAGATGAGTTATCACGAAGATACCTACTACAGGCATCTCTCCGATGACCGTCGCTCCCTCGTGAGGGAGTATACCTGGCTCGGCAAGAAATACAGGATCGACTTCGGTGACTGCATCACCGGTCTCGCTCCTACCGAGAAGGCCTGGGACGACAAGATGTACCTGCAGCCCATTCCTGCCAATGAAATGGAGCGCACCGGCGGCCAGCTCGTCCAGAATCCAGGATATTGATATATGTACTAAAATTTAAATATTTCAACTTTTTATTTAACCTTTTTAATTTTTTCAAAAAATGAAAAACATTAAGTATTTGCTGCTTGCAGCAATGTTCGGTGCAGCTGTTTTCTCCTCCTGCAAGAAGGATGATGACAAGACTCCCGCAACCAAGCCGGTCATCACCCTCGAAGCAGGTGAGGCCGAAGGCTCCTACAAAGTAGCTGTCAAGTCCGATTCCGACCTCACCAGCGTTGTCGTCAAGACCAAGGCCGGCGATGAGGAAAAGACCGCAGCCGATGTCAAGACCTTCACAAACGCAAAAGAATACACCTTCGAAGGTGTTATCGAGTTCCCTGCAAAGGTGTACGCTGCAGTTGTGACCGTTACCGCTACCAACAAGAAGGACCTCTCCAACACTCAGGAACTCACCGTCTCTATTCCTGAGCCCCCGGTGGATCCCGATGCTCCCGTCCTTTACAACTGGGCAAAGGAATTCGTCACCGTTTCCCGCGCTGCCTGGAATGCCAACCATGCTGCCGGCAAGATCTATCAGCACACTGAGGATGGCGGTTTGATCGAGGACGATGTTCACTACATTCCCGACGAGTGGTCAGATCCCGAGTCCGAAGGCGTATGGACTAAGTTCCACGTTGCCGGCAAGACCTATAACACCGCAGACATGCTCGAAATCGCAACCCGCGCATATCTGATGCTTCAGGGCTACGATGCCGCTACCAAGGTTGAAAACGGCGGCTATGGCAAGTTCGACAAACTCTCTCCTGCTGCTACCCTCACCACCGAGATCCCTGAGGTTCACGGATATAAGTGGGGCGGCATGCCTTACAATGAGAGTGGTGTTACCGAGGTCGGCGGCGAGGTTAAGGCAAACGGCGGTCCTATCCGTTTCGGTGATCCCCTCAAAGGAACTGTGGCCGGCACTCCTAACAAATGCCGTCAGGACATCATGGTCAGCTATGCACAGCGTCACCTTATCTGGCCTTTCACCCACGATATGGTTATGTCCAACATGTGCGGTTACAATAGCGACTCCCAGCGTTCCCAGGTCAACAACGAATTCTTCGGCAACGTTTGTGTAAAGCGCTTCTATATGATGATGCTAGGTTTCTTCGAGTATATGCTTGATAACAACCTCATGGACGTTTCCTCTATTCCTGCAGACCAGCTCTTCGACTGCACCCTGTTCGGTAATGCGAAGTGGGACTAATTTAGTCTGCTGATTCTTTTATGAGAGCTTCCGGTGAACCGGGTTTCCCGGAAGCTCTTTTTTATTAAGATAGTGTTTATTATGAAGTTACCAATGACAGTATTTGCGATGACCGCCTTGATGGCTGTCGTCAGTTGCGGCAAGTCCGCAGAAGAACCGGCTCCTACCCCGGAACCCGAACCGGAGCCTGTTGTCGAGGCTTCTTTAGTGATATCGTCCCCGACCAACAATACAATCTCTTTTTCCGTCAACCGCGGAACTGCCGACGTCGTGTTCAGTTGTACTGATGCATGGACAGCTAAGATAGAGCCCGAAGACGCAAAATGGGTTAGCGTGTACCCTCATTCCGGTGTCGCCGGTGATGATAAGAAGGTCACCGTTACTGTCAGGGACAATGAAACGACGGATGCTTATGCGGCCAAACTTGTCTTTTCGTACAGCGATAAGAAAATAGAAGTGTCCGTTGCTCAGGAAGGACTTAAGCGACTGCGCTACAATTATACCGGTGCCGAGTTGCTTCCAAAACTGGCCGCCACTTACGAGGAATTTCTTAAGGACGACTTGATGCCCAAGTCTGTGGAAATGGACAACATGGGCTTGGCCGAAACCCTTATTCAAGGATATTATTACGAAGCCATGTGCCTTCTGCTCGAAGATATCGCCAAGGGTGATGACGCATGGAAGACAAAAACTTATGCCCTTACCCGCTGCATTGCGCCAGGATCCGGAAGCCAGTATGAAACATTCGCGCCGGATTCCGTGACTGTGGAACGTGTGCTCTGGGTAAATGACAAGCAGTATACTTATGCAAAAGGTCATAGTAAGGTCTTCGCCAATTATTGCACAGTCGATGGCACTTATTTTTCTTTCACCCGCTCGCTGGTTGTGTGTGCAAGAATCCTGCATGAATTCCAGCAGACTGGCAAGTTGCCTGAAAAGGTGCTATCATGGCAGTCCGACTTCCTGCACGGAATTACATATGATTCGGGCGCAAGTAGTTATATCGGTGCCAGTACATGCAGTCTGGCCGATCCTGTTGTAGTTGCTGCACGCGACGAGGCCATCAAGGGCAAGACGACCACAAGAGAGAAAGCAGAAGCAATATTCTACTTTGCCCGCGACAACTGGGAATGGCTGAACTATGAGAATTCGCGCAAAGGTGCGGTGACGGTTATCAAAGGCAAAGATGGGAATTGTTGCGACATGACCCATGGTATCATAGCCATTGCCCGCTCTGCTGGCATACATGCCCGCTACGTGCATGGACCTAAAACAGTCTATCCCAGCGGAAGCATCTGGGGACACGTATGGCCGGAGCTGTATGTAGACGGTGTCTGGTACATCTGCGATGCATCCAACAACGCCAGCGAGTTTGGAACTCCAACATGGAATCAGGAAAAAACAGAAATACGCGGCAAGTATAAAGATTTGCCTTTCTAATAAATGAGAAAATACCTATTATTTATCCCTTTGGCTGTTCTGCTCGCATCCTGCGGCAAGAACGGCCCAGATTACACTCCCTCTTCAGAGCTTGCCGGAGTAACTGTGAATGAGATCTGCGCTGGAGTTGCCGACGGCGAAAAGGGATGGGTGGAGATAGTGAATAACGGAACGTCCGAGGTGAATCTCCGCGGACTCAAGGTTCTGGTCACAGACGATTATTATTATCGCCTGGAGGCATACCGCTTCGGGGATGTCACCCTTGCAAAGGGCGAGAAGAAGGTAATTGACACCTTTGACAAGGATTACGTTATTAAGATTTCCAATCTGGAAGAAGTGGCCCTTGCTTCCGGGGCCGACTCTCTGCTCTGCGCTGTCGACGTGAAAGCCCTCGCAGCCAAAATCGGGAAACATGCCAGCGGCGAATCCTGGTCCCGCATTCCGGACTGCACCGGCGACTTCGTCCTGAGCGAGAAATCTACCCCTGGCGAAAAGAACTACAAGTTCGTGCCTCATAAAATCACTGGCTTGATAATTAATGAGTTATGCCCTGCGGAGAACTGGATTGAGCTTTATCATTCCTCTAACGGACTCCTGGAGCTGTATGAAACGACCCTTGTACTGACGGACAACTCTAATGTCGAACACGTGGTATATACTTTCGAGGAAGGAGCAACGATCAAGAGTGGCAACTACCTTTCGGTGAATGCGAATCTCGGAGATCTGAAATCTTTGAAACTTGTGTCGAACGAAGGCATCGTCGTCGATGAGTTCAAGGTTTCCGAAGTTCACGATACCGGCACGCCTTACAGCGGACAGAGCTATTCCCGTCTGCCGGATATCACCGGAGAATGGTATATCTCGGGAACGACTACCAGGGAAGCGGAAAACCGGGACTCTTCGGAAGACGTTTCCGCCCTGGTACTTAATGAATTCTGTGTTCCTGAAGGCTGGGTCGAGGTTTACAATCCCACAGTCCGTACACTGAGAGTAGACAGGGCTGTTGTAAAGGTAGGAGATGCAACAGCTGCTACGCTTGCCGGAACAATGAAGCCCGGGGAACATAAAGTTTTTGCAATTAATGCCAACGAGTCTTCTGTAATCTCGCTTGTCTCGCCGGATGGAAAGACAGTGGACTCTTTCAAGAAATCCGACGTCAAGGACGGGGATAGTGCAGTAGAAGGAGGAAGCTGGTCCCGTATCCCGGACGGATCTGACTGGTATACAGTGAAAACCGCCTCCAAGGCTGCTGCAAACTTTGGAATCATAAAGGGCAATACGGTAGGGATCTGGTACAATCAGAGCAATACTCCCTCCCTTTTGAACAATCTGGACCAGTTCGCTCGATTGGGAATCGGCCATGTCCTGCTGCACGAATATGCGTTCAGATATTACGAGAATCTTATTCCCGATATACTCGCGAAGGCGAAGAAACTTGGCATCAGCATCCATATCTGGATGCAGTGCTTCTGGTGGAACGACAATCAGGGGGTGAACGGCTGGCGCAGCCCCGTCATCGACTCCGAAAAGCGTTACGACCAGGATATGTTCGACGACATCCTCGGCGACAGCCGGGCCGCCAAATATGTCAAAGCCGGCGTCCAGGGCATCCATTTCGACTATATACGTTTCGGCGGCACCGCCTACAAGCACGATTTCCCCGATGCGGGAGTGACCGGCCAGGGTGCGATCGACGAGTTCTGCCGACAGGCGGCGGAGAAGCTCCGCGCCATCAATCCGGACCTGATTCTCTCGGCTGCCCTTATGGCTGAAACCGGCAGTGAGCGCTATTACGGCCAGCACCCCGAATCCATGGGCAAGTATCTGGACATCCTGATTCCCATGATTTACGGCAACAGCAGCAACAAGTCCTATGGGACCTGCAAATCCATCGCGAACTATTTCGCGGAGCATGGCGTCCCGGCCCAATGTTGGGCAGGTGTGGACACCTACGACAGCGGCAGCCGCGGACTGGATGCAGCCACCATCAAGGCAAGCTGCGATATATACAAAGGCACCAAGGCAAAAGGTATCATGCTCTTCCGCCACGGAATCGGAAGTATCCCTTCCTTGCTTGACCTGAAGTTAAACGGACAGTAGAGAAATGAAACGTATCCTAATTATCCTTGCATTCACACTGGCGCTTGCTTCCTGCAAGCAGGCGCCGGTCAATACCAACGGCATCTGGCTCTGGTCGAAATTCATGAACGAGGTGAACCTCGACGACCTGCATGCCAAGGCCATAGACAACATCATCCTTCACGAAGTAGCTTTCGAAAAGCACGGCGTGGACTCCACCCTGGCATTCATCCATGAGGCCCAGTCCAAGGGAATGAAGGTGCACATCTGGTTCCAGGCCTTCTACAAGGACGGCAAATGGATCAATCCCGTGGACGATTCGCTCAACCGCTACAAGCAGGAGTACTTCGATGAGGTGATCGAGCGTGCGGTCAAGTATGTCGGGTACGGCGTGGACGGGATACATCTCGACTACATCCGATTCGGCGGCACCGCCCACAAGCACAATCCTTCCGAGGAAATCACCGCCACCGGCTGCGTGACCGAGTTCTGCAGGCAGATAAACGCCGCTACCAAGAAGGCGAACCCGAAGATCATCCTCTCCGCGGCTCTCATGCCCGAACCGGACAGCGAGTATTACTATGGCCAGGATCCCGCCCAGATGGGGCAGTACATCGACATCCTCATGCCTATGATCTACTTCCACTGCGACAGCTACCGCAAGGGAGGCAGGCCCTGGGCGAAGATGGTGGCGGATCACTTCGCCACCAAGGGCGCTCCCGCAAAAGTATGGGCCGGCCTCACTACCTACGAGGATACCGAGACCGAGCACGTCGTGCCGATGAATGCCGAGCGCATCCTGCAGGACTGCCGCATGTTTACGGATTCCACCAAGGCCGAAGGCGTCGTACTCTTCCGCTACGGCCTCGGAGAACTTCCTGATTTGAACGAACTATGATACTTATCGCAGACAGCGGGGCTACAAAGACCGAGTGGGGATGTGTTTCCCGCGACGGTGCCACCCGCATAGGCTTTTTCAGCCAGGGGTACAATCCCAATTATATTACCGGCAGCCAGATAGTTGCCGACATCCGGGCGAACCTGCCGGCTTCGCTGGATCCTGCTCTCGTCGAGGAGATATACTTCTACGGTGCGGGAGTTACAGAACTGCAGTATCCTTTCATGGAGAAGACCCTGCGCGAGGTTTTCACCAAGGCGGGCAAGGTGTTCATAGCGATGGATACCCTGGCTTCGTGCCGCGCCCTTCTCCAGACGGAGCCAGGCTTCGCCGCCATCCTCGGCACCGGGGCCAACTCCTGCCTCTACGACGGATGCAACGAGGGCCTGAACGTGGACAGCTGCGGATTCATCCTCGGCGACGAGGGTTCGGGCGGAAACCTTGGCAAGCGCATGATCACCGACTATATCCGCCGCAACATGCCCGCAAACGTGTACGAGCTTGTGGGGCGCGAACTCGGCCGGAACAACGACGAACTCTTGGACGTCATCTATACCAAACCTTTCCCGAACCGCTTCTGCGCGCAGTATGCCAAGTTCATAAACGAGCATCTTGACTTCGATCCTTACTTCCCGGAGCTGGTGACCGACGCGTTCCGGCAGTTCTTCCGTCTGATAGTCACCCATTATCCTGACTATCAGAAGTATACCTTCAATGCGGTAGGGTCCGTGGCATATTACTTCCGGCCTCTTCTCGAGAAGGTCGTGACGGAATTCGGAATGAAGATGGGAACCGTCCTCAAGGCTCCCATGGAAGGTCTTATCAAGTATCATCTCAACAATTAGAATATGAGCAGCAACAAGTACCTGGTCCCGCTTGCATTCATAGGCATGATGTTCTTCACCGTGGGATTCGCCACGGGCATAAACGGTTACTTCGTGCCTTTCCTCGAAAACAATCTCAACCTGACATCGGCCCAGAGCTATCTGGTGATCGCGGCCACTTTCCTCGCGTTCCTGGTGTTCAGTTTCCCCGCTTCGAGCATCATCGGCAAGATAGGATACAAGCGTACTATGTCGCTGAGTTTCTTCATGTTCGCACTGGCGTTCGCGCTGTTCATCCCGGCCGCACGCATGGAGAGTTTCGCTCTCTACCTGCTGGCCTGCTTCATCAGCGGAACCGCCAACACCGTCCTTCAGGCGGCAATCAATCCCTACGTGACCATCCTCGGGCCCATCGACAGCGCCGCGCAGCGCATCTCCATCATGGGAATCTGCAACTCGCTGGCCCTGGCTCTGCCCTCGGTGTTCATCGCTGCAGTCACCCGCAAGCCCATCGAAGCCGTGGGACTGGTGGATCTGGACAAGCCCCTGCTCATTATCATCGGGGTTGTGGTTCTGCTCGGCATCATCACCTTCTTCGCTCCGCTCGAGGAGATCAAGGCGGAAGGGGAGGAGAACGAGGAGGATTGCCCCTACGCTGCCGGCAAGACCTCGCTCTGGCAGTTCCCTCATCTCATCCTCGGAGCCCTCGCGCTCTTCGTGTACGTGGGTGTGGAGAATCTTGCCCTGCTGACCGTCCTGGACTATGCCCAGGGGCTGGGACTGCCTAATCCTGAGCACTATACGATCTACCCTGGCCTTGGAATGGCCGCGGGCTACATCATCGGAATCATCTGTATTCCCAAGTTCATCTCGCAGGTCAAGGCCCTTCGCATCTGCACCTGGCTGGCCGTGCTGGATTCGCTTGCAATCGTACTGACACCTCCTCAGGTGTCGGTGTGGTGCGTGGCGCTTCTGAGTTTCGCCTGCTCGCTGATGTATCCCGCCATCTGGCCGCTTGCCATAGTGGATCTCGGCAAGTTCACCAAGAAGGGCTCCTCGCTGCTGGTGGCTTCCATTGGCGGCGGCGCCCTGATTCCTTTGCTTTTCGGTGCGATGAAGGATTGGGTCGGCAATCAGAACGCATATTGGATCTGCCTGCCGTTCTACCTGCTTATCATGTATTATGCATACTACGGCTATAAAATCCGCAAGTAGTATGGCCGGGAAACTCCTTTCGGAAAAACGAAAGGGCTTCGACCGCCCCGAAAAAAAGGGGCTTGCCGAAGCATTCGTTTTTCCTGACAACGCCATCGCTGCTTCCCGGCCAACTATTCCAGCCGGAAAAGCGCGTTTGCGTGTGAAGGAGCAGGCAATGCACGTACCGAGCCCTTTTTTTGGGCGAGGACGTGCCCTTTGCCTGCGACGCAGAATGTCTTTTTCCGGCTGGAAGATGTATGCAAAAAAGGCGTTTTTGCATACAAGTAGTCGGTTTTTGAGGGGGTTGTATGCAAAATGTGGGTTTTTGCATACAAGTGGTAAGTTTTCGAAGGGTTTGTATGCAAAATGTGGGTTTTTGCATACAAGTAGTCGGTTTTTGAGGGGTTTGTATGCAGAATGTGGGTTTTTGCATACGGATAGTGGAGTTTTGAGGTGGGGCGCTATGCTGGTCGGGCTGGTGATGGTGCTGATGCTGCCGGTGCGTGCAGATGCCTGTACGACGGCGATTGTATCGGGGGGTGCAAGTGCGAGCGGACGGCCGATGATTTGGAAGCAGCGCGATGCGAACGGCGAATACAACAACATTGCACACGTTCAAGGCGCCACATACGCATATACCGCCCTCTTTCCTACGCGCGACAGCCTGCACCGTCTGGCCTATGCCGGAATCAACGAAGCCGGATTCGGCATCTCCAATAATCTGTCCTACAATCTGCGCCCGAAAGGCGCGAATATGGACACCCATAACGGCGAACTGATGGCCGAGGCCCTCGGAAACTGCAGGACGCTGGAAGATTTCGCGGCCCTGCTCGATTCGAAAGCCGCTCCCAGGGGACTCAGCGCCAATTTCGCAGTGATCGACGCCTGCGGAGGCGCCGCCTATTTCGAGGCAGGGGATTCCACTTATGTGCGCTACGACGTGCCCGAAGGGGGATATCTCTTCCGTACCAACTACTCGATTTCAGGAGAAGAAGGCCGGGGAAGCGGATTCGCGCGTTATGCCACGATGGAAGAACTGATGGCGCGCAGTGCCGGAAAGGGCCTGAGGCCTGCGCGTAAATTCGACGCCGCCTTTTTCATGAACGCCGGACGCAGCTTCGTGAACGTCCTCGGCGGGGGAGACGCCCTCCGCTGCAAGCGCTCCGGACTCCTCTACGAACACGATTTCATCCCCCGGAACACCACGGTGGCATCCGTAGTCATAGAGGGGGTTGCTCAAGGGGATGCCGCGGACGCCGGCCTGGTGTGGGCCGCTCCCGGATATACCCCTACCTGCTACGCCGTTCCCGTATGGGTGGCGGCCGGGAGCGATATCCCCCGGACTGTCGCGGGCAACGCTCCTGCGAACCTCCTTTCGGTAGAACTCAAACACTCCCTGTCGGCCTACGGCTGGGATCCTAAATATCTGTCCGTAAAGCCATTGCGCCGCATTCTGCGCCTTGTGCGCAAGGCGGAGCGGGCAGAACTCAAGTCCGGCCGCAAGCTCGCCCGCCAGTTCCGCGAAACAGGCTTTGACGCCAGCGCCGTATCTGCATTCAATGCCGATGCCGCCGCGCGTTTCGAATCTTTCAAACAACAGGTAAACCGCAATTGACATGAACTTCACACCCTGGACTCTATTGGTTGACGTCGGATTCATCTCCCTGCTTCTGCTGCTGGGCAAGTTCCTGCGCGCCAAGGTCCGGGTGATACAGCGCCTCTTCATCCCCCCGAGCCTGATTGCAGGATTCTGCGGTCTGGTGCTGGGACCGGAGGTGCTTGGATGGCTGCCGCTTTCGGGCAACATGGGCACCTACGCCGGAATCCTTATCGCGCTGGTATTCAGCTGCATACCTCTTACATCCGCCAGCAAGCGCAGCAACGACGGCGGCTCGAGGGTAGGACGCATGTGGGCCTATTCGCAGGCCGGCATGCTCCTTCAGTGGGCTCTCGGAGGAGCTCTCGGCCTGTGGGTGCTGAGCCTTTTCTGGCCGGTGAACGAAGCCTTCGGACTTTCTATGCCGGCGGGATTCTGCGGCGGACACGGAACAGCCGCCGCCATCGGCGAAGCCTTCTCCCGCTATGGCGTGGAAGAGATGCAGTCGCTCGCAATGACGGCCGCAACCGTGGGAATCATCGCCTCGGTGGTGATAGGCATGTGGCTGATTTCCTGGGGAGCCGCCCGCGGGAAGACATCTTTCCTGCAGCGCTTCGAGAATCTTCCTCCTGAACTGCGCACGGGCATCCTGCCGAAGGACAAACGCAGCAGCATGGGCGAGGCATCTTTCTCCGCCATCTCCCTGGATTCCATGACCTTCAACTTCGCCATCGTGGCGCTCATCGCCCTCGGCGGATACGGAATCAGCAAGCTGATAGCCCTGGCATGGCCGGTGCTGATGCTGCCGGTATTCAGCTGCGCCTTTATCGCTGGCCTTCTGGTACGCTGGTTCCTAGGCCGGGTGAAGGTGGACGAACATATATCGCAGCCCATCATCGGGCACCTCAGCGGCGCTTTCACCGACTATCTGGTCGCCTTTGGCGTGGCATCCATCAAGTTGCAGGTGGTAGGCCGCTACATCGTGCCGCTGCTTATCCTGCTTGCCGTAGGCTTGCTGCTGACCCTCTTTTATGTGTTCTGGGTAGGTGCCCGCATGCACAGGACCTACGCTTTTGAAAAGTCGATTTTCACCTGGGGCTGGTTCACCGGCACCATGGCGATGGGAATAGCCCTGCTGCGCATCACGGATCCGGATTCCAAGAGTGGATGCCTGGACGACTATGCGCTGGCTTACCTGTATATTGCGCCGGTGGAGATTGCGCTGGTGTCGCTTTCGCCCGTGGCCTTTGCCTACGGATGGGGCTGGCTCTTCGTGCTGGTGTGCCTTGCCGCCGGTGCTGGAATCCTCACATTTGCAGGGCTGCGCGGATGGCTGCGGAAGAAGGCTGTTTGATCGTATGCACTTGGAAAAGATTATGAAAAAGAAAATTACATATTTGCTGGCCTTTGCGCTTCTGATCAGCGCCCCGGCGGTAGACCTGACGGGGAATGCAGCCTGCGGAGCATTTTCAGCGGAGCAGACTGCCCTTTCCCCGTCAGCCCACAATGCAAAAAAAGCCGCACGTAGTACCATCGGCATCAAGTACCTCGACGCGAACTTCCACCTTTACGACCCCCTCCAGAAACGCATTTTCAATATTGCGGAAACCGCTTACAAGGAGTTCGAGAGCGCGGAACAGTGGGCTTCATTCCTGGAGAGCCAGGGATTCAGCGTGGAAAGGGGGGTGGCCGGCATACCCACCGCCTTCGTCGCCAGTTTCGGCAGCGGCAGCCCGGTGATAGGAATGATGGCGGAGTACGATGCGATTGCGGGGATGAGCCAGGATACCGTGGCTTTCAGGAAGCCCCTGGTGGCTGGAGCGGCCGGACATGCCTGCGGGCATAATCTTCTGGGCACGGGCTCAGTAGCCGGTGCGGTAGCCACAGCCAAATGGATGGCGGCGAACGGCATTGCCGGCACAGTCAAACTCTTCGGCTGCCCTGCGGAAGAAGGCGGGGGAGGCAAGGCGTATATGATGCGCGAAGGAGTCTTCGACGGACTCGACGCCATGCTCGACTGGCATCCAGACACCCGAAACACAGTCAACAAGACATCCGGCCTCGCCAACGTGCAGGTACTCTTCACCTTCAGCGGAAAATCCTCCCACGCATCCGGCGCACCCGAAGCGGGCCGCTCCGCCCTCGATGCCGTGGAGGCCTTCGATTACATGATGAACATGATGCGCGAGCACGTCCCTCAGACCTCCCGCATCCACTACGTCATAACGGAGGGCGGCAAGGCCCCCAACGTAGTACCCGACAGGGCGAGCGTGAAATACTTCTTCCGCAGCCCTTCCCGCGAGACGGTGCAGGACATACTCGCGCGTGCTCTGAAGGCCGCCGAGGGTGCTGCGATGGGGACCGGCACGACCATGGACTACGAGCTGATGTCCGGCAATTACGAGCGTCTGCCCAACGATGCGATGGCTTCGCTGGTGATGCGTTCGCTCGAGAAGGTCGGGGGGATCAAGCTGGATGCCAGGGAGATGGCATACGCGCGTGCGGTTGCCGCCGAGTCCGGTGTGGACGCTGCGCTGATAGACAAACTGGCCATCGTGGTTCCTCCGTCCGAGGAGGGGTACGAGGCCTATGTTTCGAGCGATGTCGGGAATGTGACCTGGGCAGTGCCCACGGGGAGCTTCCGTTACTCCTGTTTCGTGCCCGGCGGAGTGGGGCACAGCTGGCAGCAGGTCTCCAGCGGCGGCACGACCATCGGCACCAAGGGTGCGTTGGGTGCTGCGAAGGTGCTGCATCTGTCTGCTGTAGAATTGATTACGGATGCGAAGTTGCTGGACGAAGTGCGTACGGAGTTCAGGAAGCGCCGCGGGCCGGATTTCAAGTTCGAGCCCATGATGGGGAACCGCCGTCCGCCGTTCCTTGCCGCCGCTACGCTGGCGCCTGAGATGCCGGATTTGCGGACGGGCAAAGCGGCCTGCTCCGCAGAAAAAATGCTCCGCAGTCCGATTGCCGCGTCCGCTGACAATCCTGACGGGGCCGGGGGAGACCAGCGGCATTCCCAGCCCCTGCCGGATCTGCGTGCCGGGGGAATACCGTCCATAGTGCCGACGTCCCGGCCTGTCGCGGACACCGCCGGGCTGAACGTCTTCCTGCGTTCTTCCGGAATCCAGAATCAGGCCGAATCCGGCCGCTGCTGGTACTTCTCCACCGCCAATGTTCTACGCGGAGACCTCGAATTCAGCGTGGTCTATCCTTATTTCTGGGACATGATGGAGAAGGCGAACCTCTTCCTCGTGAGGGCGTGGGAGCATAGGAAAGAGGCCATTGACAGCCGCTACAACGAGGTTATCTTCCGTCGGCCGACATGGGATGGCGGGCATTTCATGGGAGCTGTTCATCTTATTGAGAAATATGGAGTTGTGCCTTCTTCTGCAATGCCGGAGACCTTTACTTCGCAGAACTCCGCTTCGCTTCTGCGCGAACTTCGCAAGTTGCTTCGCGCCTACGGACTGAAGATGCGTTCCACAACGGATCCGGAGGCCGTGCGAGCCGCTGCTTTGGCCGATGTCCGCCGTGTTCTGACAGCTACTCTGGGTGAGCCGCCGGCATCCTTCACTTTCGAAGGCCGCGAGTATACTCCGGCATCGTTCCGCGACGCATTCGTGGCCCCGGGGCTTTCTGAGCGATATGTCATGCTGATGAACGACCCGCGTCTGCCTTACGACAAGATGTACCGCGTGGAGGGCTCACGTCAGGCTGCCGACGGGAAGGACTGGACCTTCCTGAACCTTTCTTGCGAGGACCTCGAGTTCATAGGCCTGGCCTCGCTTCGGGAAGGGGACAAGTTCTATTTTACCGTGGATACCTACCAGGATGCCCTGGCGGATGAAGGGGTGTACGATTCGTCGCTGTTCCCGCTGGATTCACTTCTTGGTGTGCATACGGCGATGACCAAGACCGAACTCTTCGACTCCCGTGACATCTCTTCCGCCCATGCAATGGCCATGTGCGGGGTGCGTTACATCCCGAGGTCGGGCTTCAGGGATATCGTTGTCGACTGGGTGGCGGAGAACTCCTTCGGACTGGGCCGCGGAGCCGGCGGATACATTCAGATGAGCGCCGACTGGTGGCGCCGCTACATGTTCCGCATGGCCATCGACCGCAAGTTCCTTCCCGAGCCGCTCGAAGCTCTCCTCGACAGTACCCCCGAAGTCATTCCCTACTGGAACGTCTATTGATCCATACTCCGGTCCGCCGTCGGTCATCGCCCTGGGCGCTCTCCGGAGTCAGATCTTTCCAAAGCCCGGTTTTCATACACTCCGTTTCAAACCTTACAGGATGTATGCAAAACCGGGTGTTTTGCATACATCCCCCTCCGAATCACCCGACTTGTATGCAAAACCGGGCATTTTGCATACAACGTCATCATAAGAAATGATGAGGGATTATCTTCGGAGTGGGATTGCGATGTATCTTTACAGTCAGAAAGCATACAATATAACATGAAACATTTTGAATTGTCATCTCGCCCTGCTACATCTGCAAAAACCATTGCCAAGGAAGTCTTTCTGCCATTGGCCGGTATTCTTGGAATAACCGCTTTGCTGGTAGCAATCCTGTATGCATGCATCGAGTTCGGAAAGGGCATGACTCCAGTGATCCCCGTGCACGTCGATGACGGCGAGACGGTGGATCCAAACCCTTTACGATTTGCTTTTATGCTGATTGGCTTTGCCCTTTCGTTTGTGCTTGCTGCAATCTCTGAACATAAAGGGCGACAGGGTCGCACATACCCTGCATTCTGGTGGGGATATGCCGGCGGAACCCTACTGTGGCAGTCAGTCGGGGAGTGTTCCTGGCATTTCAGTATCAAGAATGAAGATTATCTTATGTGTTTTCCTCACCTTGAAGGAGCTTCGGCTCTTTTTCTGGTGCTGATGGTTTCCGTTATCCTGATCTATTGCTACGAGAAAAATTCCTTTGGATGGGGGATGTGGGTATTCTTGTTATCATTCATAGGTAACTGGTTTGGACATTTCATACAGATTGGTTCTTACCCTTTGGTAAGCAAACTGATGGAAGAGTCTTCCTGGTTCCAGTTGACCGGCGCTGTAATTGGAAGCTTGACTTGCCTGGCGGCGATTCTTCTTGGCGTTTTCTCTGCGCGCGACACCAAAGCCCGACTCTGCACCAGCCTGATGCTTTACTTCGGACTCGGAATCATCGTCACCGGTGCAGCCGGATTGTAGTCAGCGCCCAAACAATTCCTCGACAACACTGCGATCCAATTTAAGCATTCTCTGAATCTGCCCTTCGGAGGCGTTGTATTCCTTTTTTAACTGTCTGGCTACTTGCAATTTATCTCTTTGCGGTAACAGTGTCGGTTTACTGTCGTTGAACTCCTTTCTGCAGATATTGAGCAGGACGGCAAACATGTCCTCGTCATCCAGGAAGATGTTGTCTCCCAGTCGTTTTGCAACTTCCGAGAATGCTTCATAGTTCTTTGAAACCATCGAAAAATACTGATGCGGGCTGCGGAACAGTGCTTCGCCAAGTTTGATACAACAGAAACTCTGTGGTAGTATCATTCCGTCCTTTACAAGAAACGTGTCCGGCAAATCCGGGATTCTTCCGTGACACATTTTTTGTTTCTCTCTCGAAGGGGAAGCACAAAATGATTGAGCGTCAGTTGTATATGACATGGGGTTGAAGTACAATGATCCTGTGCCCCAAGGATATGAATATGGAAGGTATTTGTCGCTTGCAAGAAAACCGTTTCTTGCGATGTAAACGATCTCCCGTCGCACACTTTCAAGTGTTGGAAGGGGGATTGGGTCTGTGGTAAAACCTGCAAGATTCTTGTATCGCCCGGTACTCAGATAGTAGCGATGTAGTTTTGCTTTATAGTAATTAAAAAAGTTGAGGCAATCCTCTCTTGTGCATCCGGCAAGCAATACGTGAATGTGATTGCTCATGACTTCGAACGATATTACCTTTACTTTTGCATACGAGGCGGCAATCGCAATCAGAGTTACACAAAACTTGTAATCTTCGATGGTCTCACATAATATTTCGGTGAGTTTTCCTGGCGTGCAGATATGCCAGAAGGGGCTGTTGTTCGAGAAAGTGTTGGAGCAGTATTGCTCTGTCTGAGCGAAAGAAATCTTCATAACGCCATTTTCTAAAGTTCCACATAATCTCCGCCACTATTGGCGTTGCGCTAATATAGATAATTTTACTTCTACCCGCAAAACTTTTTTGAAAAACATTTTACTTGTATGCAAAACCGCCCTTTTTGCATACATCTCCCTCCAAACAGTCGGACTTGTATGCAAAACCGCTCATTTTGCATACATCTCCCTCCAAATCGCCCGACATGTATGCAAAACCGGCCTTTCTGCATACATCTCCCTCCAAATCGTCCGACATGTATGCAAAATCACCATTTTTGCATACATCTCCCTTCAAATCGCCCGATATGTATGCAAAACCGCCCTTTCTGCATACATCTCCCTCCAAACAGCCGGACTTGTATGCAAAACCGCCCATTTTGCATACAAAACGCCGGCCTCTGCATGCGCAGGGGCTGGCGTCATGGGATTCAAAGGGAGTCTGCATCCGGACGCGACTACAGCATCCGGGCGTGGCTACAGCAGCCGGACGTCCCAGCCGGAGATCAGATCGCCGTACAGGACGAAGAGGACTTCCAGGGTCTTGCCGCTGGCGGCATCGGTGACGTGATAGCGGCGCAGGCGCTCGTTCTCGAACACAAGTTCGTATTCGCCGAGGTCCAGAGCCGGATAACTCACGGAAGGGTCGTCTGCGATCATTCCGTTCACACTGCGTTCATGGATGGCACCGCAAGCAATCATGCGTTGCATGTTGCGTTCGACCACTGCCATCAGCGAAGCATTCTCGAAAGGATCGGTGGAAGGCGCAACTGCCGGAGCCTCAGGGAGTTTCCCTGCCGCACGCACGGCGCGAAGGCTGTCGGCGTAGACCTTGAAGCGGGCGCGCAGATCCACCGAAGTCAGACCCTCGATCGTATAGAGAGAGATGCCCTGCGCACCGGCGCTGAACGCTGCGTCCATCTTGTCGAATATCAACTCCGGATCTCCGCCAAGCTCGGTGTCAACTCCGCACATGAGGGTAGTGCCCTCGCCCTTGCCGAGGTAGTTGCTCAGGGTAGCATCCCTGGCGAACGAAGGATCCATCGTGTAGAAATCGCAGTAGGCCATGGGATGGACCATGTCCAGATCCCACTTCGCGAAGTCCTGGAACACCATGAACTTGTCGAGCCCGATGGCCGCGAAGGGCGATGCGGTGACCTTTTTCCCCGCCTTGTGGGCGACCTCGCACATTATATTCGCGACCTCGGTCACCTGGTCGCAGCGGAACTCGCACCACTTCTCGTCGCGTGAGGGATCCTCCTGCTCGCGCGGATCGTATCCGTACTCCTTCTCGAACTTCTCAAGCATGGCGGGATGGTAGCCGTAGTCGTATTCCGGCCAGACCTCGGTGTCCTGACGCAGATTATAATTGTAGGCCAGCGAAATAGGCAGCACGCAGTCGATCAGCCGGCAGTAATCCAGGCAGATGCCCTCGACGCCGTCTACGGCCACTATATCCTCGACCTTCTTCCGCAGATACTCGCGCACATCCGGAAGGGCCGGGCACAGGAATTTGTAGGAATTCACGTATGCCTTGTGATCCGCCACGCTCTCGCCATTGCGGTTGACGCTGAACCAGTCGGGATGCTCCGCGAGCATCTGCGCGCGCTCCTGACGGGGAGGATTCAGGGTCCATACCCATGCGTAGACCTTGATTCCGTGCCGGCGGGCGATCTCCACGTCCTTCTTGTAAGCCTCCACGGACGGGGCGTGCAGCATCACTGCATCGAGCCCAGCCTCCTCCATATGGGTGAAGGCGGATTCCATGTCGATGGACGGGATGTCCTCGAGCCAGGTCCAGAACATAGGGTATTCTTCCTTCTTATTGCAGGAGCAGATAAACAATGCTGCAGAGAAGAGCAGCGCGAGTTGCAGTGCAAGTTTTTTCATAATACAAATATAGCATTAATCAGCCGTATTTGCTATATTTGAAAAAACTAAATCAGAATGAAATCCACCCGAACAGCCATTCTCGCTATCGCTTTCCTGGCGCTGGTTTCCTGTGCACAAACAGAAGAAAGCCGCAACATCGCCTTTCACAGGGCTGCCTACCATTCTTCGGCAACCGATTACTATTATACCGCCCAGTTGGTGACGGACGGCATAGTGGAGGACGGCGTTCCGGTTTATTACGAGGTTCTCGAGAACGGCAGTCCCGCGCCCAAATACAAGAAGGAAGCGGTATTCCAGCATCGCAGGGCTGTGCATTACAAGGTGACGAATCCCCATTACGAACTGAGCATTCTGGAGCACGGCATTCATCAGGAGGTGGATGCGATGCGCCTGAATATGGCCCTGAGATATAAAGCGGATCGTCCTGCAACCCTGCCTACGGCCGAAATCCTGGCCACGAAAGATGGCGGCGCCAGCTGGGAAAGCGTTCATAAACTGGACCTCGACCTTATCCCCAGAAAGGAGACGGCCTTGAGTTTCGGAATTGAGCCGGATCCCGCTCGCAACGGCTACCGCCTGATTCTGGACGGCCGGGAAGTAGGGGAATGGGTGCTTCTGGAGTGGGATTTCTTCAAGGACGGAAAGCGCCTGGATGTCGTAGGCAACGAAGAGTTCCACAGTTTCTGGGTGGCGGAAGATGCCGGAACGCAATGGCTGACGGTGGACCTCGGCGCGGTCTCCACACTGGAGCGCAGCGTATTCCACTGGTCCAATCGCCCCGCAGGCGGCCGCATACTTGCTTCGAAAGACGGCCGCAAATGGCATAAGCTGGCAGTTTTCGGCGTCGAAGACGAACTCCCCCTGAAAGGCAAGGGCCGTTATATTAAAATGGAGATGGAACCCGCTTCGAACGGAGAACCCATCGCAATGGGAGAATGGGAAATCTGGGGAAGCAACGATCTCAAGGCCCCGGAATCCGCCTGGAAACTCGCCCGCGCAAGCGAAGCGGATAAGCCAGAGGCCTGGATTCCCGCAAAAGTGCCGGGGACAGTGCTGGTGAGCTATATGGACTTCGGCGCGGTGCCTGACATTTCGTACGCAAACGACCAGGAGTACATCTCCGACTCATACTTCAACTCCGATTTCATCTACCGCGGCACCCTTCCCTTTGAGGGGGCGGAGGGCCGGAAGGTCTTCCTGGACTTCGGTGGCATCAACTGGAAGGCAGAGGTGAGCCTGAATGGCAGGGCCCTGGGCAGGATAGACGGAGCTTTCACCCGCGCACGTTTCGACGTTACGGATATAGTCCGCAACGGGGATAACGAGGTGGAGGTGCTGATCCACCGTCCCGCCAGTCCGGGAGCGGCCAAGGGCAACACACTCAAGCGCATACCCCCGAACGGAGGCGTGCTGGGGGCCGATAACCCCACCTTCCATGCTTCCATCGGCTGGGACTGGATACCCACTGTCCGCGGGCGTAACATCGGCATCTGGAGGGATGTCCGATTCAGCACCAAGGGGGATGTCACGGTGAGCGACCCTCTCGTGCAGACGGTGCTGAACCTGCCCGAAACCAGCGTGGCGGATGTGACGGTGGAGGCGCTGCTTCGCAATACGGCATCCGATGCCCGCAAAGTGCTGTGGCAGGGGAAGATAGGAGAAGCGTCCTTCGAAGTGCCGGTGGAGCTGACCGCAGGAGAAGAGCGCAGCGTCAGCAAGACAATCCGGATGGAGAATCCCCGCCTGTGGTGGCCCAACCGTTACGGCGAGGCCTACCTGTACGATGCATCTGTAGCAGTGCTCCAGGATGGCTCAGTTTCGGATGAACTAGCCTTCAAGGCCGGTCTGCGCCAGCTGAGCTATTCCACTGAGGACGGGCGCCTTACAGCCTGGGTGAACGGCACCCGCGTTGCCGGGCTTGGCGGTAACTGGGGATTCAGCGAGCTTAACCTGCGTTACACCGCACGCGACTACGATATCGCTGTGGGGTATCATAAACAGATGAATTTCACTATGATACGCAACTGGGTAGGGCAGACTGCCGACGAGGAATTCTACGATGCCTGCGACCGCTACGGAATTATGGTCTGGCAGGATTTCTGGCTCGCCAATCCTTCCGACGGCCCTGATCCGGACGACGAGAAACTCTTTATGGACAATGCCGAGGATTATGTGCGCAAGATACGCCGTCATCCCAGCGTGGTGCTGTATTGCGGCCGTAATGAGGGGATGCCTCCCGCAAGCCTTGATGCCGAACTGCGAAAGCTGCTTGCCCGCGAACATAGCGATATTTTCTATATTTCCCATTCCTCGAGGGGGCTCGTGAGTGGTGAAGGGCCTTATTTCCGCCATTCGTCTTCCCAATACTTCAACCTCCGGGGGCAGGACAGGATGCATTCCGAACGGGGTGCTACCAATGTGCCGAACTACGAAACCCTGCTTCGCTTCATCCCTGCCGACAAACTCTGGCCTCAGAATGATATGTGGGGCGTGCACGATTTTGCCATCGAGAATGCCCAGCATGTGGACAAGTTCAACGCGGCGGTCGTCTCGCGTTTCGGTGAGCCTGCCTCTGCCAAGCAGTTCTGCGACCTTGCCCAGTGGGTGGATTACGACGGCTTCCGTGCCGTATTCGAGAGCCGAAGCGCCGAACGGCGTGGGATTCTGCTGTGGATGAGCCACAATGCCTGGCCGTCGCTGGTGTGGTGCCCGTACGACTACTTTTTCGACGGGGACGCCGCGTACTTTGCCGGCAAGAAGGCCTGCGAACTGGTTCACATCCAATACAATGCCTTCTCCGGCAAGCTGGAGGTGACCAACTGGGGAGCAGATGGATTCGGCTCCCTGCAAGCTCGCGCAGCCCTTCTGGATATGCACGGCGCTCAGATACGCTCATACGACTTCGAACTGCCGGCCCTGCCTGGCGACAGCACCTTTGAAGGCCCTTCGGTCGAACTGCCTGCAGGCAAGGTCAGTTTCCTCAAACTTGGCCTGATGGATGGAGAAACGCTGCTTTCGGAGAATTTCTATGTGCTCGGGGATCCGGAAGACGATTTCTGCGCCCTGAACGAGTTGCCTGCCGCCAAGGTATGCAAGAGATGGAAGCTAAGCGAAGATGCCGAAGGATACACTGTTTCCGTAGAGATCGAGAACACCGGCTCCGAGCCTGCAATGATGCTGAGGCTCAAGTTGTTGAACAATGCACCCGTGAATTCCGGCCCGGCCCCGACAGGCCTGTCGACATCGGCCTTCGGAAGCACTCCGGACGATTACCGCATCCTTCCCGTGGACTGGTCGGACAACTACTTCCACCTCCTCCCCGGCGAGAAGAAATGCGTCACGGCACGGGTACTCAAGCGCCACTTCGACATAGCGCTGAAGCCCAGGCTGGAACTGAGTGGATTTAATCTTTAGATAGTGTCCGGGAGAGCGTTGACGAAGGCCTGCAGGATCTCGAAAGATTCGCTGCCGACCGTTTCCCAGAAGTTTTCGAACTGGCCAAGACGGTTTTCTTCTTCGGCGGTGTCGCTGATGACGCGCATGCTCATGAAGGGCACGTTGTACATATGGCAGACCTGGGAGATGGATCCGGATTCCATGTCGCAGGCGAGGGCGTCGGGGAAGTGCCCCAGGACGAAGGCGTTGTCGGCCGGCCCCGCCACGAAGCGGTCGCCGCTGGCAATCAGGCCGAAATGCAGTTTGGCGGGATTGGCCTTCGGACGGGCAATGCCCGTACCGGGTTCCCCTTGCGGGACACGGACGGGCCCTTTGCCCGTCGCGGTGAGAAGACTGCGGGCGGCGTTCAGCAGGACGGGATGCGCCTCGAAGCGGGCCGGAAAGCCCTGCACCTGCCCGTACTCGTTGGGCTCGCCGTACCAGCAATCATGATAAGCTACCTGTGCGGCCACGACGACATCCAGCAGATGTACATCTTTCGAGATGCCCCCGGCGCATCCGGTAGAAATGATGCAGTCCGGATGATGCTCGCTGATCAGTTTGTAGGCGTTTACCGCCGAATTGACTTTTCCCCATCCGCAGTGTACTGGAATGATTTCGTG